>Ga0155175_133_pt2 | contig 52888 bp, 41 predicted proteins | sample RifCSPhighO2_01_FD_106143 | JGI IMG/M metagenome (GOLD analysis project Ga0155175, IMG submission 106143) | Sphingopyxis sp. RIFCSPHIGHO2_01_FULL_65_24 | reverse complement strand
CGCCCGCCGCGGCGCCGGCCGCCACGACCGAAGCCGCACCGGCTGCAGCGGCGCCCGCCGCCGCCCCGGCCGCCAAGAAATAACAAGGGGTCCGACAGATGACCGATATTGCTGCAACTGCACCCGCCCATGGCCATGCCGATCACGCGCATGACGACCATGACCATGACACGCCCGGATTCTTCGTCCGCTGGTTCATGTCGACGAACCACAAGGACATCGGCACCCTCTACCTGATCTTCGCGATTGTCGCCGGTATCGTCGGCGGCGTGATCTCGGGCATGATGCGCCTCGAACTCGCCGAACCCGGCATCCAGTATCTGGGTGACTGGGCGCGCATGTTCGACTCCGCGGCCGGCGAAACGCAGGCCAAGCATATGTGGAACGTGCTGATCACCGCACACGGCCTGATCATGGTCTTCTTCATGGTCATGCCCGCGATGATCGGCGGTTTCGGCAACTGGTTCGTGCCGCTGATGATCGGCGCGCCCGATATGGCCTTCCCGCGCATGAACAACGTGTCCTTCTGGCTGACCTTCGTCGCCTTCGTCATGCTGACGGGATCGATGTTCGTCACGGGGGGCAACGGGCTTGGCGCCGGGACCGGCTGGACGGTCTATGCCCCGCTGTCGACCAGCGGGTCGCCCGGGCCGGCGGTCGACATGGCGATCTTCTCGCTCCACCTCGCGGGTGCGGCGTCGATCCTTGGTGCGATCAACTTCATCACCACCATCTTCAACATGCGTGCGCCGGGCATGACCCTGCACAAGATGCCGCTGTTCGTGTGGTCGGTGCTGGTCACCGCCTTCCTGCTGCTGCTCGCGCTGCCGGTTCTCGCCGCTGCGATCACCATGTTGCTGACCGACCGCAACTTCGGCACCACCTTCTATGATGCGACGGGCGGCGGCGATCCGGTGCTCTACCAGCATCTCTTCTGGTTCTTCGGCCACCCCGAAGTGTACATCATGATCCTGCCGGGATTCGGCATCGTCAGCCAGATCATCTCGACCTTCAGCAAGAAGCCGGTGTTCGGTTATCTCGGCATGGCCTATGCCATGGTCGCGATCGGCGTCGTCGGCTTCATCGTGTGGGCGCACCACATGTTCACCGTCGGCATGAGCGTGAACCTGAAGATGTATTTCACCGCCGCGACGATGGTCATCGCGGTGCCGACCGGCATCAAGATCTTCAGCTGGATCGCCACCATGTGGGGCGGTTCGATGAGCTACAAGACCCCGATGGTCTGGGCGCTCGGCTTCATCTTCATGTTCACCGTCGGCGGCGTCACCGGCGTCGTGCTCGCCAACGGCGGGGTCGACACCAACCTGCACGACACCTATTATGTCGTCGCGCACTTCCACTATGTGCTGTCGCTGGGCGCGGTCTTCTCGCTCTTCGCCGGCTTCTATTACTGGTTCCCGAAGATGTCGGGCCGGATGTACAGCGAAGTCCTCGGCCAGCTGCACTTCTGGATCTTCTTCATCGGCGTGAACGTCATGTTCTTCCCCCAGCACTTCCTGGGCCAGCAGGGCATGCCGCGCCGTTATCCCGACTATGCGGAAGCCTATGCCTATTGGCACCACATCTCGTCGCTCGGCTATGTCATCATGGCGGTCGGCATGATCTTCTTCTTCGTGAACATCCTCTACTCGCTGTTCGCCGGCAAGAAGGCCGCCGACAATCCGTGGGGCGAAGGCGCGACGACGCTCGAATGGACGCTGTCGAGCCCGCCGCCGTTCCACCAGTTCAACGAACTGCCGCGTATCGCCTGATTGCACTCGCCCCCTGCCAAATAGCCTTGACAGGGGGCGATAGCTTTCCGGCCTGGAGTTATCATGGCGCAGAGCCTGACCCATGGCGACCTGGCCCTTCCGGCCGACTGGCGCGACCTGTTCGCGCTGACCAAGCCGCGCGTGATGTCGCTCGTCGTGTTCACGGCGCTGTGCGGCCTGCTCGCGGCGCCGGGGACCGTCCATCCGGTTCTCGCCTTCTCGTCGATCCTCGCGATCGCGCTGGGGGCAGGGGCCTCGGGGGCGCTCAACCAATGGTATGAAGCGGGTCTCGATGCCAAGATGAAGCGCACCGCCGGGCGCCCGCTGCCCGCCGGACGCCTCGACCCGCAGACCGCATTGCAGTTCGGGGTCGGACTCGCCGCCTTCTCGGTCTTTTTGATGCTGTTCGCGTCGAACTGGCAGGCGGCGCTGCTGCTGCTGGTTTCGATTCTCTTCTATGTCTTCGTCTACACGATGTGGCTCAAGCCGCGGACGCCGCAGAATATCGTCATCGGCGGCGCCGCCGGCGCCTTTCCGCCGCTGATCGGCTGGGTCGCCGCGACCGGCACTGTCGCACCGCTGCCGGTGCTGCTGTTCCTGCTCATCTTCCTGTGGACGCCGCCGCATTTCTGGGCGCTCGCGCTGTTCGTGCGCTCGGACTATGCCGCTGCGGGCATCCCGATGATGCCGGTCGTCGCGGGCGAGAAATCGACGCGGCGCCAGATTCTTTTCTATGCGCTGATCATGGCCGCCGCCGCGATCGCGCCTTGGCCGCTCGGCTACACCGGCGCGATCTATGGCTGGATCGCGGTGGTGCTCTCGGCGCTGTTCGTGATATTGTCGGCGCAGGTCGGCACGCGCATGGCGCGAGAGGGCGATCCGATGCAGCCCGAAAAGCGCCTCTTCGCCTATTCGATCGCCTATCTTTTCATATTGTTCGGCGCGGTTGTCGCCGACCATTGGTGGCCGCTATGACCGAACCCGTGAACGACGCCCCCGAACCCTTCGACGAGGCCGAATATCGCCGCCGTCAACGCAGCCGCGCGAATCTGATGGCGGTGCTGCTCGGCGGGCTTGCGATACTCTTTTTCTTCATCACGATCGCCAAGATGACGGTGCTGAAATGATCGCGCGGATGTCGCCCAACGCGAAAACCGCCAGCCTCGCTGCGTTGCTCGCGATTTCGATGGTCGGCCTGGGGTTCGCGGCGGTGCCGCTCTATAATCTTTTCTGCCGCGTCACCGGCTTCGGCGGCACGACCCAGCGCTACGACCCGGTCGCCGCGGCGGAAACGCCGCAGGTGCTGAGCCAGACGATTTCGGTCCGCTTCGACGCCAATGTGTCGCCCAAGCTGCCGTGGAAATTCTATCCCGAGCACCCGACCGACACGGTCAGCATCGGCGCGCGCGACATGGCGATCTTCATCGCCGAGAATAATTCGTCGCATGCCGTGACGGGGACCGCGAGCTTCAACGTCACCCCCGACGCCGCGGGCAAATATTTCACCAAGATCCAGTGCTTCTGCTTCACCGAACAACGGCTTGAGGCAGGGCAGCAAGTGCGCATGCCGGTGCTGTTTTTCGTCGATCCCAAGATCATGGACGATCCCGACGCGCGCGACATCCAGGAAATCACCCTCAGCTACACCTTCCACCCTGTGGAGCCAGTAGACGGGGGCAAAAAGGCGAGCTAAGGCCGCGATCAAAGAGTCTTACCAAGGCCGGCGGACGATGGGGAATCGTGATGCTGGGGCTGCTAAAAACGGGAAAAACGCCATGTCCGGTGCGAAACATCATGACTATCACCTCGTAAACCCGAGCGTCTGGCCGCTCATCGGCTCGGCTGCCGCGCTGGTGATGTTCTTCGGCCTCGTGATGTTCATGCACGCCGACTATTTCGGCGGCGCGGGCAAATGGGTGCTCGGCCTCGGCTTCATGGGCGTCATCGCCACTTTCTTCAGCTGGTGGTCGGACGTCATCAACGAAGCCCATGCCGGCGACCACACCCCGGTCGTCCAGCTGCACCTGCGCTATGGCATGATCCTGTTCATCGCGTCGGAAGTGATGTTCTTCGTCGGCTGGTTCTGGGCCTGGTTCGACTTCTCGCTGTTCCCGGTGCCGATCGAATATGCCGATGGCGCGGTCACCTCGCTGTTCGGCCAGGACGGCGCAGCCGCGATCACCATGTGGCCGCCGAAGGGCATCCACGTCATGGACGCCTTCTCGCTGCCCTTGCTCAACACGCTGATCCTGCTCTGCTCGGGCACGACGATCACCTGGGCGCATCATTCGCTGATCCACGGCGACCGCGAAGGCCTGAAAAAGGGCCTGTGGGCGACGATCATCCTCGGTGTCGTCTTCTCGTCGATCCAGGCTTATGAATATAGCGTCGCGCCGTTCGGCTTTGGTCAGAGCAACTACAGCTCGGCCTTCTATATGGCGACCGGCTTCCACGGCTTCCATGTGCTCGTCGGCACGATCTTCCTGATCGTCTGCCTCGCGCGTACCTATAAGGGTCACTTCACCCCGACCCAGCATTTCGGCTTCGAAGCGGCTGCCTGGTACTGGCACTTCGTCGACGTCGTGTGGCTGTTCCTCTTCATCATCGTCTATGTCTGGGGCGGCTGGGGCGCACCTGTCGCCGCGCACTGAGTTGCCGGACACCGACCAACTTCAAAAGGGGCAGCCGCCGCTCTGGCGCGCTGCCCTTTTTGGTCTCTGCCCCGAATGCGGGACGCCGGGACTGTTCGAGGGCGCGGCGAATTTTCGCGAACGCTGCCCGACGTGCGGCTTCGATTCGGGCCGCTACAATGTCGGCGACGGCCCCGCCGCCTTCCTGACCCTGATTATCGGCGCGCTGCTGATCGTCGCCGCGCTCCTGCTCGATGCCGCGGTTGCCCCGCCCTTGTGGGTGCATGTCATCCTGTGGGTGCCGCTGACCGTCGCCGCGGTCATCTATGGCCTGCGCATCGCCAAGGGGGCGCTGCTGGCGAGCGAGCATCAGCGCGACGCGGCCGAGGGACGGGTGGAGAAACCGGATGACTGACCAGCCTGCAACCCCGGAAACTCCCGCGGCCGCTCGCCGTTGGCCGATCGTCCCGACGATCCTCGTCCTCGCCGCGGTGGCGACGATGATCGCGCTCGGCGTCTGGCAATTGCAGCGCAAGGGCGAAAAGGAAGCGCTGATCGCGCTCTTTCAGCGCAACAGCGCGATGTCGGCGACCGTCGCCTATCCCAAGCTGCCGCCGGTTCCCGACACGATGCTCTATCGCAAGAGCAGCGTCGCCTGCCTCGAACCGGTGCGCTGGGACCAGCGCAGCGGCACCGACCGCGCCGGCAAGACGGGGATCCGCATGATCGCCGACTGCCGCACCGGCGCCGAGGGGCCGGGCGTGCTCGTCGACGTCGGCACCGCCGACGACTTCACGCCGCCGAAATGGACCGGCGGCATCGTGCAGGGCACGATCGTTCCGGGTCCCGAACAACCGACGCTGATCGAACGGATGACGGGCAAGGCCGTGCCGGCGCGCGCGATGCTTGTTGCCGACGCGCCGGCGCCCGGGCTGCGCGCCAGCGCGGTGCCGTCGGCCGCCGACACCCCGAACAATCACCTCGCTTATGCGGGGCAATGGTTCCTGTTCGCGGCCGCGGCGCTGATCATCTACATCCTCGCGGTGCGCCGCCGCTTGCGGGCTTGAGCGGACACCGCTAGGCGCTGGGCCGCCATGGAATATATCAGCACCCGCGGCTCCGCGCCGACCCTCGACTTTCGTGCCGCCACGCTCGCGGGCCTCGCCAGCGACGGCGGGCTTTATGTGCCGGCGACATGGCCGACGCTGAGCCAGGACGAAATCCGCGCCTTCGCCGGGCTCGACTATGTCGAAACCGCGGTGCGGGTGATGACCCCTTTCGTCGCGGGCGCGCTCGACGAGGATGAACTGCGTCAGCTGTGCAAGGCGGCCTATGGCCGGTTCAGCCACGACGCGGTGACCCCGCTCGTCCAGCTCGACCATCGCCACTGGCTGCTCGAACTGTTCCACGGCCCGACGCTGGCGTTCAAGGATGTCGCACTGCAACTGCTCGGCCAGTTGTTCGAGAAATTCCTCGCGGGCGGCGACACCAATATCACGATCGTCGGCGCGACCTCGGGCGACACCGGCTCGGCGGCGATCGAGGCGGTCGCGGGGCGCGAGCATATCCAGATCTTCATGCTCCATCCCGAAGGCCGGGTCAGCGACGTCCAGCGCCGCCAGATGACGACGGTGCTCGCCCCCAACGTCCACAATATCGCGATCGACGGCAGCTTCGACGACGCGCAGGCGATGGTAAAAAGGCTGTTCGGCGACGCCGAGGCGCGCAGCCAGGTCACGCTCTCGGCGGTGAACAGCATCAACTGGGCGCGGCTGATGGCGCAGGTCGTCTATTATTTCTACGCCGCCGTTCGCCTCGGCGGCCCCGACCGCCCGGTGGCGTTCTCTGTGCCGACCGGCAATTTCGGCGATGTCTTCGCGGGCTATGTCGCGTCGCGCATGGGCCTGCCGATCGCGCGGCTCGTCGTCGCGACCAACGTCAACGATATCCTCCACCGCGCTTTGACCAGCGGCGACTATAGCGCCGGCACCGTGACGCCGACCGCGACGCCGAGCATGGACATCCAGGTCAGCAGCAATTTCGAACGACTGCTGTTCGACCTGTCGGGCCGCGACGGCGCCGCGATCACCGGCATGATGGGCGACTTCGACACGAACCGCGCGATGACGATCCCCGCCGACATGCTCAGCGGCGCGCGCGGGCTGTTCTCCAGCGCCAGCATCGACGGCGATTCGATGTCGCTCGCGCTGCGCTGGGCGCAAGAAAAGGGCGGACAGGTCATCGACCCGCACAGCGCGGTCGGCCTCGCGGCGGCGCGCCAACTCGACATCGACGCCGACATTCCCGTCGTCACCCTCGCCACCGCGCATCCCGCGAAGTTCCGCGAGGCGGTCGAGCGCGCGACCGGCGTGCGTCCGGCGCTGCCCGCGCGGCTCGGCAATCTCTTCGATCGCGAGGAACGCTATACCAAGCTGCCCGGCGACTATGACGCGGTGAAGGCCTTCGTCCTCGCGGAAGCCGCGCGTGGCTGATCTGCTGCCGCTCGTCACCCTCGTCGGCGAGGCGTGGGACGATTATGGGCTGGTCGACAGCGGCAACGGGCGCAAGCTCGAGCGCTATGGCCGGTTCCGCTTCATCCGTCCCGAACCGCAGGCGATGTGGGCGCCCGCGCTCCCGCAAAGCGAATGGGACGCCGCCGATGGCGAGTTCATCCCGGCGTCGGACGACGACGGCGGTGGTCGCTGGTATTACAACAAGCCCGTTCCGCAGGAGGGCTGGCCGCTCGGCTGGCGCGAAACGCGCTTTACCGCGCAATGCACCCCCTTCCGTCACCTCGGTTTCTTCCCCGACATGGCGCCGGTGTGGGACTGGCTGCGCGGGCAGATCGCCGACAAGCCCGATCCCGCCTTCCTCAACCTGTTCGGTTACACCGGCGTCGGCAGCCAGGCGCTCGCCGCCGCGGGCGCGTCTGTCACCCATGTCGACGCGTCGAAAAAATCGGTGTCGCAGGCGCGCGAGAATGCCGCGCTGGCGGGCATGGCCGACAAGCCGGTCCGCTGGATCGTCGATGACGCCGGCAAGTTCACCGCGCGCGAGGTGCGGCGCGAGAAGCGCTATGACGCGATCCTGCTCGACCCGCCGAAGTTCGGGCGCGGCCCGACCGGCGAACGCTGGCAGCTCGAGGAAGGGCTCGCACCCTTGCTCGCTGACTGCCGCCAGCTGCTCGACGCCGACAGCCGCGCGCTGTTCCTCACCGTCTATGCGGTGCGCATGTCGGCGCTGGCGATCGGTGAATTGCTGAACCAGCTCTTCGCCGACCTTCCCGGCAAGGTCGAATGCGGTGAACTCGCGGTGCGCGAAGAGGCGAGGGGCCTGCTGCTCCCCACCGCGATTTTCGCGCGCTGGAGCCGCTGAGCCTTAATCCGGCACCGTTCGCGGCGAGCCGGGCAACTCGCGCCCCGGCGCGCCGTTGCCCGGACATGGGGGCGGCGGGGCCGGCTCTTCCGGCTCTCGTGCGCTCCTTCGTCAAGGAGACGCATCATGGCTGACACGCTTGAACGCGGCGGAACCAATCGCCTCATTTCCTCCGACAAGGTCGAAGGCACCGCTGTCTACAATCCGCAGGATGAAAAGCTTGGCACCATCGCCAATGTCATGCTCGACAAGGTTTCGGGCAAGGCCGACTATGCCGTGCTGCAGTTCGGCGGCCTCTTCGGCCTCGGCAGCGATCACTATCCGATCCCCTGGGATATGCTGCGCTACGACACCGAAAAGGGCGGTTATGTCGTCGAGATCAGCAAGGAGCAGGTGACCGGCGCGCCGCGCTATGCGCGCGACGACACCCCCGAATATACCGACGAATATGGCCGCACCGTCTATGGCTATTACGGGCTGAGCTATCCGATGCTCTGACCGGAACCATATGAAGGGGCCGGCGCCGCCGGCCCCTTCCGCCGCCCACGGACCCTCCGCTGCACCGATCCCCGGTGCAATTTCCTTGTCCGTTGCATAGGAATGCAACGACGACCCGCGTTGACAATGAGAACGTTCTCATTTAGATAACGTTCACATTAGCGAAATGCCGCCGAAAATGAGCGGCTAAACGGGAGGGAACAGGGATGCAGGCTCCGCATAAGCTTTGGCTCGCGAAGATTCTGGCCGGCACGTCGGCGGTTGCGCTGATGAGCGTGGCGCAAGTCGCGATGGCGCAGGACGCGCCCCCCGAAGACCGCACCGTCGACGGCGACGAAATCGTCGTCACCGGCATCCGGGCCAGCCTGTCCGCCGCCGCCGACATCAAGCGCGATGCGCAGGGTGTCGTCGATGCGATCTCGGCCGAAGACATCGGCAAATTCCCCGACACCAACCTCGCCGAATCGCTGCAACGCATCACCGGCGTGTCGATCGACCGCTCGAACGGCGAGGGTTCGCTGGTCACGGTCCGCGGCTTCGGTCCCGAATTCAACCTGGTGACGCTCAACGGCCGCCAGATGCCGACGGCTTTCATCGGCGATGGCGGCAGCGCGCCCGCGTCGCGTTCGTTCGACTTCGCCAACCTCGCGTCGGAAGCGGTTTCGGCTGTCGAGGTGTACAAGAGCGGCCGTGCCACGAATGAATCGGGCGGCATCGGTTCGACGATCAACATCCGCACCCCGCGCCCGCTCGACAAACCGGGCATGCACGGCAGCATCTCGGCCAAGGCGGTCTATGACTCGTCGCGCAACGAGGGCAATCCGGTCACCCCTGAAATCTCGGGCATCTTCAGCACCACCTTTGCCGACGACACGATCGGCATCCTCGTCACCGGGTCGTACCAGAAGCGCAAGTCGAGCACGAACTCGGCCAATGTCGGCTGGCGCGACGGGTATCTGGGGTCCGAGAACAACTGGGGTTCGCTGGCCCAGCCGGGTACGCCGGGCGCGGCGCGCATCACCAACCGGCCCGACCCGACCGACGTCTATCAGGTGCCGCAGAACGCGTCCTACGACCTCAACGACGTCAACCGCGAGCGTATCAACGGGCAGGCGGTGCTGCAATTCCGCCCGACCGACAGTCTGACCGCGACGATCGATTATACCTATTCGCGTAACACCGTCGAAACGCGCAACAGCAATGTCGGCATCTGGTTCAACCATGAAAACACGACCAGCTCGTGGACCGACGGCCCGGTCGCCGGCCCGATCTTCTATTCCGAAGCCTTCCCGCAGCCGCCGGCTCCGCCCAGCACCACCGCGCTCAACGGCGGCAAGGACCTGTCGTACAGCGGCTCGCTGACCGAGAACCGTGCCGAGAATAAATCGCTCGGCGGCAATATCCATTGGGACGGCCCCGGCGGCGTGACGATCGACCTCGACTATCATCGGTCGAGCGCGACGGTGAAGCCGGTCAACCGCTTCGGGTCGAGCACCTCGGTCGGCAACGCCATCTTCGGCATCGCCAACCAGACGGTCAACTTCGAGAACGACCTGCCGGTCCTCTCCTACAATATGCATCCCGGCATCGATCCGCTGAACGCGGCGCTGATCCAGCCGACCGGTAACGCCTTCCGCGCCGCCTATTTCCGCGACGAGATCAACCAGGTCCAGCTCCGCGGCAATTATGACCATGACGGGGGCTTCCTCGACAGCATCGATTTCGGCGTCTCCTATATCGAGAACAAGGTCCGCTCGGCCTTTGGCACGATCCAGAACGACACCTGGGGCGGTTCGGGTCCGGCGGCCGACATTCCCGACGACATCTTCACGCTCGAAACGCTGCCCGACAAATTCCCGGGGCTGGCGCAGCCGGGCATGATCCAGAGCTTTTACCGGTTCGACTATGAGCGCATGGTCGACCTGATCGAAAGCAAATATGGCGTCTGCAGCCGACCGCAGACGGGTTCGGCGGCGATCCCGGGCACCTGTATCGCCGCCTTCAACACCGACCGGCGCATCACCGAAAAGACGCTGGCCCCCTATCTGCAGGTCGCGACCAAGTTCGACCTGTTCGACAATCCGGCGCATTTCGTCGCCGGCGTCCGCTACGAGGTCACCGATGTGTCGTCGGCGGCGCTGGTGCCGGTGCCGACCGGCACGCGCTGGGTCGGCGACAATGAATTCAACATCATCTTCTCGGGCGACAGCGATTTCACCCGCTTCAAGGGGTCGTACAACAATTGGCTGCCGGCGGTCGATTTCGACATCTCGCCGATGGATAATGTGAAGCTACGCGCATCGTACAGCCACACGATCACCCGCTCCGACTATGCCAATCTGCAGGGCGGGCGCACGCTCGACACGCTGTTCCGCGTCGGCGGCGGCGGCGGGGCGCAGGGCAATCCGGGCCTCGTTCCCTATAAGTCGAAGAATATCGACCTGTCGGCGGAATGGTATTATTCGCCGGGCAGCTATGTTTCGGTCGGCTATTTCCACAAGGATGTCAGCAACTTCATCTCGACGACGCGCATCGATACCGAGGCGTTCGGCCTGACCACCCCGGTCGGCGGTCCGCGCTGGAACGCGGCGCTCGCCTCGCTCGGGGCGAACGCGACCGTCGCCCAGATCCGCCAGTTCATCTTTGCGAACTTCCCCAATTCGGTGACGATCACCGGGGGCGGGCCGGGCACCTATGTCGGCACGATCAACAGCATCCCGGGCGATCCGGCGCTCAACTTCGAGATCACGACGCCGATCAACAGCGACCAGACCGCGTCGCTCAACGGCTTCGAATTCGCGCTCCAGCACAGCTTCTGGGACACCGGCTTCGGGGTCATCCTGAACTATACGATCGTCAACGGCAGCGCCACCTACGACAATACCCAGCCCTCGTCGGTGCCGCAGTTCGCGCTGACCGGGCTCAGCGACAGCGCCAACGCGGTCGCCTATTACGACAAGAACGGACTACAGGCGCGTGTCGCGTGGAACTGGCGCGAAGAATTCCTCCAGAGTTCGGGGCCGAACCCGACCTATATCGAGGATTATTGGCAGATCGACGCCAGCGCGAGCTATGAGTTCATGCCGGGTCTCACCGGGTTCGTCGAGGCGATCAACATCACGGGCGAGGGCCGGCGCGGGCATCTGCGGCACAACAACAATGTGACTTTCGTGTCGCCGGGCTTTGCCCGCTACGCGGCGGGCGTTCGCTTCGCCTTCTAGGGCGGGCGCGGTGCATTGACCGACTGACGAGAGAGCCGCGCTTCCAATCGGGGCGCGGCTCTTTTGCGTGACGCGGGCCGGCGAGTGGCTTAGGAACGTTCCCAATGGCAAAAACGGTCGAGAGGGTGGTCATTGTCGGCGGCGGCACCGCCGGCTGGCTGGCGGCCGCGCGGCTCGCCGCGGCCCGGCCGACGCTCAATGTCACCTTGATCGAGGCACCCGACATTCCGACGATCGGGGTGGGCGAGGGCACCTGGCCGACAATGCGCGCGACGCTCGCCGCGATCGGGATTTCGGAGGGTGAATTCCTCGCGGCGTGCGACGGGTCGTTCAAGCAGGGTTCGCGCTTCGACTTTTGGGTCGATGGCGCGGCAGACGATCGCTACCTTCACCCCTTCACCGCGCCGCCCGCGCTGCCGACCGGCGAACTGCTCGCCGCCTGGCAGGCGACGGCGGCGGACAGGTCTTTCGGCGCCGCGATGACCGCGCAGGCGGCGGTCTGCGACCTCGACCTCGCGCCGCGACAGCGCGCGATGCCCGATTATCAGGGCGCCGCCAACTACGCCTATCATCTCGATGCCGGAAAATTCGCGGCGCTGCTCCGCGATCATGCGACGCGGCGGCTCGGCGTCCGGCACCTTGCCGACCATGTCACCGCGGTGACGCGCGGCGAGGGCGATACCCTCACGGCGGTCGCCACCCGCGCGCATGGCGAGATCGCGGGCGACCTGTTCCTCGACTGCACCGGGCACGCCGCGCTGCTGATCGGCGGCGAACTGGGCGTCGAATGGATCGACCGCAGCGACACCCTGTTCAACGACCGCGCACTCGCGGTGCAGGTGCCTGTCGCCGAGGGCAGCGCGATCGCTTCGCAGACGATCTCGACCGCGCATCGGGCGGGATGGATCTGGGACATTGGGCTGCCGGGACGCCGCGGCATCGGCTGCGTCTATGCCAGCCGCTTCCTGGGCGACGACGCGGCCGAGGCCGAACTGCGCGCCTATATTGCGAGGGTCCTGCCGGGCGCGCCCGACGTACCGGTCCGCCGCCTGAGCTTCCCGACCGGCCACCGCGCGCGCTTCTGGCAGGGCAATTGCGTCGCGATCGGCCTGTCGGCGGGCTTCATCGAACCGCTCGAGGCCTCGGCGATCGTGCTGATCGAATTGTCGCTGAACGCGCTGATCGACAATTTCCCGGCCAGCGCGTCGGCGATGCCGATCCACGCTGAGCGGTTCAACACGCTCTTTCGCTATCGCTGGGATCGCATCGTCGAATTCCTCAAACTCCATTATGTGCTGAGCAAGCGCCCCGAGCCCTATTGGCTGGCGCAGCGTGACCCCGCGTCGGTCCCGCAACGCCTCACCGATATGCTGGCGCTGTGGCAGGAGCAGCCGCCATCGGCCTGGGATTTCCCGCAGGTCGACGAGATTTTCTCGGCCGAAAGCCATCAATATATTCTCTACGGCATGGGCTATCCGATCCCTCCCGGCCTCGTCGCCAGCGACCGCGCGGTCGCGGCGCTCGCCGAGCAACGCCAGCGCGCCCGCTCGCTCGCCTCGGCGCTGCCGACCAATCGCGACTATCTCGACGCACTCACCGCCACCGCCACTGCGGCGGAATGAAGGACCCCGAATGACCAGGCACGCCGCGCTCGACACCAACAGCCACCGCGACCTGCGCGTCCGCACCGACGCGGGCGCCGAGCTGGGCGACGCGGTGATGGCGACGCTGACGGTGCCGAGCGAGTTCCGTCAGGTGCAGGCGCATTATCCGATCCTGTTCCGCCGCGAGACCGGGCAGGAGGCGGTGATTGCGATGGCGTTGTTCGGGTTCGAGCCGGGCGAAAATCTCTATCTCGACGGCGCCCGCTGGGACGCGCGCTATCGCCCGCTGTCGGCGGCGATCCAGCCCTTTCTCGTCGGCCGCCCGGCGAGCGGCGACGGGCCGGGGCAGGTGCATATCGACCTCGATCACCCGCGTCTTGCAGACGGCGGCGACGGGGTGCGGCTGTTCGACGCCGACGGTCAGGCGACCCCCTATCTGGAGGATATCGCCGAAAAGCTCGGCGCGCTCGACGAGGGGTACCGCGCCAGCGGCGATTTTTTCGCGGCGCTGCGCGACCATGATCTGCTCGAACCCTTCACGCTCGAGGTGACGCTCGACGACGGCGCGGTGAACTCGCTCGTCGGTTTCCACATCATCGACGAGGCGAAGTTGCAGGCGCTCGATGCCGACACGATCGGCAAGCTGCACGCCGCCGGACATCTGATGCCGATCTTCATGGCGCTCGCCTCGCTGGCGCAGCTCGCGCCGCTGATCGCGCGCAAGAACCGCAGGCTCGGCCATGGCTGAACGCGACGGCGTGATCTACGACCGCCTGGCGCGCGTGCCGGAGCGCTTATGCGATAAGGGGGCGGGGCTCGACGCGTTGCTGGAAGGCGCGCGCGAGCCCTTTGTTCTGCGCGGCCTCGTCGCCGACTGGCCGTTGGTGCAGGCGGGTCGGCGGTCGGCGCGTGACGCGCGGCAGCATCTCCTCGACCATGCGCGCGACCGGCCCTTCGCCGTGTCGATCGGCGCGCCGGGGCACGACGGGCGGCTGTTCTACGACGCCGACATGGCGATGAATTTCCGCTCGGGCACCGGCAAGCTGCCCGACATCTTCGCCGGCATCGACACCGCCGAGGAACGCGGCGAGGCGCGCACCGTCTATCTCGCCTCGATCGACATTCCGGCACATTTCGACGGCCTCGATGCCGCCAACCCGATCGACCTCGGCGACCGCGATCCGCTCAAGAGTATCTGGATCGGCACCAGAACGCGCATCGCGGCGCACAACGACTTCCCCGACAATCTCGCCTGCTGTGCCGCGGGGCGCCGTCGCTTCACGCTGTTTCCGCCCGACCAGTTCGCCAATCTCTATCTCGGGCCGATCGACAACACCCCGGCGGGGCGCGCGGTCAGCATGGTCGATTTCGACGCCCCCGACCTCGCCGCTTTTCCGCGCTTCGTCGAGGCGATGGCGCAGGCCCAGACGGTCGAACTCGACCCCGGCGACGCGCTCTTCATTCCGTCGATGTGGTGGCATCATGTCGAGGGACTCGAACCCTTCAACATCCTCGTCAATTACTGGTGGCGCAGCACCCCCGCTTTCCTCGGTCAGCCGCAGGAGGCGCTGAACCACGCGATCCTCGCGATCCGCGACCTGCCCGACGCCGACAAGGCGATCTGGCGCGCCTTGTTCGACCATTATGTGTTCGAGAACGGCGCCGACGTCACCGACCATATCCCGGAGGCGGCGCGCAGCATCCTCGCGCCGCTCACCCCCGAAAGCGCCGGGCGCCTCCGCGCCTTCCTCCTGAGGAGCCTCAGCCGATGACCGACAAGAAACAACGCATCGTCATCGCGGGCGGCGGCACCGCCGGCTGGATGGCCGCTGCCGCGATCGCGCGCACCATGGGCAACGCGGTCGATCTGACGCTCGTCGAATCCGAAGCGATCGGCACGATCGGCGTCGGCGAAAGCACAATCCCGCCGCTCGTCAATTACAACCGGCTGCTCGGGATCAACGAGGCCGATTTCATGCGCGCGACGCAGGCGACCTTCAAGCTCGGCATCTTGTTCGACCATTGGAGGGAGCCGGGGCACCGCTATTTCCACAGCTTCGGGCTGACCGGCAAGGATCACTGGTCGGCGGGATTCCAGCATTTCTGGCTCCACGGCAAGACGCGCGGGCACGAGCAGAGCTACGACGAATATTGCATGGAACTCGTCGCCGCGCTGGAGGGCAAGTTCGCGCACCTGCCGAACGAGGGCATCAACTACGCCTATCAACTCGACTCCGGCCTCTATGCCCGCTTCCTGCGCCAGATGGCCGAGGGCGACGGGACGAAGCGGATCGAGGGCAAGATCGCGCGCGTCGAACTCGACAGCGAAAGCGGCGACATCGCGGCGCTCGTCCTCGACGGCGACCGGCGGATCGAAGGCGACCTGTTCCTCGACTGCACCGGCTTTCGCGCGCTGCTGATCGAGGGCGCGCTCCACGCGGGCTTCGACGACTGGACGCACTGGTTGCCGTGCGACAGCGCGATCGCGCTCCAGACCCCGAACGTCCGCCCGCCCGTGCCCTACACCCGCGCGATGGCGCACGACGCCGGCTGGCAATGGCGCATCCCGCTCCAGCACCGCACCGGCAACGGCCTCGTCTATTGCAGCCGCTACCTCGATCGCGACGCGGCGCTCGACCGGCTGCTCGGCAATATCGAGGGCGAGGCGCTGACCGAGCCCAATTTCCTGCGCTTCACCACCGGGGTGCGCCGCCGCCAATGGTATCGCAACTGCATCGCGGTCGGGCTGTCGAGCGGCTTCACGGAACCGCTCGAATCGACGAGCATCCATTTGATCCAGCGCGCGGTGCTGCGCTTCATCCGCATGCTGCCGCTCGGCAAGGTCAGCGAACGCGACATTGCCGAGTACAACGATCAGCAGATGCAGGACAATCTGCAGATCCGCGACTTCCTGATCCTCCATTATAAGGCGACCGAACGACGCGACAGCGCCTTCTGGCGCCAATGCGCCGACATGCCGATCCCCGACAGTCTCGCGCAGAAGATCGAATTGTTCCGCGAAACCGGCCGCGTCTTCCGCAAGAACGAGGAATTGTTCGCCGAGAACAGCTGGGTGCAGGTGATGATGGGGCAGGGGATCGCGCCGCAGAGCCACCACCCGATCGCGACCAAGCTCAGCGATGAGGAACTGGCGCGCTTCCTCGGCGGCATCCGCGACAATGTCCGCGACACGGTGGCGAAGCTGCCCGAGCATCACGCCTATGTCGCGCGCTATTGCGGCGCCGCGGTGCCGCAGGCGGCATGATGCGCGTCTGGCCATGCGGCGAAGTTGTCGCTAGCAGGGCGCGTTGCGCAGCTAGCGGGGATCGGACGATATAATGGGGCGTCGGCGGCAGTCGGTGACGATCAAACATGTGGCGGCCGATGCGGGGGTGTCGCTGCAGACGGTGAGCCGCGTCATCAACAACGAACCCAATGTCCGGCCCGAGATGAAGGAGCGCGTCCAGGCGTCGATCGACAAGCTGGGCTATGTCCCGTCGATTGCGGCGCAGCGGATGAGCGGCTCGCGATCCTATCTGATCCTCGCGATCAACGACCGCGAACGTACCATCGCCGACTGGAATGCGCGCGAAGGCACCGACTGGGTCGACCAGATGCTGTTCGGCGGCATGCTCAAATGCGCCGAACTCGGGTACCGGATGATCTTCGAGCTGGTCGACACCCACAACGACCATGTCGAGCGCGAATTGCGCGCGATCATCGCGGCGCTCCAGCCCGACGGGGTGATCCTGACCCCGCCGCATTCGGACAATCCGCTGATCGTCGCGTTGCTCCACCAGCAGAAGATCCCCTTCGCGCGCATCGGCTCGCACGGCGGCGACGCCGGCATTGCGCTGACGATGGACGACGAAGGCTCGGCGGCGCTCGCCACCCGCCATCTCGCCGCTCTCGGCCATCGCCGCATCGGCTTCATCTCGGGCTCGGTCGAATATGACCTCAGCCACTGGCGCATCGACGGCTGGCGCGCCGAGATGGCGGCGGCGGGCCTGCCGACCGACGATCTGCTCGCCGAGGGCGATTTCAGCGCCGCATCGGGCGAGGCGGCGGCGCGGCAGTTGCTCGGGCTCGCCGACCGCCCGACCGCGATCATCGCGAGCAACGACCAGATGTCGCTCGCGACGCTTGGCGTGGCGCGCGAATGCGGTCTCGACGTGCCGCGCGACCTGTCGTTGATCAGCTTCGACAACACCCCGATCATCCGCTTCACCCCGCCGGGGCTGACCGCGGTCGACCAGCCGATCGCCGCGACGGTGTCGCGCGCGGTCGAACTGATCATCGCCGCCCAGCGCGGCGAACCGCGCCCCACCGCGCCAACGGTCGTTCACGGCAGCCTGATCGAGCGCGGCTCGACCGCGGCGCCGTCCGCGAATGGCTGAGGACGCCGCGCCGCGCCGCCAGTCGACCGGGTTCCTGCTGCTCTATGCGCTCGCCGCCGCGGGCGGCGCGATCGCCTATGTGCCCTTCCTGACCATCTTGCTGCCGGTGCGGATGACCGCGCTCGCGGGGACGAACGACATTCAGGCGCTCGGCTATGTCACCTTCTTCGGCGCGATCGCGGCGAGTACGGGGGGCGTGCTGTTCGGCTGGCTCAGCGACCGCACCGGCAACCGCCGTGGTTGGGTGACCGCGGGCCTGCTGCTGACGATCGCGCTGCTGCTCGCGGTGCCGCTGGCGAAGGATGTGCCGTCGCTGATCGCGATCATCATCGGCTGGCAGCTCGCGCTCAACATGATGCTCGCCCCGCTCGCGGCCTGGGCCGGCGATAGCGTCCCCGACCAGCAAAAGGGGCTGCTCGGCGGGCTGCTCGCCTTCTCGCCCGCGCTCGGCGCGGTCTCCTGCGCCTTCGTCACGCTGCCGGGCCTCGCCGACGCCGACGGCCGCCTCGCGCTCGTCGCGGTGCTGGTCGCCGGCGCGGTACTGCCCGTGTTGCTGCTCGGCCGGCCGCGCGCCTTTCCCGAACTCAATCGACCCGGCACCCCGGAACCCGAAACCGGCACGCCGCGGCCCCGGTCGATCGTCGTCCGCATGTGGAGCGCGCGCCTGCTCGTCCAGATCGCCGAGGCGGCGCTGTTCGCCTATCTCTTCTTCTGGTTCCGCTCGATCGAGCCGACGATCACCGACAGCGAGACCGCACAGCTGTTCAGCCTCGTGCTGACGATCGCGGTGCCGATGGCGCTGCTCGCGGGCCGCTGGGCCGACCGCACCGACCGCCCGATCCTGCCGCTCGCGATCTGTACGGGCATATTGACGCTCGGCCTCACCGGGATGGCGCTGGCCGAAACACTGCTGGCGGCCAAGCTCGCCTATGTCGTCTTCGGCGTCGCGGCGACGATCTTCCTGTCGCTGCACAGCGGCCAGACGCTGCGGGTGCTCCGGCGCCCCGACCGGCGCGGGCGCGATCTCGGCCTGTTCAACCTGACCAACACCGTGCCGTCGCTGATCATGCCCTGGCTCACCATTTCGTTGGTCCCGGGTTTCGGCTTCGATGCGCTGTTCCTGCTGCTCGCGGCCTTTGCGAGCATCGCGGTCGTCCTGCTCGCCACGATGCCGCGCCTGCGCTGATAGCGCAATCAAACAGGCGCTTGATTTCATTCACCCGCTATGCGAGAGGATGTTTGATAACGTTCACATAAGCGGAATGGGAGAGAATATGCGGCGACCTGCAATCGCGATGGCGACGGCGCTCCTTTTGGCGGGCACGGCCAGCGTAGCGGCAGCACAGACTGGTGCGGCGGACGCCGCGACGGTCCATCCCGACCTTTGGCCGGCGGCGAAAAGCCCGGCCGCGATCACCGACGCGGCGACCGAAAGGCGCATCGACGCGCTGCTCGCCAAAATGACGGTCGAGCAAAAGGTCGGCCAACTCGTCCAGGGCGACATCAGCACGATCACGCCCAAGGATCTTGAAACCTACCCGCTCGGCTCGATCCTGGCGGGCGGCAACAGCGGTCCGAACGGCAATGAGCGCTCAAGCGCCGCCGACTGGGCCAAGCTGGTCGGCGAATTCCGCGCGGTGTCGCTGAAGCCGCAGGCGAACGGCGTCGCCATCCCGATCATCTTCGGGGTCGATGCCGTCCATGGCCACAACAATATCCCCGGCGCGACGCTGTTCCCGCACAATATCGCGCTCGGCGCGACGCGCGACCCCGAACTGATCCAGCGCATCGGCGCGGTCACCGCTGCCGAGATCGCTGGCAGCGGCATCGAATGGACCTTCGCCCCGACGCTTGCGGTGCCGCAGGATCTGCGCTGGGGCCGCAGTTACGAAGGCTATGCCGCCGATCCCAGGCTCGTCGCCGACTATGCGAAGGCGATGGTCATCGGGCTGCAGGGTCAACTCGTCGCGGGCAAGGTGGTCGGCAAGGCGCATGTCGCGGCGACCGCGAAGCACTTCCTCGCCGACGGCGGCACCGACGGCGGCCGCGATCAGGGCGACGCCAGGATCGACGAAAAGGAACTGATCGCCAAACACGCGATGGGTTATCCCGCCGCGATCGACGCCGGCACGCTCACCGTCATGGCCAGCTTCTCAAGCTGGCAGGGGATCAAACACCACGGCAACAAGGGGCTGCTCACCGACGCGCTCAAGCGGAAAATGGGCTTCGACGGCTTCGTCGTCGGCGACTGGAACGGCCATGGCCAGGTCGCGGGGTGCAGCGTCACCGACTGCCCCGCCTCGATCAACGCCGGGCTCGACATGTTCATGGCCCCCGACAGCTGGAAGGGCCTATACGAAACCACGGTCAAACAGGCGAAGGACGGCACCATCTCCGCCGCGCGCCTCGACGATGCGGTGCGCCGCATCCTGCGGGTGAAATATAAGCTCGGGCTGTTCGACGCCGACCATGGCGGTCGCGGCGATGTCGCGGCGGTCGGCGCCCCCGCGCATCTCGCGGTCGCGCGCGAGGCGGTGGCGAAATCGCTCGTCCTGCTCAAGAACAACGGCAATGTGCTGCCGGTCAAGGCGGGCGCCCGCGTTCTCGTCACCGGCCCCGGCGCCGACAATATGGCGATGCAATCGGGCGGCTGGACGATCAGCTGGCAGGGCACCGACGTCACCCACGCCGACTTCCCCAACGGCCAGACGATCTGGGAGGGACTCGACAAGGCGGTCCGCGAGGCGGGCGGCACCGCCGCGTTGTCGAAGGACGGCGCGTATAAGGAAAAGCCCGACGTCGCGATCGTCGTCTTCGGCGAGGAACCCTATGCCGAGTTTCAGGGCGACGTGTCGACGCTCGATTACCAGCCGAACGAGGCGAGCGATCTTGCGACGCTCCGGAAGTTGAAGGCGGCGGGCATTCCGGTGGTCGCGCTGTTCCTTTCGGGCCGTCCGATGTTCACCAACCCCGAAATCAACGCCGCCGACGCCTTTGTCGCGGGCTGGCTGCCGGGGTCGCAGGGCGCCGGTGTCGCCGACGTCCTCGTCGCGGGCAAGACCGGCAAGCCTGCGCACGGCTTCTCCGGCGTGCTGCCCTTCGCCTGGCCCGCCGACGCCGCCTCGCCGGTGAAGAAGCCGCTTTTCGCCGAGGGCTATGGCCTGAAATATGGCGAGACCAAACCGGTGCCGCAACTCTCCGAAGACCTTGGCATCGACGTCGGCGCGGCGCTCAATGTCGAGAAATATTTCGCCGGTGGCCGCGCGCGGGCGCCGTGGCTGCTGTCGGTCACCGATGCCGGCGGCGCGCGACCGGTGGCCTCGCCGCCGCTCGCCAGCCCCTATGGTCATGTCGCGTCGCGCTCGGTCGACGTCGCGGCGCAGGAGGATGGCAAGAGCTTTACCTGGACCGGCCCCGGTTCGTTCAGCCTGTCGGGCCCCAACGCCGACCTGTCGCGCCAGCTCAACAACAGCTTCGCGGTGCGGATCGACTGGCGGATCGACGCGGTGGGCACGGGTCCGGTGCAATTGTCCTTTGCCAACATCCCCTTCGACATCAGCGCGCTCGTCGCCACGGCGCCGAAGGGGCAGGTGTCGACGATCAAGGTGCCGCTGCGCTGCTTCGCCGACGCCGGCGCCGATTTGACGCGCGTCGGCGCCGCCGTGGCGGTGCAGGCGGACAAGGGTTTCGCGGCCACGCTGCTGCATACGAATGTCGAGGCGGTCGGCGAGAATCTGCCTTGTCCGCCCAGGGGAAAGTGACCAGACCCGCAAACGGGTTGGCGTAAGTCCAAAAATAATGGGGAGAGCTTAGATGGCATTGGCGCCGAACGTCGCGACGAGTGCGGACCCGAACATGGTCGAAAAAACGGGCAAGGGTGGTGGCGGCGCGCTGGTGGTGCTGATCCTCGCCTTTGCGGTGTTCTTCCTGCTGGGCGGGGTAACCAACATCAACGACCTGCTGGTCGGCAAGTTCAAGCCGATGTTCCACCTGACGCACGCGCAGGCGAACCTTGTGCAGATGGCATTTTTCATCGCCTATGGCGCCTTTTCGATCCCCGCTGGCATCATCATGTCGAAGCTCGGTTATATCCGCACTTTCGTGCTCGGGTTCGTCATCGTGGCGGCGGCCGCCTTCCTGTTCATCCCCGCGTCGGCGGCGGCGTCCTATCCGGGCTTCCTCGCCGCGCTGTTCTGCATCGGCGCCGGCATCACGGTGCTGCAGGTGGCGATGAACCCGGTGATCACCACGCTGGGGCCGATCGAAACCTCGCACAGCCGCCTGACCTTTGCCCAGGCGTTCAATTCCGTCGGCGTGTTCGCGATGGTCTATGGCGGCGCATCTTTTCTGCTTGGCGATTCAACCCCGATCGACGCCGAGACCGCGACCGAGGCGCAAATTCAGGCCTATCGCGTCGCCGAGGGGGCGTCGATCGGCACCGCCTATATGTGGCTCGGCGTGCTGATGCTGGTGATCGCGGCGGTGTTCTGGATGTTCCGGTCGGCGCTCGACCATGCCAAGGCGAGCGATGTGAAGCTCGAGGGGACCTGGGGCCTGCTCACCCACAACCGCCGCGTCCAGTTCGGCGCGCTGTGCATCTTCGTCTATGTCGGCGCCGAAGTGGCGATCGGTTCGAACCTGATCGCCTATCTCGGCGATCCCAGCGTGATGGGACTGGGGCTTCAGGCCGCGGGCAAGCTGGTGGCGTTCTACTGGCTGGGCGCGCTCATCGGCCGCTTGCTCGGCGGTTTCATCCTGCGACTGGCGAAGCCGGGGCGGGTGCTTGCGACCTTTGCGGCGGGCGCGATTTCACTGATCATCCTGTCGGCGGTGACGACGGGCGCGCTGTCGGGCTGGGCGCTGATCCTGGTCGGCTTCTGCAATTCGCTGATGTTCCCGACGATTTTCAGCCTCGGGACCGAGGGGCTGGGCGAACGGACGCCGCAGGGGTCGGGCATCCTATGCACCGCGATCATCGGCGGCGCGATCGTGCCGTTCCTGTTCGGAACGGTGGCCGACATCGACATCCGGCTCGCGCTGGCGGTGCCGCTGGTCTGCTATGCGATCATCGCCGGTTTCGGGCTGTGGGCGGCGCGTCAGAAGACGACCGCCTGACGGGTCACGCGGTGGCGGCGTTCCACCGCGTGAACAGCCAGGCGCCGAACAGCAATTCGACGCTGCCGACCGCCAGCGTGATATGGACCGGCAGCGCCTCGGCCTGGATCGCGAAGCCGGTGCCGATCAGGAAGATCGCGCCGCCAAGCGCCCAGTAGAGCCGGTCGCGATAGAGCGTCGCAAAGACGAAATAGCGCGCCCCGACGACGATCGCGAGCGCGGCAAAGGCGAAGGTCTCCGACGCGGGCAGCAGGCCAAAGGCGATCAGCAGACCCGCGAACAACGGAAAGGTCGCCTCGAACCCGAGCCGCGACAGCGGATTGCCCTTCGACACCTTGGGTGCGCGAAACGCCCGCGCGATCAGCAGCGCCAGCGGAAAGATCAGCATCCCGCCGACAAAGATCGCGACATAGGCGTAAAAGCCGCCCCAGATGTACCAGGCGACGTCCGCCGCGAGCCAGGCCAGCCCCGAAACGAAAACCCCGGGCGCGCCGCCCAGATAGCCGCTGCGCAATTCATCCTGTGCCTGACCGATGTCGATGTTCGCCTCCTCTGACTGTGGATCCGGCGCTACGGGGAAACGCGCACCGTTTCAACGGGCTTGGCTCAGGCCGCGCGACAAGGCGAGGTCAGGCGGCGAGGATATCGTTTTCGCCCATGCCGATATCGTCGCCGTTCGCCCACACGCTGTGGGTGCCCGCACAGATGCGCTCGGGCAGGATGATCCGGCACACCGGGCCCGCCGCGATATTCTTCGCGTCGATCAGCACGCATTCGGACTGGTCGGTTTCGAGGTCGGCGATGAAGGAGACGAGATAGCCATCATCCTCGTCCTTCGCATCGATCCGCGGTGCGAAGGGCGCCTCGCTGCCGAAACGGCCGGGACCGAATTCATATTGCTCGCTCGTCCGCGCCTCAAGGTCGTGTTTGACCAGCCCGCGAAACAGGAACCAGCCCGGCTCGGGGATCGCGCTATAGGCGTAGCGATAGCGCTTGCCGGCATAGCGCTGGTTGAACATCCCGAATTCGAGGTTGCGGTCGTCCAGCCGCTCTTCGCTCGTCTCGCCCGTCACCAGATCGAAGCGCCAGCGGTGAAGGCGCGGCTTGAGCAGTTCCTGGTCGAGATAGGCCATCATCCGTTCGAACCCCTCGGGGGCATTCGGATAGGATTTCGGCATCGGCTCTTCCTGATAATAGCCGTCGAGGATGATCTCGTCGCCGTCCTCCCATGCATTCAGCCAGTGCAGCGTATAGGTCGGTTCGGCCTCGAACCAACGGATGTCCTCGGGGCTCCCGTGGCGGGGGATGATCGCGAAACGTGTTTTTTCGTCGGGGTGGAATTGCACGACGTGGAGCCGCTTTTCGAGCAGCTCGGGGCTCCAATAAAGCGGCATGTCGTTGAGGATCGCGTAGTTTTCGGTGAACGCCATATCGTGCGGCAGGCGCGGTCCGGGCAGCGGCACCGGGATATAATGCTTCAGCTTATTGTCCGCGCCGACGACGCCATAATGCATGTACGGCGCGTGCTTCGAATAATTGAAGAACATCAGTTCGCCGGTCGCAGGATCGACCTTGCAATGTGCCGAAATGCCGTCGAGCGGTACCCAGCTTTCGGTGCCATGCTGTTCCAGCGTGAACGGATCGAGCCGATACGCCTCGCCGCACTGATAGAATGTCGAGATGATCTTGCCCGCATGGATCGTAACGTCGGTCGAACTGCTGTCCTTCAGCCACTCTTGCGCGCCCCAGCCGTGCCGCGTCGACTTGTGCGGTGGCTCCATCAACCCCGCCCATAGTGAACGCCCGGCTTCCTTCTCGGCCTCGAACCCCTTGGTGCGGACGAAGCGGCTGCGATAGCTCGCACGCCCCTGTTTGAAGCTTATCGCATGGATGAACCCGTCGCCATCGAAGGGGTGATAGCGCCCGATCGGATCATGCACCTGATTCTCGCCGGTGCGGACATAGACACCGTCGATGTCGGCGGGGATCGTGCCGATCACCTCGGCATCGCCATTGGCGAAGATCGCGTTCCATTCGTTGAACGTCGGCCGCCATGCGCCCTGCATATAGGGATGGTCGTTCGGCTGGATCGTGGACTGGATCGTCTCGACGAGCTCGGCGGTCATGCGATGACTCCTTCGGCGCGGGCAAGGCGTCGCCGCGTCGCGGCGGCATCATAGTCCAAACTCAGGCGATCGACGAGAGCGGCGCCATCGAGGGGGAGGGGACTGCATCAATTCGTCCAATACACATAATCCTGCCCGTCTTTCCACGGCGCGTTCTGCGGCACGTCGATCCGCACCGGTCCTTCGATCAGCCCCGGCCAGATCGGTTTCGCCATGCCTCGGTTCTGCGCCTCGAGCATCGCGCTGAGCTGGGCGACGCGCTGCGGCTCGTGCGCCGAAAGGTCAAATTGTTCGGTCGGGTCGAGCGCGAGATTATAGAGCCGCGTCTTCGCCGGCCGCTTCGTCACCTGCAATTTCCAGTCGCCCGCGCGCACCGCGCGATAGTCGCCTGAGCGCCAGAACAGCGCCTGCCGCTTCGCCGGACCCGCCAATATATCCTCGCTGTCGACCACCCGGTCGGCTGGCACCTTCGCCCCCGCGACCGCCGCGATCGTCGAAAAGATGTCGAGATGCCCGGTCGGGTCGGCTCGCGTCGAACCCGGCGCGATCGTCCCCGGCCAGCGCATGAAAAAGGGGGTACGGATGCCGCCCTCGAAAAAGGTCGCCTTCCACCCGCGGTACGGCGCGTTCAGATGGTCGATCCCGGTGTACCAGGCGCCGCCATTGTCGCTGGTGAAGATGACGAGCGTATTGTCGTCGATGCCCAGCTCTTTCAGCTTCGCCATCACGTCGCCGATCCGCCGGTCGAGTTGTGCGATCATCGCGCCATAGACGCGGGTCTTCTCATCCTTGATCTGCGGCAGTCGGTCATACTCCGCGCGCGTCGCCTGCAGCGGGGTGTGCGGGGCGTTGAAGGCCAGATACATAAAGAAAGGCCGGTTCTTGTTCGCCTCGATCGCCTTCGTCGCCTCTGCGGCGAAATAATCGGTCATATGCCCCTTGGGGTGGAATCTTTTGCTGCCGTTGAAGCTCACCGCATGGCGCAAATTCGCCCACAGGAAGCGGTCGATGCGGTCCCACGGCAGCTTGGCGTTGACAACCTCAGGGTCATCCTCCGGCAAAAACATCGCCGCCCCCCCAAGCACCGCGAGGCTTTCGTCGAAGCCCTGGTTTTGCGGTTGCAGGGCCGGGGACTCGCCCAGATGCCATTTGCCGATATGCAGCGTGTGATAGCCCGCCGCTTTTACCGCCTCGGCGATCGTCACCTCGCTCGCGGGAACGCCCATGTCGGGATAGTCGGGGATGTCGGGGGTGATCAGCTCCTTGTGGAACACCGGCCGCAGCGGTCCGATCGCGTCGCCATGCGCCAGATTCTCGGCGAACTGCACCGGCACGGCGGTAAATTCGAAGCCGAAGCGCGTCGGATAGCGCCCCGTCATCATCGCCGCGCGCGACGGCGAACAGGTTGCGTTGGCGGCATAGGCGGTGGTGAAATTCATCCCCTCGCGTGCCAGCGCATCGATATTCGGGGTCTTGACGATCCCGCCGGCGACCCCGCCGCCGTTGAGGCTGATGTCGTTAAACCCCAGGTCGTCGGCGACGATCAGGATGATGTTCGGCGGCCGTTTCGTTCCAGGCGGGGCGGCGGGTGCGTCCGCGGGTCCCGCGGCCCATGTCACCACATGGTTCGGCTGCACGGGGTCGCGCCAGTCCTGAACCAGCCCGGGCAGGCGATAGCTGTTCGCCTGATACGCCCAATATCCGCCCGCTCCCAACAGCGCGAGCACGCCCAGCGCCGCCCATCTTTTCTTCATAGCCCCACCCGCTCCACGGTTGCTGTCGATGTTATGGCACTATATGTGTCATTATATGATGCGCCATGCAAGATCGTTCGGCGCGGCATTGACCCGGGCGTCAAGCTGGGCCAGCGGGGACGTCATGGCAACGAAAACCAAAGCCAGGATCGACGCCGACGCCGCGCCGCGGGTCGACGGCCGCCGCGAACGCAGCCGGTCGAGCCGCGCGCGCATCGTCGCCGCGATGCTCGACCTCATCGACCGCGGCGATCTGTCGCCGAGTGCGGCGCGCGTCGCCGAGGAAGCGGGGGTGGGCCTGCGCACCGTGTTCCGCCAGTTCGACGACATGGACACGCTCTACCGCGAAATGTCCGAAACGATCGCCGAGCGGGTGATGCCGATCGTCGTCGCGCCTTATGCGGGCAAGGACTGGCGCGCCGACGTGCGCGACCTTGCGGCACGGCGTGCCCGCGTCTTTGAAACGATGCTGCCCTTCCGCCTCGCCGCCAATATCAAGCGCTATCAGTCGCCGTTCCTGATGGGGCAATATGGCCAGGTCGTCGCGCTCGAACGCGATCTCCTGTTCCGCCTGCTCCCCCACACCATGATTGCCGACCGCGTCGGCCGGGAGGCGCTGTGCGTCGCGCTGTCGTTCCAGACTTGGCGCGCGCTGCGCCACGACCAGGGCTTGCTGGTCGACGAAGCCGGGGCGGTCGTCGCGCAGATGGTCGAAGCGCTGATCGCGGGGGCGGCGCGATGAAGCGAGCCGTCCTGACCGGATCGCTGGCACTGGCCGGGCTGCTCGCCGCCTGTGGCGACAAGCCCGCGGACAAGGTCGCGGCGACTTCGACGCCGACCTGCCCGGCGATGCCGAAGGCGGATTATGTCTGGATCCCCGGCGCCACCTTCGCGATGGGCGCCGACGCGCATCTGCCCGAAGAGGGGCCGGAAAAGCCGGTGACCGTCGCCGGCTTCTGGATGGCGACCCACGAGGTGACGAACGGCGAATTCGCAGCCTTCGTGAAAGCGACCGGCTACAAGACCATCGCCGAACGCGACCCGCCGCCGCTGCCCGGCGCGCCGCCCGATATGCTGGTGCCCGGCGGGGCGGTGTTCACCGCGCCGACCGACGGCAATCCCAACTGGTGGCGCTGGGTCGTCGGCGCCGAGTGGCGCCATCCCGCCGGACCCGACACCGTGATCGACGGCCGCGACCGCGAACCGGTGGTGCAGATCGCCTATGACGACGCGCTCGCCTACGCCCGCTGGGCGGGCAAGGCGTTGCCCAGCGAGGAGCAATGGGAACTCGCCGCCGCGACCGGCGGCGCCGACCGCAATGTGCCGATCGTCGACGGCAAACCGCAGGCGAATTATTATCAGGGCGTTTTCCCGGTCCGCGACATGGGCACCGACGGCTTCACCAGCCGCGCCCCCGTCGCCTGCTTCGCCGCCGACAAGCATGGGGTGCATGACCTCATCGGCAATGTCTGGGAATGGACCACCGGCGCGATCGACGACGAAAGCAATGTCATCAAGGGCGGCAGCTTCCTGTGCGCCGCCAATTATTGCGCCCGCTACCGCCCCGCCGCGCGGCAGTTCCAGGAACGCTCGCTGGGCACCGACCACATCGGCTTCCGCCTGATCGACACGGCGCGCCCGGCGCCGGCGGGGTAATTGGGTAGCGCGCGACCGCGCCGGGTCGCTAACCGGGGCGGACATTCCATTTCATCGTCATCCCGGGCTTGACCCGGGACCCGCCTTCCTTCTGTCGCCGTCGGATCAAAGACAAGGCAGGCCCCGGCTCAAGCCCGGGGTGACGAAGGCAGGACCTCCCGGATTCAGCGCGAACCCGATGTCCGAACCCGCCTGCGCCGCCGCCAGCCCCAGATCAGCGCCACGATCGCCAAGATCCCGCCGCCGAGCCAAAGCCCGGCCTTGATCGCGCGCTTCTTGCCCTGCTTCTCCCACGCATAGGCGTTGATCTGCGCATCGGCGGTATAGCCTGCGGGCATGTCGAGCACGCCATTGGCCTTCGCATAGGCGCGGTAGTCGGCCATCATCGCCCTGAACCGGTCGGGCATCGCCGCCGACAAATCCTTCGTCTCGCCCGGATCACTCTTCAGGTCGTACAGCCGCCAGCTGCCGTCGCCGGTCGGCGGCAGGTTGCGCACCAGCTTGTAGTCGCCGCGGAACAGCGCGGCATTGCCCGACAGCTCATACCCCAGCGGATCGTCGCCATGCACGCTGCCCGCCGCGCCGCCGAGCATCGGGACGAGGCTGCGGCCGGTCACCGGCTCGACCGCGCGGCCTTTCCAACTGCCGCCATGCCCGGGCACCCTCGCCAGTTCGGCCAGCGTCGGCAATATGTCGGTGACATGCGCCAGCCCGCCGTTGATCGCGCCGGCGCGGATCTTCGCATGGCCGGGCCAGGCGACGATCAGCGGCACGCGCAGTCCGCCCTCGGTCGCGCTGAACTTATACCCCGACAAAGGCGACACCGCCGCGCTCGCCCAGCCCGGGCCGATCGCGGCGAAGCTGCCACGCCGCCCGATGTTCGCGGTCGCGGTGTCGTACTGCATGTTCAGGAACAGCCGGTTGCGCGTGCTGCTGAACGGGTTGATCGGCTCGGCGCCATTATCCGACAGGAAGACGAAAATCGTGTTCTCATATTGGCCGCTGGCCTCCAGATGGTCGACCAGCCGCCCGACCTCGCGGTCCATCGCGGTCGCCATGCCGGCATAGGCCTGCATCACCCGCACCGCCGCCGCGCGCTCCTCGGCGTCGAGTTTGGCCCAGTCGGGGGTGGTCGCCATCGTCGACATCGGCGCGCCCGGGGGGACGATGCCCAGCGCCGCGGCGCGCTTCGCCCGCGCTTCGCGCAGCGCGGTCCAGCCGTCCTTGTACATCGCCGAATAGCGCGCGATGTCACTGTCGGGCGCCTGTATCGGGATATGGTTGGCGAGGAAGTTGATCGACGCGAGGAAGGGTTTGCCGCTCGCCCGGTCGGCGTCGATATAATCGATCATTTTCTCGACGACGAAGGTCGACGAATAGAAATTCTTCGGCAGCGTCGCCGGCTTGCCATTCTCGGTCCAGGCGGCGGTGTCGTACATGCCCTCGATCGGGCGCTGCTCGAAATTGTCGGCGCCGGCATCGGCGAGGCTGAAGGCGCGATTGTAACCGCGCGCTTCGGGCAGGCGCGTCGCGTCGCTCCCCAGATGCCATTTGCCGGTCAGATAGGTGTTGTATCCCGCCGCGCCGAACAGTTCGGCGATCGTCACGACGCGGTGGTTCATCACCGTGTCGTACCCCGGCTGGCCGCGATGCGCGTCGGGGATCGTCTCGGGCATGTTGCCCAGTCCGTTGCGGTGGTTCATCACCCCGGTCTGCAGCATCGCGCGCGTCGGCGAGCAGCTTCCGGCGGCGTGAAAGTTCGAAAAGCGCATGCCCGCATAGGCGAGCGCGTCGATATTGGGGGTCGCGAACTCGGCGCCAAACGACCCGACGTCGCTGAAACCCCAGTCGTCGGCGAGCAGGATCACGATATTGGGATGCTTGGGCGTGGTGGAGGGGGCAGGGGCCGCCTGCACCGGCGCCAGCATCAACGCGGCGGCCAGTGCCGCCATTCCCCGCCTCTTCATCGCGAATCCCCCTCCGATATATTGGCACATACTATGTCAATATATTCGCACCCGCAATCGATCCTTCAAATCCTCCCTGTGCCAAAGGCATGAGGAGGACCTAATCGAACCCCGCCAGGAACGCGGCGACATTCACGCCGAGGTCGCCGACGGCATAGCCGCCTTCCATCACCACCAAAGTCGGCAGGCCAAGGTCGGCGATTGCCCGTGCCATCTCGCCATAATCGGCGCGTTCGAGCCGGAAGCTCGAGATCGGATCGCCGCTGAAGGTGTCGGCGCCGAACGAGACGATCAGGCAGCCCGCGCCCTGGTCGGCAATCGCGCCCAGCGCGGTATCGAGCGCCGGACGGTACGCCGTGCCATCTGTCCCGCGCGGCAGCGGCAGGTTCAGCGTCGCGCCTTCGCCCGCCCCCTCGCCGCGCTCGTCGGCATGGCCCCAGAAAAAGGGATAGTCGGTGACAGGATCGGCGTGGATCGAGGCGAAGAAGATGTCGCCGTCGGTATAGAAGATGTCCTGCGTGCCATTGCCATGGTGATAGTCGACATCGAGGATCGCGACCGGGCCGAGCCCCAGCGCCTGCGCCTGCCGCGCCGCGATCGCGGCGTTGTTGAGGTAGCAATAGCCGCCCATATAGTCGCGCCCGGCATGGTGCCCCGGCGGGCGGCACAGCGCGAACGCATGGGGGTCGCCTTCCTTGAGCCGGTCGAGCGCGGTCAGCGCGCATTGCGCCGACCAATAGGCCGATTGCCACGTCCCCGCCGCGATCGGGGTCGAAGCGTCGAAGCTGTACGCGCCGATCTCGGCGTCGATGCGGTCGAAGCGCAGCGGGCGCCGCCGCACCACCGGAAAGCTGTAACCGATCGCATCGCCGGTGCGCCCCGCCGCGAGCCAGCCGTCATAAGCGCGTTCGAGGAAGGCGAGATAATCCGCGTCGTGCACCGCGGCGAGCGGCGCCATCCCGAAATCGCGCACCGGCTGCCAGTCTGCCAGCGCCGCGACGATCGACCGCGGCCGCGCGGCATTCTCGGCATAGGGCACGAACTCGCCATTGTGCAGTTCGCGCGTCGGCGCGTGCGCCGTCTGCCGGTCGTCGAAGAAAAGTTTCACCTCTGGCCCGTCCTTCCGCGCCGCCGTCCTGACGGTCCGCCCGAACCTAGGGCGGCGGCCCGACAAGTCAAAGGCGGCGGCACCCGCCGGGCTAGTCGGCCTTCATCACGAACGCCGGCCCCAGGTCGATCGTCCGTGCGCCGTCGCCCAGCGTCAGCGCGACATTGGCCTTGCCCGCCGCATGGTCGGCGGCGGCGATGCCGTTGATATGGACCAGCGCCCAGTCCTTCGTCACCGGCACGCGGCCCGCGACGATCGGCGCATAGGGCGCGTAATTCTGCTGGATCGCGGCGCCGATGTCGCCCGCTTCGCCGTCGGCGACCCGCACCCACAGCGCGAGGATCAGCTTGTCGCCCCGCGCGATCGGCTTGTCGATCGGCACCGACGCGCCGATATCCCACGCATTGGCCGGCTTTGCCGCGATCGTCACCCGCATCGCCGTGCCGCCCTGCACCGCGCCGTCCTTGCGCGCCTTGTGCGTCTGGCCTGGGCCGAAGACGGTCCAGCCCGCGGTCGGCTCGTTGAGCAAGGGCGGCGGCGCGGCTTCGTTCTGCGCCTGAAGCGGAAAGGTCAGTGCCAGGGCGGCGGCAGTCAGCGCGATACGCATCGAAATCATGGCAAGTCTCCCCCTTTTTCACGAGTCGATTGCATGATCTTATAGAGACAAGTAAGATATCAATCTAATACCAATTAACGTGGAAGGGGATCGGCATGCGGATCGCGGCGATACTGGCTCTGGGAGTCGCGGGCGCGGCGCTCGCTCCCGCGACATATGCGCAGGATGGCGCGGCTACCAAGGGCAGCTACGAACTCGTCTGGGCCGACGAATTCGACACCGACGGCCCGCCCGACCCCGCCAAATGGGTGTGGGACACCCACGCCAACAAGATCGGCTGGTACAACAAGGAACTGCAATATTATGCCGCCGACCGGCCCGAGAACGCCCGCGTCGAAGGCGGCCGGCTGATCATCACCGCGCGCAAGGAGGTGCTGTCCGACCGCGCCGACCATGGCGGGCAGGGCTATAGCTCGGCGCGGCTGATCACCAGGGGCAAGGCCGACTTCACCTATGGGCTGGTCGAGGTGCGCGCCAAGCTGCCGTGCGGGCAGGGCAGCTGGCCGGCGATCTGGATGCTCGGCGCGACCGCGCCCTGGCCCGACGGCGGCGAGATCGACATCATGGAGCATGTCGGCACCACCCCCGGCGACGTCTTCGGCACGATCCACAACCGCTCGACCGCGGGGACGTCGGGTAACGGCAACAAGATCCGCGTCGACGACGCCTGCACCGCCTTTCACGATTATCAACTGCTGTGGACCCCGCGCGAACTGCGCATCGCGGTCGATGGCAAGCCCTATCACCGCTATGCCAACGCCGGCACGGGCGACGACCAATGGCCGTTCGACAAGCCGCATTATCTGCTGCTCAATCTCGCGATCGGCGGCGCCATGGGCGGCGCGGTCGATGATGCGATCTTCCCGGTGCAGTTCGAGATCGAACATGCCCGTGTCTATCGCCAGGCGGTGCGCGGGGCCGCGCCCGCCGAATGACAAGCTGTTGAGAAAGCGTGGCGGCGCGGTCCTATAGTCCAGTCAGGCCGCGCCGCCACTTCCATGCCCTCCGGGAAGAGGAGGGCGGAACCCTAATCGTGCAGGATATGCAGCACGTCGCCGCCGGGCCGCGCGACGCCGCGCGTGACGCGCGCCAGTCCCGGCTCGTCGACCCGCGCCGGATCGGCGAGTTCGACCCGCGCCCGCCCGTGCAGCGCCTGCACGCTGCGTACATTCGCCGCGCCGCCCAGCGCATCGAGGATCGCGGCGGACAGCACCGCGTTCGCGGGCCGGCAGGCCGGTGTCGCGGTGACCATCGCTGCCGCCGTGCCGTCCGCCGCCAGCGCCCCGCGAATCTCTTCCGCGACCAGATCGGCGACCGGGCCGAGTACGACCTGCGCCGCGTTCGCCGACGGGCGGATGATCCCCCGCGCGCCAAGCGCCGACAGCGCCGCCTCGTCGACCGCGTGGCTGTCGGCGACGATCAGCCGCAGCCGGGTGGTGCAGGCGTCGACGCTCGTCAGATTGCCCGCGCCGCCCAGCGCGGCGACGAAGGCCCGCCCGCGTTCGCTGCCCGCCGACGCGGTCGCCGCCTCGGCGACCTCGCCTGTCTCGCGCCCCGGGGTCGCCAGGTTGAACCGCCGGATGAAAAAGCGGAACAGCCCGTAATAGACTCCCGCATAAACCGCCCCGATCGGCAGCAACCACAGGGGGTTTTTCGCGAGGCCGAAGTTCAGCACATAGTCGAACAATCCCGCCGAAAAGCCAAAGCCAAGCTTCACGTCGAGCGCGTTCATCAGCGCCATCGACGCCCCCGTCAGCAGCGCGTGGATCGCATAGAGCAGGGGCGCGACGAACATGAAGGTGAACTCGATCGGCTCGGTCACCCCGGTCAGGAAGCTGGTGAAGGCGAGGCTGAAGAGCATGCCGCCGACCGCCTTGCGCCGTTCGGGCCGCGCCTCGTGATACATGGCGAGGCACGCGGCGGGCAGGCCGAACATCATCACCGGGAAGAATCCCGACATGAAGGCACCGGCCTTGGGGTCGCCCGCGAAGAAACGCCCGAGATCGCCAGTCGCACCATTGAAATCGCCGACGACGAACCAGGCGGCGTTGTTGATGATGTGGTGCAGCCCGGTGACGATCAGCAGGCGGTTGAGCGCGCCATAGAGGAACAGTCCGACGCTGCCGCTTTCGACCACGGTGCGGCTGGCGCTGTCGATCGCGCCGCTGATATGCGCATAGCCATAACCGATCACCGCCGCGAGCAGCAGTCCGGCGACGCTGCTGGCGATCGGCACGAAGCGGCGGCCGCCGAAAAAGGCGAGATATTCGGGCAGCGCGATTGTCGCGAAACGGTTGTAGAAATTGCCGGCGATCAGCCCCGACAAGATGCCGATCGGGACCTCCAGCTTGTCGATCTGGCTCAACGCCCAGTCCTTCGCCGCCAGCGCTGCCGCCGCGTCGGGCAATCCGGCGCCGATATCGGGCGGCGCAACCATGAAGGTCTGCGCCCCGGTGACGGTCACGAGGTAACAGGTGACCCCGGCGAGCGCCGCGGCGCCATTGCCGTCGCGCGCGAAGCCGACCGCGACGCCGATCGCGAACAATATCCCCAGATTGGCGAAAATCGCCGACCCCGCCGCCGAGATGAAGGCGATGTCGAGCAGGTCGTCCTGGCCGATGCGCAGCAGCAGGCCGGCCACCGGCAGCACCGCGATCGGCAGCATCAGCGCACGGCCGAGCGGCTGGAGCGTTTCGAGAATTTTCCGCATCATCGTGTCTCCTCGAACGCGCGGGCCAGCGCGCGCACGTCCGCCGCCGATTTGCATTGCAGCGCCAGGTCGGCATGCGCGCGCGCCTCGACCAGCGTCAGCCGGCGCACCACCTGCTTGGCTTCGGCGACGAAGCCCGGCACCGCCGATATTTCGGTCACCCCCAGCCCGACTAGGATCGGCAGCGCGGCCGGATCCGACGCCAGCCCGCCGCACACCCCGACCCAGCGGCCATGGGTCGCGGCAAGGCGGCACGTCTCGCCGATCATCCGCAGCACCGCGGGATGCAGCGCGTCGACTCCGGCGGCGACCGCCGGATTGCCGCGGTCCATCGCCAGCACATATTGGGTCAGGTCGTTGGTGCCGATCGACAGGAAATCGGCCTCGGCGGCGAGCAGGTCGGCGGTCATCGCGGCGGCGGGGGTCTCGACCATCACCCCGACTTCGACCGGAACGACGATGCCCATCGCGCCGCGCAGCGTGTCGACCAGCGCCCGCACCTGCCGCAGTTCGTCGAGGCTCGCGACCATCGGGATCATGATCCTGCACTGGCCGACGGGTTTGACGCGCAGAATCGCGCGGAGCTGCGTTTCGAGCAGATCGGGATGCGCGAGCGCGACGCGAATGCCGCGCTGGCCGAGCGCCGGATTTTCCTCAGGCCCGATCGGAATATAGGCGGCGGGCTTGTCGCCGCCGATGTCGAGCAGGCGGATGATGACGGGTTTGCCGGCGAGGGCGCCGGCGATCGCCTGATAGGCCGCGTGCTGCTCATCCTCCGACGGCGCAGCGTCGCGGCCCAGGAACAGGAACTCGCTGCGCACCAGACCCGACCCCTCGGCCCCCTGTGCGGCGGCCAACACCGCATCATCGACGGTGCCGATATTGGCGAAGACCTCGATCCGGGTGCCGTCGGCGCTGTGGCACGCCTCGGCGGCGGCGGCGCGCGCGGCTTCGCGGCGTGCGGTGCGCTGGGTCAGGCGCCGCGTGAAAGCCTCGGTATCGGCAGCCGACGGAACACTGTTAACATGGCCCGCTTCGGCGTCGAGCAACAGCAAACGGCCATCCTCGACGGCATCGAGCGCGCCGCCCATCGCAACCAGCGACGGCAGCCCCATGCCCGCGCACAATATCGCGACATGCGACGTCGGCCCGCCGCGCGACAGCGCGATGCCGGCCAGCCCCGTCGCCGACAGCGCGATCAACTGCGACGGCAGCAGGTCGTCGGCGACCAGGATCGCGCCCGGCGCGATCGTCTCGGCTTCGCTCGGGGTGCCGGTCAGCGCCGACAGCAATTGGCGTTCGATGTCGACCAGATCGTCGATGCGTTCGATCAGATGCGCGTTGCCGGTCGCGCGCAGCGCGTCGATCTGGTCATGGACCGCGCCGCGCCACGCGAAACCCGCGCTCGCGCCGTCGGCGATGCGGCGCTCGGCGGCGCCCAGCAGTTCGGGATCGTCGATCAGCGCCAGATGCGCCTGCATCACCGCCGCAACGCTGCCGCCCGCCGCCTCGGCACGCGCGGCGATCCGCCCGCGCACATCGGTCCGCGCGGCGATCAGTGCGGCGCGTTCTTCCACGGCACCGGTTCCTTCGCGTGCGACCGCGATCTCGGCGCGGTGCAGCCGCACAGCCGGACCCATTGCGAGGCCGGGCGAGGCGATCACGCCGCCGATATGCCCCTCGGCCAGCGCTGTTGGCGGTGCTGCGACTGGAGCGGGGGCGGGGCGCACACCTTCGCCCATGTCGGTTGCCAGCAATGCGACAACCGCCGCCAGTGCCGCCTCGGCATCGTCGCCGCGCGCCTGCACGACGATCTCGCTGCCAAAGCTGGTGCCGAGCGCGAGCAGCGCGACGGTGCTGCGCGCATCGCCGCGCGTGTCGCCGTGGAGCAGGTGAACGTCCGCCTCAAACCCGCGCACCGTTTCGCCGATCCGCGCGGCGGGGCGGGCGTGGATGCCGTGCGGCAGCGACAGCGTCACCGCCTGCTCGATCAGTGTCCCGTCGTCCGACCGCTTGCGCGCATCGGTCTGCACGGGGACCAACGTCATCAGCGCCTCGCACGCGCCGACCGCCGCATCGACGGTGCGCTTCGTGATCGTGAAGGCCTCGGCATTGGTGACGAGCACCGGGGTGATCAGGCTCGTCGCGGCGAGCGCGACGGCGTCCATGTGGAACCGGATCAGCGGGTCGCCGCGCGACACCATCTGCCCCACCGACACCAGCGGGGTGAATCCTTCGCCCTTCAGCATCACCGTATCGAGCCCGATATGGATCAGCAGTTCGGCGCCCTCGGCGCTGCGCAGCGCGACCGCATGGCCCGAGGCATGGAGCGTCGTCACTTCGCCGTCGCACGGTGCGACGACGGTGTCGCCGAGCGGCTGGATCGCCACCCCGTCACCCATCATGCGCTGTGCGAAGACGGGATCGGGGACGCCGTCGAGGGCCGAGACCCAACCCCTGAGCGGCGAGGTGACGATCAGGCTCATCGGCGGTTCCTCAACTTTACTGGGCGGCCTGGACAAAGGCCGATGCGGTATCGGCGACGGAAACGCCGCCGATCCATGTCTCGCGCGGCGCGAGCGCCTTGTCGAGCCACACGAAATCGGCGCGGCGCCCCGGCGCGATCGCGCCATGGCTCGCCGACAGCGACAGGAAGGCGGCGGGGGTCGCGCTCGCCATCGTCGCGGCCTCGGGCACCGACAAGCCGGTGACCTCGACCGTCTTGCGCAGCGCCGACGCCATGTCGAGGTGGGTGCCCGCGAGCGTGCCGTCTTCGAAGATGCAGACGCCGTCCTTCACCGCGATGCGCTTGCCCTGCAGGGTGAATTCGCTGTCATCGGTGCCGACGCTCGGCATCGCGTCGGTGACCAGCATCAGCCGGTCGACGCCCTTCGCCTTCACCGCCAGCCGCACGACCGCGGGGTGGAGGTGGACGTCGTCGACGATCAGCCCGCAATAACAGTCCGAATCGAACGCCGCGCCGACCGCGCCGGGGTCGCGGTGGTGCAGCGGCGACATCGCATTGAACAAATGGGTGAAGCCGCTCAGTCCGGCGGCGATCGCGCGCTGCGCCTCGTCATAGGTGGCGTCGCTGTGCCCCGCGCTGACGATTACGTCATGCGCGACCAGCGTGCGGATGTCCTCGTCGTCGCACAGTTCGGGGGCGAGCGTCAGCATCACCTTGCCGCGGCGCGGCGCGGTCAGCAGGGCCAGCGTCTCGGCATCGAGCTTGCGGATGCGGTGCGCCTCGTGGATGCCGCGCTTCACCTCGTTGATGAACGGCCCTTCGATATGGATGCCGATAACGCCGGGCACGCCGGCGTCGATCGCATGGTCGACCGCGGTCAGCGCGGCGGCGATCTGCTCGGCGGTGTCGCTGATCAGCGTGGGCAGGAAGGCGGTGGTGCCGAAGCGGACATGCGCCGCGCCGATCGCGGCGATCGATTCGACGTCGACATGGTCGTTGAACAATATGCCGCCGCCGCCATTGACCTGCGTATCGACGAAGCCGGGCAGCAGCCAGCCGCCCTCCAGGTCGATCACGGCATCGGCGCGCGCGCTGCCGGCGGCCGAGACCGCGGTGATGGCGCCGTCGGCGACGGCGATGTCCGCCGCGCCGACGGCGCCACCGGGCTGTGCGACCCAGCCATTCTGAAAGCGAAGGATCATAGGGTCTCGGTAACCTTGTTGAGGTGCGGGGGCGAGTCGGGGTTGCGGCCGCGCGCGACCGCGAGCGCGCTCGCCATGCGGTAAAAGCTCTGGATCAGCAGGATTGGCTCGATCGCCGGATGCGCAGGCAGCGCGGGCAGGTCGCCGCCCGCCGGATCGGCGAGCAGCACCGTCGCGCCGCGGCCGCGAAACTCCGCCGCCGCCTCGCGCACGCTCTCCGCCGCGCGGTCGCTGCCGCCGAACGCCAGCACATGGAACGTGTCGCCGACGATCGCCATCGGCCCGTGCCGCACTTCGGCGGCGCTGAAACTCTCGGCATGGAGCGACGAGGTTTCCTTGAACTTGAGCGCGGCTTCCTGCGCCGCGCCATAACCATAGCCGCGGCCGAGCACGAACAGGTTCGTCGCATCGGCAAAAGCCGCGACCGCGGGCGACCAGTCGAGCGCGAAGGCGCGTTCGAGCTGGCCGGGCAGGGCATCGAGCGCGTCTTCCAGCGCGTCATCCCGCGCCCAGGCGGCGACGAGCGCGGCGATCGCGGCGAGCGACCCGATGTAGGATTTGGTCGCCGCGACCGACGTTTCCGGGCTGGCCTTGAGCGCGATCACGACGTCGGCGAGCGCGCACAGCGGCGCGTCCTCGGCGTTGAGCAGCGCGACGACATAGGCGCCGGCGCGCTTCTGCTGCTCGACCGCGGCGAGCAGGTCGGGGCTCTGGCCCGACTGCGAGATCGCAAGGCACAGCCTTTTGCCCGCCAGCGTCGGTCCGTCATAGAGCGACGCGACCGACAGCGCCGCCGACGCGGTCGGGGTGCCGGTCATCGTCTCGATCAGATATTTGGCATAGGTCGCGGCATGGTCCGACGATCCGCGCGCGCAGGTCACGACCGCAGCGGGTGGATCGGCGCGCAGCCGTTCGCCGATCGCGGCAAAGGCCCGCGCATTGGCGGCGAGCATCGTGGCGACCGCGGCGGCGGCCTCGCCGGCCTCGCTTTCCATCAGCGTCCGCCCCGTTTTCAGCGCCTCTTGCAGCGTCATGCTTTCCACCGTCTCCGACTCGCGCCGGGGTCCTCGTTCGCCCCGATATTATTGGTACTATATAGGTTATATATATCGCATCAACTTGTATCTTTCGCCGATCAGATTTTTACGAACCACCGCTTGCGGCGCAGCCACTCCATCGCGCCCCAGATGAGCAGCATATAGAGCAGCACCGGGATCAGCGACGCGACCGGATCGCCCAGCATCGCCCGCGTCGCGCGGAACGGCGCGAGCAGCAGGTCCCATGTCACGACGCCGGCGGTCACCTGATGCAGCGTATAGGCGGCGATCGCATTGGCCCCGAACGCCAGCATCGCGGTCGCGGCGAGGCCCGGCGTCCGGCCCTCGCGATCGAGGATATGGTGGAGCAGCGCGAGCGCGAGGATCGTGATGCCGCTGGTCACCAGCACGAACGGGCTCGACCAGATGTCCTTGACGATCGGAAAGGCGAAGCTCCACACCCCGCCCGCCGCCAGCATCGCCACGCCGGTCAGCGCCAGCTGCCGCGTCGCGGGTCCGGCGCGGCGGATCAGCATTTCGCCCACCGCGACCCCGATCAGCCCCTGCGCGATCGCCGGCAGCGTCCCCAATATGCCCTCGGGATCATAGCCTTCGGGTCCTTGCACATAAAGATGCGTTCCCAGGAACAGCCGGTCGACCGACGCGATGAAATTATGCCCGCGCACCCAGATATCGGTCGCCGGCCCGTCGAGCGACGGCAGCAGCGCGAGCGGCCAGTAAAGCGCGAGAATCGCGACGATCATCGCCAGCCGCGCCCGTGGGCCGATGCCCAGGAACAGCAAGGCGCACGCCGCATAGACCAGTCCGATTCGCTGCAGCACCCCGAACAACCGCCACTCGCCCGACGCGAAGCTCATGAACCAATAGAGGTTGGTGAGCAGGAAGCCGAGCAGCAGCAATCGCCCCGCGCGCGACAATATGCGCCCCGTCTGCGGTGCACCGCCCGCGCGCAGCGAAAAGGGAATCGCGATCCCCACCATCGTCAGGAATCCCGGAAAGACCAGGTCGGCGAGGGTCAGCCCATCCCAGCTGACGTGCAGCAGGATCGGCGCGACATCGGCCTCGGCGCCATATTTCATCGCCGCCGCCGAATTGACGAGGATCATCCCCGCCACGGTCAGGCCGCGCAACACGTCGAGCGAAATCAGGCGCATGGCTGTGCCTCCCCTTGGTCGCCGCGCCCCCGCGGGCGGCTTCTCGACACTGCCACAAATTTGCCATGGACAGCGCGTCAGATTTGTAGTCTATTGGTAATAGTCCAATGACGCAATTGGTCTTATCGAGATTGTTGGGAAGGCAATCTGGACCGGACCACCGGACGATGATGGGGGATATAATATGGTTCATGGGCCTGCAAAAGCTTTGGGGCGCCGCAATGCGCTGATGCGCGGTGTCTGCGCCGCCGCACTGGTGGGCGCGATCACGCTGCCCGCCGCGGCGCAGGACGCACCGGCCAGCGAGGAAAATGCCGACGACATCGTCGTCACCGGCATCCGCGCCAACCTCGAATCGGCACAGAACCGCAAGCGCAACGCCGACACGGTGGTCGATTCGATCACCGCCGAGGATATCGGCTCCTTCCCCGACAAATCGGTTGCCGAAGCCTTGCAGCGCGTCCCCGGCATCACCGTCATCCGGTTCGCCGGCACCGACGACACCTCGCACTTCTCCGCCGAACCCTCGGGCGTGATCGTGCGCGGCCTCAACCAGGTCCGGTCCGAATTCAACGGCCGCGACACCTTCAGCGCCAACTCGTCGCGCGGCCTGTCCTGGCAGGATATCTCGCCCGAACTGCTCGGCGGCATCGATACCTACAAGAACCAGACCGCCGACATGATCGAGGGCGGCATCGCGGGCACCGTCAACCTGCGCACGCGCGTGCCCTTCGACCAGGGCGGCCGCCTGATCTCGATCTCGATCAAGAACACCTATGGCGACATCGCCCGCAAATCGACGCCCGAATTCTCGGGCATCATTTCGGACCGCTGGCAGACCGGCATCGGCGAGATCGGTTTGATGATCAACGGCGCCTATTCGCACGCGAAGACCGCGAGCCAGGGCATTCAGTTCGAACGCATGGGCATTTTCGACGGCGTGTTCGGCCCGGGCAAGCAATATATCCCCAGCGGCATCTTCATGCGCGAGAATGAATATGACCGTAAACGCTATGGCGCCGCGGCGGCGTTCCAGTGGCGCTCGAACGACGAGACGATGGAACTCACCGGGCAGTATAACCGCTCGCAGTATAACAACAGCTGGCGCGAATATGCGGTCTTCTCGTCGACCTTCTACGGCGACCTCTATGGCCAGCCGAGCGACTATGAGTTCGGCGACGCGTCGCTGATCAGCCCGCTTCAGGGCACCGCGCCCTTCGCCTTCGACGCCGACGGCAATTTCCAGAGCGGCTGGTGGTCGTACCAGCGTCCCTATGTGGGCGAGGGCGACGAGAATCGCGGGCTCGGCCTGAACGAGGATGGCGAGGCCTTCTTCAACCGCTGCTATTCGTGGGAAGGCTGCACCAACGACCGCCGCGCGCCGCAGGTGGACACCGCCGCCAACGCGCTGAAGAACAAGCAGATTACCCAGGATTTCGGCCTGAACTTCCGCTGGGACGTCTCCGATCGGGTGCGGCTGACGCTCGACGGGCAATATGTCGATGCCAGCGTCAGCAATTATAACGCGTCGGTCACCTCGCGCAGCTACGCCAACACCTATGTCGATCTGACCGGCAAATATCCGACCCTCACCTTCACCCCCACGACGGCGGACAATATCAACCTGTCGGCCGGCGGCCTGACCAATCCGAACAATTATTTCTTCTATTCGGTCACCGATCACACCGAGGACAGCGACGGCAAGGAAATCGCACTGAAGGCGGATCTGGAATATGAGGTCGATTCGGGCTGGCTCAGCGCGATCAAGGTCGGCGCCCGCTATGCCGACCGCGATCAGACGGTGCGGTGGGGCGCTTATAACTGGGCGAATATCTCGAACACCTGGACCTACACCCAGGCGCCCTATTTCAACACCGACAGCCCCACCTATCCTGCGGGTTCGACGGCGATCCACAGCTTCGGCAAGGACTTCTTCGCGGGCAATCAGCTGAACCAGCATTCGTTCGTCTTCTTCAACATGGACCGGCTGGTGAACCGCGAAGAACTCGCGGCGACGCTCGGCCGGCCGACGATCGGCGTCGGCGAATATTTCCCGGTCTGTTCGAACCAGGGCTATCGCGCCGGCGAAACGATCACCGGCGACTATGGCTGCTATCTGCCCAGCGAAGTGCTGAAGGTCGGTGAGCGCACGATGTCGGCCTATGCGATGGCCAAGTTCGGCGGCGACAGCCTGAGCATCGGCAATGTCGGCATTTCGGGCAACCTCGGCGTGCGCCTCATCTGGACGCGCAACGACACAGCGGGTGCGACGACCTTCGCCAACCCGTTCACCCCGACCCAATTGTCCTGCGAGCGTGCCGTCGTCGACGGCCGTCCCACCGCGACCTCGGGCTGCGTCGTGACCGCGAGCGAGATCGCGTTCAACAATGGCGCGACCGTGGCCGACGCCACCAAGGCCAATCATTTCCACGCCTTGCCCAGCTTCAACGTCAAGTTCGACCTGACCGACAAGCTGGTTTCGCGCTTCGCCTATTCGCGTGCGATGTCGCGCCCCGATTTCGGGCTGTTGCGCAACTTCCTGACGATCAACCGCCTGTCGCCCAACCTCAACGATTTCTCCGATCCCAATGTGACGCGCAACGCGGCGGGTGAGGCGATCGCCTATGACTGGCAATATACCGGCAAGTCGGGGAACCCGAATCTCAAGCCGATGACCGCCGACCAGTTCGACCTGACGCTGGAATATTATTTCGGCCGGTCGAGCTCGTTCACCGCCACGGGTTTCTACAAGAAATTCTACAATTATATCCAGGCGGGCCAGTTCAGCCTGCAAATCACCAACGGCGGCGTGACCGAGACGGTCCGTCTCGATCGCCCGGTCAACGGCGATGGTGCGAAGATCTACGGCGCCGAATTCGCCTTCCAGACCTTCTTCGACTTCCTGCCCGCACCGCTCGACGGCTTCGGGGTCCAGGCGAACTACACCTATGTGAAGAACAACGGCATCGAAACGGTCAACCTGACCAACGAGACCGCTGGCGGCACCGCAGGCGGCGGCATCACCTATGAGGACAGCACGGTCAAACCGAACGCGCTCGAGGGGATTTCGAAGCACAGCTACAATCTCGTCGGCATGTATGAAAAGGGTCCGATTTCGGCGCGCGTCGCCTATAACTGGCGCTCCAAATATCTGGTGACCGCGATCGACTGCTGCGTCGGCTTGCCGATCTGGCAGCAGGCGACGGGCTATCTCGATGCCTCCGTGCGCCTCCGTGCCACAAAGAACATCGAATTCATCCTCGAAGGGACGAACCTGCTCGGCACCGATACCGTGCTGTTCCAGCAGGTCGATTCGACCGGGCTGCTCAAGCCGAACGCCTGGTTCAGGAACGACCGGCGCTACCAGGTCGGTGCGCGCCTGACCTTCTAAAAGCGGGGGCCGGCGCCGGACCGAAAGGGCTGGCGCCGGTATCCGGCGCGGTTAGTGTGAGGCGATGGACGAGGGGCTTTTCAATCTGGTGATCGTCGGCGGCGGGACCGCCGGCTGGATGTGCGCCGCAGCCTGCGCCGCCAAGCTCGATCGCTCGCGTTTCCGCGTCCGCCTGATCGAATCCGAGGAAATCGGCACGGTCGGCGTCGGCGAGGCCACTCTGCCGCAAATGAAGGATTTCAACGACTTCCTCGGACTCGACGAGGTCGAGTTCATGCAGGCGACGCAGGCGAGCTTCAAACTCGGCATCGAATTCGTCAATTGGGGGCGGCAGGGCGACCGCTATGTCCATCCCTTCGGTACCTTTGGCCGCCCGATCGGCGAGGCCGATTTTTTCAGCTATTGGGTGCGCGGCCGCAACGCCGGCGTTGCGGCGCCGCTCTCGGACTATTGTTTCCCGATCGTCGCCGCGCTGCAGAACCGCTTCATGCTGCCGAACGGCGATCCGAACGATGTGCGCAACGCTTTCGCCTATGCCTATCACCTCGATGCCTTTCTCTATGCGCGCTATTTGCGCGGCTGGGCCGAAGCGCGCGGGATCGAGCGTGTCGAGGGCCGGATCGTCGATGTCGCGCGCGATGCTAACAGTGGCAACATCGCGGCGGTGACGCTCGCCTCGGGGACCAGCGTCGCGGGCGACATGTTCGTCGACTGCTCGGGCTTCCGCTCGTTGTTGCTCGGCGGAACGCTTGGCGTCGACCTCGACGACTGGTCGAAATGGCTGCCGTGCGACAGCGCCGCGGCGGTGCCGTCGGTGCGCTCGACCGACTTCACTCCCTATACGCGCTCGACCCGGCGCAAGGCGGGCTGGCAATGGCGCATCCCGCTCCAGCACCGCACCGGCAACGGCTATGTCTATGCCAGCAAAGACATTTCCGACGACGAAGCGGCGGCGACCCTGCTCGCCAATCTCGACGGAGAGGCGCTTGCCGAACCGCGGGTGTTGCGGTTCAAGGCCGGTAAGCGCGACCAGGCATGGGCGCATAATGTCGTCGGCATGGGGCTCGCGGGCGGCTTCCTCGAACCGCTCGAATCGACGAGCATCTATCTCGTGCAGATGGCGATCATGCACATGTTGACATTGTTACCATCGTGCGATGGCATCGACCCGGCGCTGCCCGCCGAGTTCAATCGCGTGATGGATGTCGAATATGACCGCATCCGCGATTTCCTGATCCTCCACTATATCGCCAACGACGCCGACGCGCCCTTGTGGGAACAGGTGACGACGATGAATGTCCCCGACACGCTCGCCGGCAAGATCGACCGCTTCCGCCAGCGCGCTTTTGTTCAGGCGTATCGCGACGGGCTGTTCGGCCCGCCGAGCTGGCAGGCGGTGTTCGTGGGGCAGGGGATCGTGCCCCACGCCGCCGACCGGCTCGCCGACACGCTCCCCGACGATCTTCTCGCCGATCGGCTCGGCAATCTGGCCGCGACGATCACGCTTGGCGCGAAGTCGGCGCCGTCCCACGCCGACTTCGTTGCCTCCTACTGCCCGGCGCCCGCGCCTTGAGCGGCGCGGTGCAGCGGGTTGCCGTCTATGGCGGCGGCGTCGCGGCGGTGATGGCGGCGCTCGCGATCGCCCGCGCTTTTGCGCGGCTCGGGACCGAAGTGACCTGGGTCGACACCGGGGAGGCGCCGCCGCCGCACGCCGCGCTGGTGGCGCCGCCCGACCTGGCAACCTTCCACCGCCTGCTCGGCATCGACGAAGCGGCGCTGGCCAGACAGGCCGCCGCGACCTTCAACATGGGGCAGCAATATGCCGGCTGGTCGGGCGGCGAGGCTGCCTTCCTCCATGCCTATGGCGATGCCGGGACACCCTATGCCTCGCTGCCCTTCGTCCAGCACTGGGCCCGCGCGCGCGCCGCCGGCTTGCGTGTCGGGCTCGAGGACTTCTGCCTCGCCGCCGCCGCCGCCAAGGAGGGGCGCACCGGCGAGCGCGGCGAGGCGACCGGGCAGGCGGTCAAGCGCGGCTGGCATCTCGATGCCGGCGGTTACGCCCGGCTGCCGCGCGATGCCTGCGAAAAGGCGGGGGTGCGGATCGTGCCGGGACGCGATGCCGTGTCCGAACGCGACGGGACGGAACTCGCCGCGCTGACACTCGCCGACGGGCAGCGCATCGCGGCCGACCTTTTCGTCGATGCCGATGGCGTCCTGATCGCCGCACTCGATCCCGGCGGGGCCGAGCAAAAGCCCCCCCTTTGCGACCGCGTCCTGCGCGCATCGGGTGCGCCCTTCGATCCGCTGCCGCTGTATAGTCGCACCGCCGCGCATCCGGCGGGCTGGACGACGCTGATCCCGCTCGCCGACCGCACCGCGGTCGAATTTTTCTACGACAGCCGGCAGCTATCCGATACCGACGCGCGATCGGCACTGACCGCGATGATCGGACGGCCGGTCGAGGGCAATGCGGAACCGGTCGGGGCGATGACGCGCGCGCGGCTGTGGGTCGGCAATGTCGTCGCTATCGGCGGTGCCGCGGGCGACGCGCCGCCGCTCGATGGCGCCGACCTGCTCCTTCTCCAACTCGCGATCGCGCAGCTCGTCCTGCTCTGGCCGCTCGATCGCGCCGCGATGCCCGAGGCCGACATCTACAACGAGGAAATCGGCGGCGGCCGGGCGCGTGTGCGCGACTTCACCGCGCAGCATTTCCGGCTCAACGCGCGCAGCGAACCCTTTTGGGCCGCCGCCCGCGCGGCACCGGTCTCGTCGGAACTCGCGTCGAAGATCGACCTCTTCGCCGCGCGCGGCATGTTCGCGCATTACAACCACGAGGCGCATGTCGAGGATGGCTGGGCGCTCGTCATGGCGGGGCATGGCGTCGTCCCGCGCGGCTTCGATCCGCAGGCGCTGCAGGTCGACGATCCGGCGCTGATGGCCGAATTTCAGCGCCAGCTCCGCGCCGTCGCCACCGACGTCCGCGCGATGGACACCCACGCCGACGCGCTGCGGCGGCTCTGGGCATGAGCGCGCGCACCCGCCCCGTTCGCCGCATCGTCATCGTCGGCGGCGGCAGCGCCGGCTGGATGACCGCCGCAGCCCTCGGCCGCGCGCTCGCGGGGCAGGACCGGACGATCACCCTCGTCGAATCCGAAACGATCGGCACCGTCGGGGTCGGCGAGGCGACGGTGCCGCCGATCCACGAATTCAACCGCTATCTGCGCATCGATCCGACCGACTTCCTCCGCGCGACGCACGGCACGATCAAGCTCGGCATCGCGTTCGATGGCTGGGGCGGCGCGGACAACAGCTACTTCCACCCCTTCGGCTATCTGGGCGTCGAGATGAGCGGCATCCATTTCCACCACTATTGGCTGCGTCACATCGCCGCGGGCGGCGATCCCGATCATGGCCCGTACAACCTCGAAACCATGGCGGCGCGCGCCGGCCGTTTCGTCCCCGCGACGCGCCACGGCCCCGTCCACCACGCGGTGCATTTCGACGCCGCCGCCTACGCCCGTTTCCTGCGCACCTATGCCGAGGACAAGGGCGTCGTCCGCGTCGAGGGCAAGGTTGCCGACGTCACCCTCGACCCCGAGGACGGTTATATCGAAGCGCTCACCCTCGACGACGGCCGCCGCATCGAAGGCGACCTGTTCATCGACTGCTCGGGTTTCCGTGGCCTGCTGATCGAGGGTGCGCTCGCCACCGGCTACACCGACTGGAACCACTGGCTCCCCTGCGACAGCGCGGTCGCGATGCCCACCGAGCGCAGCGGCGACCCGCCGCCTTTCACCCGCTCGACCGCACGCGCGGCGGGTTGGCAATGGCGCATCCCGCTCCAGCACCGCGACGGCAACGGCTATGTCTATTCGAGCGCGCATCTCGGCCATGACGCCGCCGAGACGGCGCTCCGCGCCAACCTCCCCGGCGCCCCGCTCGCCGACGCCAATCGGCTGCGCTTCACCGCCGGCCATCGCAAGGCGATCTGGAACCGCAACTGCGTCGCGATCGGGCTTTCTGGAGGCTTCCTCGAACCGCTCGAATCGACCTCGATCCACCTGATCCAGACGACGATCATCCGCCTGCTCGCGCTGTTGCCGCGCGACGGTTTCGACCCGCATGTCGTCGCGCGCTTCAACCGCGACGCGCTCCACGAATATGCGACGATCCGCGACTTCGTGATCGCCCATTATGCGACCGCGAACCGCGCCGACACGCCCTTCTGGCGCGACGTCGCCGCCGCCGGCGTTCCCGACAGCCTCGCCGAAAGGATCGAGGCGTATCGTGCCACCGGCAACATATTGTTCGAACCCGGCGACCTGTTCGGTCCGACCAACTGGTATGCGGTGCTCACGGGGCAGGGGGTCAAACCGCAAAGCTGGCACCCGATCGCCGACGGCCTCTCGTCCGAGGAGCTCGCCGCCCGCCTCGCCACGCTGCGCGGCCGCGTCGCCGAGCAACTATCCGAACTGCCGCCGCACAGCGAATTTTTGCGCCGCCTATCCGCCGTTTAGCTCGGCGACCACGTCATAGGCGTCGCCGCGATAATAGCTCTGCGTATATTCGGCGGTGCGCCCGTCGGACAGGAATCCGCGCCGCTCGATGAACAGCCCCGGCGTCCCCGGCTCGATCCCCAGAACCTCGGCCTGCTCGGCGGTAAAGGCGATCGCGCGCAGCCGCTGCAGCGCGCGCACCGGCAGATGCCCGGCGGCCTCGAGCGCCTCATAGAGCGAATTGCCCACCGCCTCGACCGACGGCAGGCAATAAGCCGGGATCGTCGCCTGTTCGAGCGCCATCGACGTGTCGTCGGCATAGCGGATGCGGTGGAAACGATAGACGAGCGACCCCGGCGACAGCCCGAGCGACAGCGCCTCCTCGGGGGTCACCGTGCCCGCGGTCTTGCTCACCCATTTGCTGTACGGCCGCCGCCCGCGCGAAATCATGTCCTCGGAAAAGCTGGTCAGCTTCGAAAAGCTCTTCTCGACCCGCGGTCGCGTCACGAACGTCCCCGCGCCGCGCCGCCGCGTCACGATGCCGTCGGCGACCAGCCCGTCGATCGCCTTGCGCACCGTGATGCGCGACACGTCGAATTCCTCGGCCAGGTCGCGCTCGGTCGGGATCGCTTCCTCGGCCTTGACGATCTGCCCCTCGATCGCGTCGCGCAATATCTTCTGCAATTGCAGGTAGAGCGGGGTTGGGTCCGCCTTCTGGAGCGGACCCAGGCGATCGATCAGCGACACGGACGACATCCTCTTTGGCGACGCGCGCGGCAATAGGACCAGTGCGCCCGCCCCATGTGTTGCATTGGTATCGTCGCGTCAACCTCGTTGCGACCTATTCGCGCGACAATCCGCGCCCGATCGCCCGGGTCAGCGCATGGTCGGGGCTGTCCTGCGACAATTCCCACACCATCACGCCGCCCGCCTTTTCCGCCGCGAGTCGCGCTTTCGCCGCGATCGTCGCCGGACCATTGTGGGTGATGTAGCGGCAACCCGCACAGCGATCGCCGATGACATCGGCTTTGGTAGCGTCCAGCCCCTTGCTTGCGGCAAGGTCGCGATAGGACCAATTGGCGGTCTCGCCGCCGAACCCGTAGCCGTAAAAGGGCACGCCGAGCACCAGCCGCTCGCGCGCTACCCCGCGCGCCAGCCACAGGTTGAGGTCGCGTTTCGCCATCTCATAGGGTGAATGCTCGTCGCCCGACTGGCCCCAGCTCGGCCCGATCGCGTCATAGGACATGATATTGACCAGATCGAAATAGGCGATCGACGAAATCGGGATCATCCCGCCCTCATAGGATGCGGTGGCACAGGTCAGCAGCTTGCCGCGCGCCTTCAGCGCCGCCGACAGCTTGGCGATGAACGGCGTATAATTGCCCGCCTTGTCGATCTCGGTCAGCAGTGCCCCTTCGATGTCGATGTCGATCCCGTCGAGGTTCAGCGTTTCGGCGAGCTCGACGAGCGCCGCCACCGTCGCCGCGCTCCGCTTGGGCGCCAGCAACGCCCGCCAGTCGCCCGAACAGCCGGGGATCACGCCCCCGGCGGTCGACAACAGCACCTTTCCGCCCGCCGCGTGCAACCGCGCCACCGCCGCACGCAAGGCATCGACGCGCATGGCCGCGCCATTCTCGTCGCCCATGCAGGTCATGCGCCCGCCGCGGACGAAAGCGCCTCCGGCATCGGGATTGGCGAAGGAGAGGTTGTAGTGGGTGAAGGCCGACAGGTCGGTCCGTTCGATCGACAGGTCGAGGCCCTTGAACGCCGCGAGATAGCCGACCACAACCGGACGATCGGTCGCGGAGGCGGTCGATGCCGACGACAATACTAATGTAAAACCAATCAGGATCGCCACGATGCGCCAAAAAGCCGATAATCCTGCCATATCACGCCTATCCCTTTTGAAAGCGCCCTATTTGAAGCGCATTGACCATTGGGAAACTACATGACAAATTAGATACAACTTGTCGAGCGGGAGAGCGGATATGCGGATGATGGCCAGGGCGATGACGACCGCGGCGATGGTGGCGGCGCTGCCGATGGCGCCCGCGGCGTTCGCGAACGAAGCCCCCGCGCAGGCGGCGTTCGACCGCTTCGCCGATACGCTCGGCTACCGGCTGACGATGGTCGACAACCGTCCGGCGTGCCCGACGGGAATCGACGCCTGTTTCCTCTCGACGATCACGCTGACGCTGCCCGACACGGTCCCCGCCGACCTCCACAGCCTCTCGCTCTACTTCAGCTTCGTCAACCGCCTCCCCGTCGTCGAAAGCGACATCTTCGACCATCGCCTGATCAACGGCGACGTCCAGCAATTGACGCTCAAGCCCGGCGTCACGCTGAAACCCGGGTCGACGCATAAGATCAAATTATGGGGCGTCGGCGCCAATTTCTCGAAGGCGTTCGGCATGCCCAACGCCTATCTTGTCGCCGACGGGGTGCGGGCGCGCACGATCGCCGCGACGCGGCCCGTCATCGACCCCGAAACCGGCCTCGAAATCCTGCCCTTCGTCGCGCCGATGACCGACGAGCCTCAGCTCGCGACCAAGAGCGACGCCGACAAGACGCGCTGGCTGCTCCCCGAACGCGCCTTCGCGCTGCAGGCCGACCGTCAGGCGCCCGCCGCGACCGGCGTCGTTATCCTGCCCAAACCGGCCAGGGCGGTGCAGGGCAAGGGCAAGCCCGTCGACCTCGGCGGCGGTATCGCGCTGACGCTCGACGGCACCGATCGCAACGCTCTCGCGCCCGCCCTGTCCGCGCTGGCGGCGGCGGGGGTGGGTGAGGGCGGCAAGCTGCCGCTGAGGATCCGCATCGGCGCCCCCTCGCTCGCGCCCGAAGGCTATGTCCTCGACGTCGCTGCATCCGGCGTCACGATCAGCGCGCATGACGCGGCGGGGGCAAGTCATGCGCTGCGCTCGCTCGCGCAACAGGCGACGTTCGAACAGGGCAAGCTCAAGCCGCTCCATATCGAGGACGCGCCCGAATATGGCTTTCGCGGCCTCCACCTCGACTTGGGGCGCAATTTCCATAGCCGCGACGAGATTTTGAAGCTTGTCGAGGCGATGGCGGGGTTCAAGCTCAACAAGCTTCACCTTCACCTTGCAGAGGATGAGGGGTGGCGGATCGAAATCCCGGCGCTGCCCGAACTCGCCGAAATCGGCTCGAAACGCTGCCACGACCCCGAGGAAAAGACCTGCATCCTGCCGCAGCTCGGCGCCGGTCCCGACGGGACGAGCGGGGTCAACGGCTATCTCAGCACTGCCGACTATGTCGCGATCGTGCAGGCGGCGGCGGCGCGCCAGATCGAGGTGATCCCGTCGATCGATATGCCGGGACACAGCCGCGCCGCGATCAAGGCGATGGAACTCCGCCACGCGCGGCTGGCGGCTGCGGGCAAGACCGCCGAGGCCGACGCCTATCGCCTGATCGACCCGGCCGACACCACCGCATATCGCAGCATCCAGAATTACGACGACAACACGCTCAACGTCTGCCTGCCCGCGACCTATCGCTTCGTCGACACCGTCGTCGACGCGCTCGCCGCCATGCACCGCCAGGCGGGAACGCCGCTCAAGACCTTCCACCTCGGCGCCGACGAAACCGCGGGCGCCTGGGTGAAATCGCCCGCCTGCGCCGCGATGATCGCCGAAAATGGTGGCGATCCCGGCAAGCTGACCCCGCGCTTCATCGAACGCGTCAGCGCCAGCCTTGCCGCCAAGGGGCTGCGCGCCGGCGGTTGGAGCGACGGCATGGGGCATACCGATGCCGCCAACATGCCCAAGGATTCACAGACCAACATCTGGGGCGTTCTCCACACCGGCGCGATCCGCGAGGCGCACGACCAGCTCAATCGCGGCTGGAACGTCATACTGTCGATCCCCGACCTTGGTTATTTCGATATGCCCTATGCGCCGCATCCCGACGAGGGCGGTTACGACTGGGCTTCGCGCGGCGTCGACGAATATCAGGTGTTCGGCTTCATGCCGGGCAATCTGCCCGCCAATGCCGCGACGATCCGCAACATCTATGCCGAGGGCAAGCCGATCGACGATGCCCCGACGCTCCAGCCCGGCCACCGCGTCGCCGGGGTGCAGGCGCAATTGTGGAGCGAGACGATCCGCACCGACGGCCAGGTCGACTATATGCTCTTCCCGCGCCTGCTCGCGCTCGCCGAACGCGGTTGGGCGCCCGCGCCCTGGACGCCGGCCTATCAGGCGGGGGCGGCCTATGAATGGGGCGACAGCCGTGTCGATCGGGCAAAGCTGAAAACGGGCTGGCAGGATTTTGCCGGCCGCGCCGCGGCGCAATTCTCGCTGCTCGACCGCATCGGCATCGCCTATCGCGTCGCCCCGCCGGGCGCGCGCATCGCCGCCGGCAAGCTCGAAGCGAACAGCGTCTATCCCGGCACGATCATCGAATATCGGGTCGGCGAAGGCGCCTGGACGCGCTATGCGGGACCGGTCGCGGTCAGCGGCGCGGTCGACCTGCGTAGCCGTTCCGCCGACGGCAAGCGTGCCAGCCGGACGGTTCGTGTCGAACCCGGGCGGTAAGCGCCGGGGAGCCCGAGC
>Ga0155175_120_pt2 | contig 56167 bp, 53 predicted proteins | sample RifCSPhighO2_01_FD_106143 | JGI IMG/M metagenome (GOLD analysis project Ga0155175, IMG submission 106143) | Sphingopyxis sp. RIFCSPHIGHO2_01_FULL_65_24 | reverse complement strand
TCAGGGCGAGCAAGGGCGGCGGCGCGCGCTTTTCCGCCAGCACCGCGAAGACGTCCTTGATGTGGATCATGCCGACGACCTCGTCGAGATTTTCGCGGTAGACCGGCAGGCGGCTGTGCCCGGCCTCGGCGAACAGCGCGACGACCGCTTCAAAGCTGGCGCTTTCGTCGATCGCGATGATCTCGCCGCGCGGCACCGCGACGTCATCGACGGTCTGCTCGCCGAAATGCAGGAGATTGCGGAGCATCTTGCGCTCGATCGGCGAAAGGTCGCCGACGACGCTGCTGCCGCGCCGTTCCTGCCCTTCTTCCTCGGCCTCGTCGATGACCTCTTCGATCTGCTCGCGCAGCGACGGCTCCTTGTCGCCGCCGAACAGCAATGTCTTCAGTCCGGCCAACAGGCCGGGTCTACTACTGTCCTCTTCCGATCGGTTCGAAGACCCCTGGTCGTCGGGCATGATGTGTCGTGTTTCCCTGCTAAATCTCATCCGCATATGGATTGGCGAGGCCCAGCGATGCAAGCGCTTTCACTTCGAGCGCCTCCATCGCTCCGGCGCTGGCATCGTCCATATGGTCGTAACCGACGAGGTGGAGCGCGCCATGGACGATCAGATGCGTCGCATGATCCTCCAACGAAATCCCCTTCTCTTCGGCCTCGCGCGCGCAGGTTTCGCGCGCCAGCACGATGTCGCCGAGCAGGATTTCGCCGTCGTCGCTGTTCGCCAGGCTTTCGAGCAGGTCGTCCTGCACCTGCGGAAAGGACAGCACGTTGGTCGGCCTGTCCTTGCCGCGAAAATCGCGGTTGAGCTGGTGCACCTCGGCATCGTCGGTGAGGCGCACCGCGACTTCGACGAGCGGCGCGGCGTCGGCAAGCGATGCAAAAGGGGTCAGCGCCAGCGCCGCCGCCACCGCCTCGGCGGCGCGCGCCTCCCAATCGAAGGCGTCGGGCCACGGCGTCGCGGCATGGGTTTCGACGGTCAGCATGAAAATTCCCGCAGCGAGATTATGACGGAAAACCGAGAAACTTCACTCTGGAATCGCATTTTCCGGGCGGCGGACGAAGGGGATCGAAGGTCGATGTGGATCATCGCTGGACGCTATAACGACGGTGCGATGTAGGACAGCGAAAAAGTTGCCCGGCCGTCACCCTTGACGGCTGCGACGGTGTATGGATATGGCAATACACACTAGCAGCCGATACATTCCTCCAGCTTTGGATCGCCAAAAAAGATGCTGAACAAAATTTCCGCCGCAATCGGTCTGATTGCGGTCATGGGCGGCCTTGCCAACAGCGCAAACGCCCGCACGACGCCGGTCACCGAAGCAGACAACAAGACGGCCGCGATCGAACAACTGGTCCAAAGCGAGATGACCGCGCGTGACATTCCCGGACTGCAATTGGCGATCGCGCAGGATGGCAAGATCGTTTTCACGGGTGCCTATGGTCTGGCCAACAGGGAAACATCAGCCCCCGTCACGAACAAAACCATTTTCCGCATCAATTCGATCAGCAAGGCCGTTACCGGTGTTGCGGCAATGCAGCTTGTCGAAGCGGGCAAGCTTGATCTTGATGCGCCAATCTCAACCTATCTCGAAAAACTTCCGGAAGCATGGAGCGGTGTCACCGTTCGGCAAGCTCTCACCCATACATCCGGGCTGCCCGAAATTGTGGATGACAATACCCGGCCGATTGACGGCCTCGTTGACCCGGATGCCTCCTGGGCAAGGGTGCAGCAAAATCCCCTGACCTTTCCGCCGGGAGCGGGATATCGATATAGCCAGACCAACTATGTCGCGATGGGGAAAATCATCGAGAAGCTTTCAGGGAAATCCTTTTCCGATTTCGTGCGCGATCGGCAGTTTGATAAAGTGGGCATGAAGCAGACCCGCTTTGCCTATCCTGTCTCGACCAACCCCGACCTGGCTGAACTCTATACGCATTTGACGCTGAAGTTTGACGGGATGAGAACGGTCGGCGCTGATCGCAGTGAAACCGCGTTTGTGCGTCAGGAAGCATGGACGTCCGCGCAATTGCTCCCGATCGGTGGCATCCAATCCACGGCCATTGATTTGGCGAAATGGGTTATTGCGATCCAGAAATTGCAACTGGTCAACAAGAGCAGCCTTGAGGAGCTCTGGAAACCACAGCCGCAAAAAGATGGCAGCTATCGCGGCTTCAACGCTTTCATCAATGGCTATGGCTTGGGTTGGCCATCGGTGCGGCGCGCTGAGCATCCCGCACTTGCCCTGACCGGCGGAGCGCGCGCCACCGTGTTCATTTATCCCGAGGACGACCTGAGCGTTGTGGTCCTGACGAACCTGATGGGCGCTTCGCCGGAGAAGTTCGTCGACAAGATTGCTTCGCACTATATCCCCGGGCTCGCCGCCGAACAGTGACACCGGCACCTCCCTCAACGAGAGGAAGGCCGCCATTCAATGCATATGCTTCAGCTTGTCGGGGTTGCGCATCACATAGATGGCGGTGACCTTGCCATCCTCGATCTCCAGCGCGGTGGTCTGGAACTCGCCATCGGCCTCGCGCGTCACGAAACCCGGCAGGCCGTTGATCGTGCCGGTGTGGACCAGGGTCGAGCCATATTTTCCGAACAGCACCGCGAGGCTGCGGTGCAGCTTCATCACGATATCATGGCCCAGAACCGGCCCCATCGCGGCGGGGCGCTTGCCGCCGCCGTCGGCCCACATGCCGACATCGGCGGCGAGCAGAGCGCCCAATGCCCCCATGTCGCCGCTGCGCGACGCCGCGAAAAAGGCGTTGGCGATCTCTAGCCCCTGCTCCTTTTCCAGCTTGTAGCGCGGGCGGGCGTCGCGGACATGGGTGCGGGCGCGGGCCGCGAGCTGGCGCGTCGCAGCGGGATCGCGGTCGATCGTCTTCGCGACTTCGTCGAACCCCACTCCGAAAACATCGTGGAGCAGGAAGGCGGCGCGTTCGAGCGGCGACAGGCGTTCGAGCGCGAGCATCAGCGGCAGGGTGACGTCGTCCTCCTCCTCTTCTTCGACCAGCGGGTCGGGAAGCCAGGGGCCGATATAGGTCTCGCGCCGGTTCTTCGCCGACTTGATCTGGTCGAGGCAGAGGCGGGTGACGGTGCGCCGCAGGAAGGCGGCGGGTTCGCGCACTTCGCTGCGGTCGGTGCCGAGCCAGCGGAGGAAGGCATCCTGCACCACATCCTCGGCATCGGCGACCGAGCCGAGCATGCGATAGGCGACGCGGGTGAGGAGCGGACGCAGCGGATCGAAACCGGCCGCCGCGTCCGCCGCATCGTTGGCGTCATGGATGCCCTCGGCGGGCATCAGGCCGCCTTCGCCGCGGGCATGTCGTACCAGAGATCGAAGCCAACCGCGAGGCGGTTCCAGCCGTTGATGACGTTGATCATCAGGGTCAACTTCACCTGTTCCTCCGGCGTGAAATGCGCTTCGAGTTCATCCTTGACCGCCTTCTGTGTGTGCCCCTGCGCGACCGTGGTCAAGGCGTCGGTCCAGGCGAGCGCCGCGCGTTCGCGGGGCGTATAAACGGGAGCTTCGTGCCAGGCCGACAGCAGGTAGATGCGCTGCTCGGCCTCGCCCTTGGCGCGCGCTTCAACCGTGTGCATGTTGATGCAGTTGGCGCAGCCGTTGAGGATCGACGAACGGATCTTCACCAGTTCGATCAGGCTCGGCTCGAGGCTGTTCTGCGCGACCATCGAAAAGGCCGTCCACTGCTTCATCAACTGCGGGGCGGCGGCATAGGGGTCGGTTACCTTGGTCATCGTCGGTCTCCTTGTGTGGGTTGTACGGACATGACGAGACAGGATCGGCGGATGTGACATGGGGCACGAAAAAATTCGGGTCATCAAATCCTCCCTGTGGCGAAGCCATGGGGAGGTGGCAGCGCGCAGCGCTGACGGAGGGGCGATGACGCCGACGTTGCTGGCCCCTCCTCATCGCTTCGCGACAGGGAGGATCGGAAACGCTGGGTTGCGAGAATGGCGCTTTGACGGAAGCGAAAGCTGAACTAGCATCCGCCCCTCATTCAACAAGCGAGGGGTACGCGATCATGAAATTTCTCGATGGCTTCACCGAACAGGCCTATGCGCTGCTGCGCATCGTCGCGGGCCTGTTGTTTCTGGCGCATGGCGTGCAGAAGTTCCTGAACTTCCCGGCGCCTTTCCCGATGCCGCTCAACCCGATGCTGACCGCGGCGGGCGCGATCGAGTTGGTCGCGGGCACCCTGATCGTCATCGGCGTCTTCACCCGTCCCGCCGCCTTCATCGCGAGCGGCATGTCGGCGGTCGGTTACTGGGTCGCGCATGGCACGCAAGGCCCCTTCCCGATCGCCAACGGCGGCGAGACCATCGTGCTCTACTGCTTCCTGTTCCTGTTCATCGCGGCGCGCGGTGCGGGCATCTGGAGCGCTGACGGGGCGATGAAGAAATAGGCGAATGGCGGGCAATTCGAAACCGATGAGGCCGTCACTTTACAACAAGGCGCGGCTGTTCATGTTTTGGACGCTATCGGTATTCCTGACCTTCCCGATCTGGATAGCATTGTTGGATCGCCACTTCGGCCGGCCGGGCATTATTGCCGGCATGATGTTCTGGCTGGGCCACGGCGTCGCCTCGATGCATCTCTTTCGCTGCCCTGACTGCGGTTTGTCGCCGTTCCTGAGCCGCAAAAGCCTGTTCGCTTGGGCGACGCCATGGCCACGCCGAACTTGTGGGCATTGTGGCCGAAACCATCAAGCCGGCGCATAAAAATGGGGCGGCCCTTGCGGACCGCCCCTTGAGGTGCGGGCTTCACATGGTGAAGGTCGTCAAAGCTTGCGGGTGTTCGTTTCGATCAGCTTTTTCGCTTCTTCGATCGCCTTCGCGGTCGTCAGCGTCTTGTCCTGGATCTCGTTCGCCATATCGAGCAGGCGGCCGCTGATCACGGTACCGGTCTGTGCTTCCTCCTGGATCGCGATGCCGCCCTTGGTCGCGGCGACGCGGTCCCATTCGGCGCGGACGACCGCCCAATAGTCTTTCGTGGCGGCCCAATAATCGTCGGCGGCCTTCACGTCATACTGGTCGTATTTGATATAGGTGTTGAGGACATATTCCTGGACGATCGGCACCAGCTTGCCGTCCTTGATCCCCATCTTGGTGTTATCCTGCCAATGGACCCAGCCGTCGGGCGAGGGCTGGTGGCGGTTGATCGAGAGATAGCGATCATAGACCGGATTGCGCACCGCATCGCGGCGGGCGAGCGGACGCCAGGTCCAGTTCGAGCGCCAGCGGCGGACGCCGCCCTGCGTTTCATACTGACCCCAGCCGGCATAGCGCGGGCTGTCGTCGACCTGATAGACCGTCTGCGACCAGCGGCCGGTGCGCATCTTCTCGGGGACCTCGTCCCACGTCCATGTGTTGCGGTCCGAATAGACGAGCACCCTGGCGGGTTCATATTCCCAGTCCTGGCGCCAATGCTTGATGATCATGCTCTTGTCGTCGTCGCCGGTGATGACGAGCATGTGCTGGAGCACGATCTTGCGCCCCGTGTCCTCGATCACGCGGACGACCTCGTTGCCGCCCGAACGCTTCGGCTCGAGCACCTCGTAATTCGGGTCCCAGCGCGTCGATTCCTGCATGTTGAAGCTGACGCGGTAATTGCCCGCCATCGCAAGGATGTCGGCGCGGTCCTGTTCGAAATTCGCTGCGGCGGCGTCGGCGGCGATCGGCGGGTGGGCGAGCGCCGCGACCGGCAGCGCGGCGGAGAGCAGCAACAGGCCGGCGGCGAGCGAATGATATGTTTTCTTCATCGGTGCAGTCCTTCTTGTGGTCAGAAGCGGAAGCTCAGCGACACGCTCGCGTTGCGGCCCGGCTGGGTATAGGCATCGGCGGTGGCCGGTGTGACGTAGGTCGCGGGGACCGTCGCGGGCACCGACGACACCAGCGCGAGTCCGCGCACGTCGCTCCACCAGCTGTATTTCTTGTCGAGGATGTTGAAGACGCCGGCGCGCAGCGTCAGCCCGTCCATCAGCCGCACGAAGGCGGTTGCGTCGAGGATGGTGAAGGCGTCGGGACGATAGCATTGCGGGGTGCAGACGCCGTCGGCCCGCGACGCTTCCTTGCGCGCGCTGTGGGTCATGATGATCTGGCCACCGAAGCGCCCGGTGCGCTCGCGATAGCCGACGCCGGCGACGAGCTTGAGCGGGTCGATCGTCGACAACGGGCTGCGCGCGCCATTGGGTTCGATCACATCGCCCGTCGCATAGGATAGGGCGAGCGTCGTATAGAGGCCGGACGACGCTCGCCCCTCGAAACGTGCCTCGGCCCCCTTGACCCGGACACGATCGAGATTCACGAATTGATAGACGGCGGGGTCGGCGGGCGTGAAGCTGCCGCTCACCACTTCCTGGCTGATGAAATCCTTATAGCGCGACGTGAAGCCCGTGAGGTCGAGGCTGACATGGTCGCTGGAGAAGCGCAGCCCGCCCTCGAAGCTTTCGCTGCGTTCGGGGCCGAGGTCGGGGTTCGGCGCCGAGGTATAGCCGAAGGCGAGATTTTCGAAGAACTGGTTCACCTGCCCGGGTTCGGGCGCCTTGAAGCCGGTCGCATAATTGGCGAACAGTCGAACCTGGTCGGTGACTTTCCAGACCGCGCCGAATTTGGGCGAAACGCGCGAACCATCCTGTCCGGCGCCCGCGAAGGTCGAGAGTAGCGGATCGGTGCGGGGCGACAGGTCGTACCAGTCGAAGCGCAACGCCGGATAAAGCGTCAACGCGCCGCCGGCGATGCCGATCTCGTCGCCGACGAACAGCCCGGCGCGGGTGAAATCGGTGGTCGGGAAGGCGCGGGTCGGGAACACCTCGCCCGCCGGCGGCACGGTGCCGTCGCGCAGTCCGCGCTGGCGCGTCTTGCTGATGTCGCCGCCGAAAACGATGCGATGCGTGATCGCGCCCGTGTTGAAATCGGCGCGGGCGTCGGCGGCGGCACCGATGACGCGGTTCTCGAAGGTGTTGAGGCGGGTGCGGTCGGCGGCGGGAGTGCGGTCTTCCTCGGTGTACTGATTATCCTCGCCGTCCTGCCAATAGAGCGCGACGCGGGCGAAATCGATCAGCCCCTCGCCTTCCCAGCTCCAGTCGAGCGAGACGCGCTTGCGTTCGCCGCTGTCGAAGCCTTCGAGGCGGTCGACGGTGGTGCTGCGCCCGGTGAGGCCGTTGGTGTAGAGGTGGGTGTCGAGATATTCGCCGGTCAGGCGCAGCTTGTGGCCGCTGGCGGGATCATAGACGATCCGCGCCAGCGCGGCGTTCGAGCGGCCGTCCTGCGGATTGGGCTCGGTGCGCAGGCTGCCGAAACCGCCGACACTGCCCTTGTTGTCGAGTTCCTGCCAGTCGCGGCGCGTATAGGCGGCCATCACCGACCAGTCGCCGCTGCGCCCCGCGAGGATCGCGGTTTCGCTGAACTCGTCGTCGGCGCTGCTATAGGCGCCGCGCACGAGGCCGCCGACCGATTTGCCGCCGGGCAGGAAATCGACGGGGTCGCTGGTGACGAAGCTGACCGCACCGGCAAGGCCGTCGCTGCCGTAAAGCGCCGACGAGGGGCCGCGCAGGATTTCGACTGACTTCACCAGCCCGAGGTCGACATAATCGCCGCGCCCCGCCGCCTGCGCGCCGAAGCTGAAACCATCGGGGACGCGCACGCCGTCGACCTGGATCAGCACGCGGTTGCCGCCGATGCCGCGGATGTTGAAGCTATCGTTGCCGGCGCGGCCGGTGGCGCCGAGCGCGGCGCCGAACCGCGCGGGCTGGCGCTGGACGCTGACCCCGGGTTCGAAGCGGATGAGGTCACGGATATCGGTCGCCAGTTCGTTCGCGATCTGCTCTTCGGTGATCAACGAAATGGTCAGCGGCACATCCTCAACACTCTTCTCAGTCCGCGTCGCGGTGACGACGATCTGGTTCTTGCGCGCGGCCCAATATTCACCGTCATTGTCCTGCGCCGTGGCAGGCGCGGCGGTCGCGGCGAGCGCGAGACCGAGCGCGGTACCAGCGGCGAGACGGGAGACGGACGGCGAACGCTGGATGGTCAATTTTCTTCCCCTGATTTATGCGACTGACTCGCAATAGCGGTCGTCTAGGCGCGCAAATTCAGGGGGTCAATATGCTATTGCGACTCGTTATTGAAAAAGGCCGACGAACAAACGGGGAAGGCGGGCCATTGGCGGTGCCGTCGCCACCGCCCCTTGCTTCGCAAGCGGCCCTTCCCATCGCTGCACGACAGGGAGGATATTTAAGAGTTAGGCCCCCGGCCCCTCATAGGCATCGACGATGCGCCCGACGATCGGGTGGCGGACGACGTCGGCGCTGGTGAAATAGCTGACGTTGATGCCCTCGACTCCTTCGAGGCGCGAGACGGCATCGGCGAGGCCCGAGCTGGCGGGGATCGGCAGATCGACCTGCTTCGGATCGCCGCAGATCACCATGCGGCTGTTCATGCCGAAACGGGTCAGGAACATCTTCATCTGCGGGATCGTCGTGTTCTGCGCCTCGTCGAGGATGATGAAGGCGTCGGCGAGCGTGCGCCCGCGCATGAAGGCGAGCGGCGCGATCTCGATCTCGCCCGACGCGATGCGGCGCTCGACCTGCTCGGCGGGCAGGCAGTCGTGCAGCGCGTCGTAAAGCGGGCGCAGATAGGGATCGACCTTTTCCTTCATGTCGCCGGGCAGGAAGCCCAATTTCTCGCCCGCCTCGACCGCGGGGCGCGAGAGGATCAGGCGCTGGACGCTGCCGGTGATGAGCTGCGCGACGGCCTGCGCGACCGCGAGATAGGTCTTGCCCGTCCCTGCCGGACCGAGCGCGAAGATGATGTCGTCGCGCGCCAGGGCCTGCATGTAGGGAACCTGCGAGGGCGCGCGCGGGACGATCGTCTTCTTGCGCGTCCGGATCATGATCGGCGGCGCTTCGTTGATCTCGTGGCGGATGATACCGTCGAGCGTCGGCTGCGCCGACATCGCGATCACGCCATCGACCATACCGGCGTCGACTTCCTGCCCCTGTTCGATGCGGTTGTAGAGGTCGACGAGGACGTCGCGGGCACGCGCTGCGGCCTCGGCCTCGCCCTCGATCTGCACGCGGTTGCCGCGCGCCGAGATATAGACCCCGAGCCGGTTTTCTATTCCGACAAGATTGCGATCGAATTCGCCAAAGAGAATGCCCAAAAGCTGCGTTCGCTCGAATTCCGCCGTCAGTCGGACGCGGTCGCCGGGTTCGGCGGGGGAGGCGGCGGTCAGCGGGCGTTTCGACACGTGGGCAAGGCTCCTTCGATCAACGACATGACTCTACTCCCGCCAAGACGGGAGTCCACTCCGATGGAGGAGAACAGGACGAAAGGAGCGAGCAGCGTTGCCAAAAAGCGACACCGCCTCCCCGCGCCGCACTAGGCGACCTCTTCGACGAGCAATTCGGCGGTGAGGCTGTTCGGACCCGCCGCGGCGATGCGCACATCGACCATGTCGCCGATGGCGAGTCCCGGCGCGATGACATGCGCCGATTGCAGCCAGGGAGTCTTGCCGATCAGCTGGCCATCGAGCTTGCCCTTGCGTTCGAGCAGCAGGCGCGTCGCCTTGCCGACCGTCGCCGCGTTGAACGCGTGCTGCTGTTCGTTAAGGAGGGCTTGCAGGCGCTGGAGGCGATCGTGCATCACCTCATCGGCAATCTGATCGCCCATCGTTGCGGCGGGGGTGCCCGGGCGGCGCGAATATTTGAAGCTGTACGCCATGGCGTAGCGTGTCGCGTGGATCAGATCGAGCGTCGCCTGAAAATCCGCCTCGCTCTCGCCGGGGAAGCCGACGATGAAGTCGCCCGAGATCGCGATGTCGGGGCGCACCGCGCGGACGCGTTCGATGACGCGCAAATAGCTGTCGACGCTGTGGCTGCGGTTCATAGCGGCGAGGATGCGGTCGCTGCCCGCCTGCACCGGCAGGTGGAGATAGGGCATGAGCTGCGGGATTTCGCCATGCGCGGCGATCAGCCCCTCGGTCATGTCGTTGGGGTGGCTGGTGGTGTAGCGGATGCGTTCGAGCCCGTCGACGCGCGCGAGGTCGCGGATCAGCCCGTCGAGGCCGACGGAGCGGCCGCGATCATCCTCGCCGTCCCACGCGTTGACGTTCTGGCCGAGCAGGGTGATTTCGCGCGCGCCGCCCTCGACGAGCGCGCGGGCCTCGGCGATCAGGTCGGCATAGGGGCGGCTGATCTCGGCGCCGCGGGTATAGGGCACGACGCAATAGGTGCAGAATTTGTCGCAGCCTTCCTGCACGGTGAGGAAGGCGGTCGGGCGCTGACCCGCGCCGCGTTTGGGCAAGGCGTCGAATTTCGACATCGCGGGCATGTCGAGGTCGACCGCTTTCTCGCCGCGCGCGGCGCGGTCGAGCAGGTCGGGCAGCCGGTGATAGGCTTGCGGCCCGACGACGACGTCGACGGTCGGTGCACGACGCGCGATTTCGGCGCCCTCGGCCTGCGCAACGCAGCCGGCGACCGCGATCGTCGGACGGCTGCCGTCCTCGCGCTTCAACCGGCCGATGTCCGAATAGACCTTTTCGGCCGCCTTTTCGCGAATGTGGCAGGTGTTGAGCACGACGAGGTCGGCATCAGCACCGTCGGCCGCCGCGGTCATCCCGCGCGCGCCGAGCATTTCGGCCATGCGCTCGCCGTCATAGACGTTCATCTGGCAGCCGAAAGATTTGATGTGAAAGGTCTTGGGAGAGTCGGATTTCATCGGCGCGCTATAGGCGATGCGGCGCGCGGGCGGAAGATGTCCCCTTTTCCGCCATCGCCTGCGCGATCGCCGCGCGCGCGGCCTCGCTGATCGTCTTGCGATCGCCCTCGACCGTGTCGGGCAGCGGGTCGAGATAATGGATGGTCAGGTGGATCGGCTTTGCGCGCGCGATCAGCCGTTTGAAATTGTCGAGCCCGGATTCGGGGTCGAGCCAGGCGATGTCGTTCGATTCCGCGCCATAGTCCATGAAGACCGGCTGGATCTGCAGGTTCGGCGGGGTCGGGATGACCGCCTGAAACAGCGAGGCCCGGAACGGCAGCAGCCCGTCGCCGGGGCCGGTCGTGCCCTCCGGGAACAAGGTCACCGGGCGGCCGCGCGCCAGCGCATTGCGCAGGTCGTTCGCCTGATTGTGGATTTCGCGCTTCGCCTCGCGCTGAACGTAGATCGTATGGTTCTGGTCGGCGAGCCAGCCGACGAGCGGCACGCCCTCGACCTCGGCCTTCGACACAAAGGCCGAGCGTGCGGCGCCGCCAAGCGCGAGGATGTCGAGCCAGCTGACATGGTTGGACGCGAACAACACGTTGCGCCGCAGCCGCGTGCCCGTCGTGCGGACGCGTAGCCCCGCGATCCAACCGACGGCGTTGAGGAAGGCCATCACCATCGGCGACGGGCGGCCGACGGCGCGGTAACAAAGATGCGGAACGATCAGGAACAGCAGCGCCAGCACCATCGCGGTGAGGCGGACGATCGAACGCCAGGTGACCCGTGCGGGTCTAGTCGCGCTTGCGATCGAGGGCGACACCATAGAGCTCCATGCGATGGTCGACGAGGCGGAAGCCGAGGCGTTCGGCGATAACCTTCTGCAACGCCTCGAGCTCGGGATCGACGAATTCGATCACCCGGCCGGTTTCGACGTCGATCAGATGGTCGTGATGCGCCTCGGGCGCCGCTTCGTAGCGCGAACGACCATCGCCGAAATCATGACGGTCGAGGATGCCGGCCTCTTCGAACAGGCGAACGGTGCGATAGACTGTGGCGATCGAAATGCCGCTGTCGACCTTCGACGCGCGCTCATAGAGCGTTTCGACGTCGGGGTGATCCTCGCTGTCGGAGATCACGCGCGCGATGATGCGGCGCTGCTCGGTGATGCGCAGGCCCTTTTCGTGGCACAGGGCTTCGAGGTCGATGGTACCGGACATGCGGGCCTTTCCTGCAATCTGCAGCCGTTCTTTGTTCTTATATTCTGTATAGGCACGGCCTGCGCATAGAACAAGGGCGGCGCCTTGCAGCACCGCCCCCATCTGCCCTGACGGGCCAAAGTTCGAAACGCGTCAGGCCGCTTTCTTGGCCTTGGGCTTGCGCCCGCCGCCGCGGCCCTTGGTGCCGAGGCCGATTTCCTTGGCCAGCGCGCGACGTTTTTCGGCGTAGTTGGGGGCGACCATCGGATAGTCGGCGGGCAGGCCCCATTTGGCGCGATAGTCGTCGGGGGTCATGCCATAATGGGTCATCAGGTGGCGACGGAGCATCTTGAGCTTCTTCCCGTCCTCGAGACAGGTGATGTAATCGGGCTTCACCGAGGTGCGGATCGACACCGCCGGTACCAGCTTCTCTTCTTCGACGGGCTGCGTACCGAGGCCCGAGAGGGCGGCGTGTACGTTGTTGATGAGCGCCGAAAGATCTGAAATCGCGACACTGTTGTTGCTGACATGGGCAGCAACGATGTCAGCAGTCAGCGTGACCAGCATTTCACTGGTATCGGTTTGATCCGACATGGGACGGTTCCTTTTTTATATACCCAGAAGATGGACGACGAATATTGGGGCTGTTCTTCATCCGGCCGAGATACTGCCATTATGGCAGCACTTCCGCAAGGTCTATCACCTAGTTAGACCGTCCTCAATGAATGGCACATGGTAATTGCGTCGCGGATCATCCCGTCACCGCCTCGATAATAGTCCTTGCGCCGACCGCACTCCGAAAACCCACTGCGTTCATAGAGATGAACGGCGTCATTATCAGCGCGCATTTCGAGGAAATAGTCCTCGGCACCTTCGCCGCGCCCCCAGGCTTGCCAATCGGATATTAACGCCGCACCGATTCCACGGCCGCGCCACGCCGGGTCAACCGCGAGCAACAACAACTCGCTCTCCGGACCCGCGATACGCGCCGCCGAAAAACCGCAAGGCTCCTCGCCGTCCCACGCGAGGCAAATGCGCGCCGACGGCAGCGCGAAAAGGGTGAGCAATTGCGCGCGGCTCCATGCCTCGCCATAAGCCGGATCGAAGGCGGCCTCCATCACCCGCATGACCGCGGCGAGGTCGGCGACGCGCGCGGTCGCAAGGCGGAAGTCGCTCATACGCGCGCCGCCATCGGCTTGGCATCGGGCGCGCGGCCATAATGGGGGCTGGGGTCGGCGAAGGTCGCCGCGGCGGGCAGGCGCGGATAGGCGCGGGCGTCGGGAAGCATCGGCAAGGCGGTCCCCGCGCCGCGCAGCGCGACGAACGCCTCGGCGCGGTTGCCGACGACCAGCGCGTCGTCGCGCCGCACCGCTTCGTCGGGCAGCAGCGAGCGGACATCGGCGCGCGGCGACAGGTCGGCGGCGAAGGGCTGGACGAACCATTGACCGTGCCCGCCCTCCATCACGACGAGCGCGCCGTCCGCCGCCGCGATATCGTCGGCAGCAGCAGCCGCGACGAGCGCGAGGGTCGAAAAACCGAACGCCGGCACCCGCCAGCCGAGCGCCAGCGCGCGCGCCGCGGCGACCCCGATGCGCACCCCGGCGAAGCTGCCGGGGCCGCAACCGACAAGGATCGCGTCGGCGCGCCCGCCGTCCGCCAGTTCGGCGATCAGCGGCACCAGCCGTTCGGCATGGCCGCGGCCGATGATGTCATGGCGAAAATCGCGCAGGCGCGCGCCATCGAACAGCGCGACCGAGCAGGCCTCGCTGGCACTATCGATGACGAGCCGGCGCAGGCCGTCAGGCGATGCGATTGAAGCGGTCAAAGCTGGGGCGCGGGCTGCGCTCGAAGATGGTCGCGGGGTCGCCATAACCGAGCGTCGAGATGAAATTGCTTCGCACGCTCGGCTGGTCGGCGAAGAAGGCCGCGTCGACGGCGTCGTTGGCGAACCCCGACATCGGCCCGGTATCGAGCCCGAGCGCGCGCGCGGCGAGGATGAAATAGGCGCCCTGCAGGCTCGAATTGCGGAACGCGGTCGCGTGCGCCAGTTCGGCATTGGTGTTGAACCAGCTTTTCGCGTCAGCGTGCGGAAAAAGCTCGGGCAGGTTTTCGTAGAATTCGAGATCCATGCCGATGATCGCGGTGACCGGGGCGCTGCGGATCTTGTCGCCGTTGGCGGGCAGCGCGAGCGCCGCGAGCTTTTCCTTCGCTTCGGTGCTGGTGCACCAGATGATCCGTGCCGGCAGGCAGTTGGCGCTGGTCGGGCCGAATTTCACCAGATCCCAAATGGCGTGCAGCTGGGTTTCCGAAACGGGCGTATCGAGATAGCCATTATAGGTCCGCGCGGTGCGAAACAGCTGATCGAGAGCTTGGTCGGAAAGCGGCTCGCTCATCGGAAATAGTCTCCTTTTTCGGGGATCAAACGGCGTGGACGGCCGTCACTTCGGGAACATAATGCTTGAGGAGCGATTCGATGCCGTTTTTCAGCGTCGCGCTCGACGACGGACAACCGGCGCAGGCGCCCTGCATCTTCAGATACACATTGCCCTTGTCGAACCCGCGATAGACGATGTCGCCGCCGTCGTTGGCGACCGCCGGGCGGACCCGCGTCTCGATCAATTCCTTGATCTGATCGATGATGTCGGCGTCGGCGGGATCGTCGGCGAAGCTCGCCTCATCCTCACCCGGAACGCTGATCCCCGCGGCAGAGCCGGGGTTGAACAGCGGCATCTGGCCGAGGAAATGGTCCATCACGATGCCGAGGACGTCGGGCTTGAGGTCGCTCCAGCTGACGCCGGGCGCCGCGGTGACCGAGACGAAGTCGCGGCCGAAAAACACCCCGGTGACGTCGCCGAGCGCAAACAGCGCGGTCGCGAGCGGCGAGGCTTCGGCTTCCTCGGGGCTCGCGAAGTCCCGGGTGCCCGCGTCCATCACCGCCTGGCCGGGCAGGAATTTGAGCGTCGCGGGGTTGGGCGTCGATTCGGTTTCGATCAGCATGGGGGGCATGTGGGACGCGATCAGGCTTTGTGCAAGCCGACAAAGATGCTGTAGGGGCGAAAAATGCGCCATTTCTCCCATTTCGCCGCGATCGACTGGTCGGGCGCGCGCGGCGCGCGGCAGCGCGGCATCGCGCTGGCGGTCGCCAGCGGCACGGCGGCGCCCGCACTGGTGCGGCCCGGCCATATCTGGTCGCGGGCCGAGATGCTGGATTGGCTCGAAGGCGTCGCCGCGTCGGGCATCGACATGCTGATCGGCTTCGACTTTTCGGCCGCCTTCGCCTTCGCCGATCGCGGGGCCTATTTCCCCGAATGGGCAGAGAGCCCGGGCGACCTGCCGTCGCTATGGGCGCTGGTCGAACATCTCACCGCCGCCGATCCGCATTATGAAGTCGGCGGCTTCCTCGCGCATCCGCAAGCGCGGCGGCATTTCCGCCAGGGCCGCGGCGACGTCGGCGACCTCTTCGAAGCCGGTGCCGGCCGGCTGCGCGTCGTCGAGCAGCACCAGCGCGCCACAAGGCAAGCGGCGAGCGTGAGCAATTTCAACCTCGTCGGCGCGGCGCAGGTCGGCAAGGCAAGCCTTGCGGGCATGCGCCTGCTCCATCGCCTCAGCGGCCGCATGCCGCTGTGGCCGCTCGATCCGGCACCGCCAGCGGGTCCGCTGCTGGTAGAAATCTACACTGGCCTCGCTGCCCGCGCCGCGCGCGTGCCCGTAGGCCGCAGCAAGATCCGCGACGGCGCCGCGCTCGACGCCGCGCTGGCCGAACTGGGGTCACCGCCCGTCCGGCATATCGGCCCGATCGGCGACCATGCGAGCGACGCACTGCTGACCGCCGCCTGGCTGCGCGCGATCGCGCACGACCCCGCACGCTGGGCGCCTGCCCCGCTTACCGACACACTCGCACGCACCGAAGGCTGGACCTTCGGCATAGTTTGACGTGTTTTTCGCTTTTCGCATTTTCTCGACGCCGGATATTTCCATCCGACCGAAAAATGCCTAGGGCCGCAAACGGCGCGCCGGCTTAGCTCAGTTGGTAGAGCAACCGCCTTGTAAGCGGTAGGTCGTCAGTTCGAGTCTGACAGCCGGCACCACACAGTCTCTCGCCATCGGCCCAAGACGCCGTCGGTTTTCCCGCTCCGACCGTGGCGAATGACGCGGGCGATCCTTGCATAGCGCATGACATGCGTTCGCGCTGACCCTGGCCACGAGATTGGTCCGGACGGCAACGCGCCGTCCGTATCGGTCTGTGCTCAGAAGGAGGCTGTGAGGCTTGCCACGACCGTTGCGTCGGCGATCGAACCGTTGCCGTCGAGTCCCTTGCTGAAATTGGGCTGAAGGCGCGCGGCCTCCGCCCTGCTGATATCCGTGTCCACGTAGGAAAGATTGAGCGTCAGATTGCGCCAGACCGCGTCGACGCCGAGCGACCAGTCCCAATAGCGACCGGTCGGCGCGACGCTTGTGCCGTTGAGACCGAGGCCGGGGTTGCCGTCCGAATAACCGATATGCGCCTTCGCCGTCAGCGGTGTTCCGGCGATCGCCAACGCACCATCACCCCACAGATAGAGATTATCTTCGCTCTGGCCGCGGCTGTTCGGCGCGGCGGAAACGTTCGCGAGCGCATATTGCTTGGGCGCATAGGCCGCGCCCGCCGTCAGCGTCGCCGGCCCGGTGGTGCCCGTCAGCTTGACATAGGGTTCGGCGAAATCCGAGTCATCGGCGCCGCCCGGATACATGTACCAGACGAGGCCCATGTCGAGCGTCATATTGTCCGCGATCGACGCCTTGTATCCGCCGATCAGGTCGAGTTCCATGTTCGCGCCGCCGAAGGTGCCCCAGCCCGAGAGATTGGACGCCCAGGCGCCGGCATAGAGGCCGCTCTCATGCGTCACCGTGAGGCCGCCCTGCACCGCCATTTCCTTGTCGGTTTGCGACACGCCGCGGAAACGATAGTCCGAGGCGATCATTGCCGAACCCGAAATGGTGACGGCCGGTTCTTCTTCTTCCTGCGCCCATGCGGCAGCGGGAGACAGTGCTGCCGCGAGAACGGCGGCCGGGATGATGATTTTCATATCTTCCTCTAGAAAACGCCTCGGCCGGACATGGCGGAGGCTCGCGAGGATGCTCAACTAGATCGGCGCGGCGTTGGAAATCGAGAGCGAGAACCGCCCGACCGCATAGTGTTTTTGCTATGCGACCGGCCGGTTTCGATCGCCGGTCACCAACAGCTGTTCGAATATCGTCGGCGCTTCGAAGTCAGACGCGGGCAGACGCCTCCAGCGCTCGGAAACCTCGACGGTTTCCCACAGGCCGGGACCGACGAAGAGGAGCGCGCTCCCGGCGCTGCCGCAGACAAAGACGATCGCGGAGAGGAGCATCATGAACGATGTCGCATCGCGGGCCGGAGTGGTGAGCGCCATCTGGTGAAGCCGGACGGCAACCGACCAACCCAGCACAAGAAGCCCGAGGCCGCCGACGCGCAGGCCCAGATGGGCCGCAAGGGTGTCATGCCATTTCTTCACGTCAGACCTCCAAATGGAGGTCGTTCACCTATGCATGTACGCGTAGGAAATCGAGATCGGGAAACGCCGCCGGGCATAGAGATTGCATATAGTCGCAGCCCGGCAGCTCGCCGCCTCCCGCTCAGCGCACCGGCGCGCCCTCCTCGGCAGGAGGATCGCCGAGGCGGAGGCGATAGCCGATGCCGAGTTCGTTGCAGATGATCTGTGGCTGCTGCGGATCGGCTTCGAGCTTCTGGCGCAAGGTCCGGACAAGCACGCGCAGATATTCGACATGATGCTCATGCTCGGTCGGCCAGACCTCGTTCATGATCTGGTTGTGCGTGATGACGCGGCCCGGAAAGCGCGCGAGCTGCGCAAGCACGGCATATTCCTTGGGTGTGAGATGCACCTCCTTGCCCGCCTTCGTCACCGTCCGCGCGATCAGGTCCATCGTCACATCACCCACCGACAGGGTCAGGTTCCCGCCCTCGCGAGTCAGGCGGTTGCGCAAAGCGACGCGCACGCGCGCCAGCAGTTCGTCGGTGTCGAAGGGTTTGGTCAGATAATCGTCGGCGCCGAGATCGAGCGCCGCGACCTTCTCTTCGGTCGCATCGCGCGCAGACACGACGATCAGGGTCGTATCGGACTGCTGCTTGAAGAGCGGAACCAGCTCGAGCCCGTCGCGGTCGGGCAGCCCGAGATCGAGCAGCGTAATGTCGGGACGCTCTTCACGCAGACGTTCGAGCGCCTCGCGCGCATTTTCCGCCTCAACGATCGCATAGTCGGCCCGCGCCAGCGCCGCGTGAATCAGGCGGCGAATGTGGAACTCGTCATCGACGATCAAGACCTTGTGACGCACTTTCATGATATGTCCTTGTCGATCGGATGCGTGATGATCAGCGCGTCGGGGATGCGGATGGTGAAGCAGGCGCCATGCGGCTCGGCATTGTTGCCCGCCTCGACCGACAGCCCCATCGCCTCGGCAAAGCCCTTGACGATGGCGAGGCCAAGCCCGGTGCCGTGCTTCGCGCGGTCGCTTCCTTCGAGGCGGGTGAAGGTTTCGAAGACGCGCTTCTCATTCCCGGGCGCGATACCCGGTCCCTGGTCGATGACCGACAACAGGATCGCATCCGCCCTGCGCCGCGCCCGAATGACGATCGGCGTATCGGGATCGGCATAGCGTCCGGCGTTGTCGAGCAGGTTGATCAGGCAATGGTGGAGCAGCACCGGGTCGACGCGGACGAACGGGATATTGGGCGAGATATCGATCTTCACCTCATGGCCGGTCAGCGACGCCCGTGTGTCATGCGCCGCACTCGCCGCGGCGTCGAACAGCTCGGTCGCCTCGATCTTCATCGGCAAGGCGCCCGCTTCGACGCGCGCCATGTCGAGCAGGTTCGACACGAAGCGGTTGAGGCGGCGCGCTTCGGTCTCGATGGTTTCGGCCAGTTGCGGCGACGGGTGGCGCTGCATTTCCTGCGCCGCCGAGAGGATCGTCGTGAGCGGTGTCCTGAGATCGTGGCTGACCGAGGACAGCAGGGCCGAACGCAAACGGTCGCGCTCGTCGACCTGCCGCGCATGAAGCGACGCTTCTTCGAGCACCATGCGGTCGAGCGCGATCGACGCCTGGTCGAGCAGGCTCATCAGCAGCGGCACCTGATCGGACCGGATGGGTTCGCGCGCATCGTCACGGGTCATGCCGAGGACGCCGAGCACACCGCGCGTCGTGCGCAGCGGATGGAACAGCCAGTCCGACGCGGTGAGCGTCGACGACCCGCGCCCGGCCGGCTGTTCATTGTCCATCGCCCATTGGGCTGCAGCACGCTCGATCTGCTCGAGCCGGTCTTCGGGCGGCACCGCGGCGCGCAACGTCGGCCCATCGGCGGACGGCAGCAACAAGGCCGTGCGAACATCGAGCAGACGCCCGACCTCGGCACAGATCGCGTGCATCAGCGTGTCCTGATCGGGCGCGGCGGTCAGCTGCCGCGAAAAGCTGGCGAGCGCCGCATTCTGACGCGCGCTCCACTGCGCCAGATCGGCCTGCGCGCGCACCCGCGCGGCAAACTGGCTGGTGACCACCGCGACGCCGAGCAGCACGAGAATGCTGACGACATTTTCCGGATTGTTGACGGTGAGCGTGCCGGTCGGCGGCAGGAAAAAGAAATTATAGGCGAGGCTCGATGCAAGGCCCGCGAACAGGCCGGCGCGCACGCCGAAGGTCGCGGCGGCGAACATGACCGGCACCAGATAGAGCAAGGCGATATTGCCGAGGTCGATCGCCGCGAGGAGCATGCGGCCCAGCGCCGTCATCGCGACGACCATGATCAGCGACCAGACATAGTCCGCTGGCCGCCCCCAGCGCCCGGGAACGACAAGGCGGCTCCGCTGTTGTCCGGATCGCGCGGCAGGCTCGCCGGGCAGCACATGGATGGCGACATCGTCGATCGTCCGGACGAGCTGGTCGACCACCGAGCCATGGCGCATTTCGAACCACCAGGGCCGGCTCGACTTGCCGATGACGATCTGCGTCGCGCGAGCCTCGCCGGCAAAGGCGCGCAGCCCTTCGACGACGCTCGCCGCCGGCACGGTGGCGGTCGAAGCACCGAGCCGCGAGGCGAGCGCGAGCGTGTCGGCGAGCTGCCGCCGATCGTCATCCGACATCGCCTGGCTTCGCCGCGTCTCGATATAGACCGCGGTCCACGGCGCCCGCAGCGCGTCGGCGAGCCGCTTGCCCGCGCGGACCAGTTCGGCGGCGACGGGCAGTTCGCTGACCGCAACGACGATCCGTTCGCCGACTGCGAAGCTGCCCGCCAGCGCATTGGCGCGGACATGTTCGAGCATCTGCGCGTCGACCGCCTGCGCCGCGCGGCGGAGCGCCAATTCGCGCAGCGCGGTGAGGTTGGACTTGGAGAAGAAATGGGTGAGCGCGCGGCTCGCCTCCTGCGGAATATAGACCTTGCCGTCGCGCAGCCGCTCGATCAGCTCGTCGGGTGGAATGTCGACCACCTCGATCTCGGCATTTTCGAGGATCGAGTCGGGCACCGTCTCGCGCACACGAACGCGGGTGAAGGAGGCGACGACGTCGTTCAGGCTCTCGACGTGCTGGATGTTGATCGTCGAATAGACGTCGATCCCGGCATCGAGCAGTTCCTCGACATCCTGGTAACGCTTCGGATGCCGGTTGCCCGGCGCGTTTGAATGGGCAAGTTCATCGACCAGCACCAGTCCCGGACGGCGTTCGAGGATCGCGTCGATGTCCATTTCACCAAGGCCATGTCCCTGATGATCGACGGCGCGGCGCGGGATGATCTCATGGCCGTGGACCAGCGCCTCGGTCTCGCGGCGGCCGTGGGTCTCGACCACGCCGATCACGACATCGACCCCGGCCTCGCGCCGTTGCCGCCCGTCGGTGAGCATCTCCCACGTCTTGCCGACGCCGGGGGCTGCGCCCAGAAAGACTTTCAGACGGCCACGGCCTTCCTGCGCCGCCTGGCGCAGGAAGGCCTCTGGTGATGGTCGATCCTTCTCTGTCACGCGGCGGGTTTAGCGCCAAATGCATCGAGTCGTCGATTGAGCTTGAACACGTTCACGCGCGGCTCGCCGAGAATGCCGAGGAGCGGCTTGTCGACGCTCTGTTCGACCAGCCCGCGGACGGCATCCGGTGTGAGTCCGCGGGCCCGCGCCACCCGATCGACCTGATAGAGAGCAGCCTCGGGAGTGATGTCGGGATCGAGGCCCGATCCCGATGCGGTCACCATGTCGGACGGAACGGCCTTGCCGGGTTCGGCGGCCTTCAGTTTCTCGACATCGCCCTTGACCCGGTCGACGAGCGCCTGCGACGTCGGCCCGAGGTTCGACCCCGACGATGCCAGACCGTCATAGCCGTCACCCGCCGCGGAAGGCCGCGTGTTGAAATAGCGCTCCGACGTGAAGGCCTGGCCGACAACGGTCGAGCCAACCACGCGGCCCTTCTCTTCCACGAGGCTGCCGTTCGCCTGATGGGGGAAGAGCGCCTGCCCGATACCGGTGAGCGCCAGCGGATAAGCGAGTCCGAGGAGGAGCGCGAAGAGCAGCGTCATGACGAGCGCCGGACGCAGCGAGCTGATGAAATCCTTGTTCATTGTCATATCCTCAGACGAGACCCAGGCCGCCGACCGCGAGGTCGATCAGCTTGATGCCGACAAAAGGTGCCACGAGGCCGCCGAGGCCGTAGACGGCGAGGTTGCGGGCGAGCAGCGGGCCCGCCCCCATCGGCTTGTAGGTGACGCCCTTGAGCGCCAGCGGCACAAGCAGCGGGATGATCAGCGCGTTAAAAATGATCGCCGACAGGATCGCACTCTCAGGACTGCTCAGCCCCATGACGTTGAGCACGCCGAGGCCCGGATAGAGCACGATGAACATCGCCGGGATGATCGCGAAATATTTGGCGACATCGTTCGCGACCGAAAAGGTCGTCAGCGCGCCGCGCGTCATCAGCAATTGCTTGCCGAGGCCGACGACCTCGATCAGCTTGGTCGGGTCGCTGTCGAGGTCGACCATATTGCCCGCCTCGCGCGCCGCCTGGGTGCCGGTATTCATTGCGACCCCGACGTCGGCCTGTGCGAGCGCCGGGGCGTCGTTGGTGCCGTCGCCGCACATCGCGACGAGACGCCCGCCCTGCTGTTCATTGCGGATCAGCTCGAGCTTGTCCTCGGGGGTCGCCTGCGCGAGAAAATCGTCGACCCCGGCCTCGGCGGCGATCGCCGCGGCGGTGAGCGGATTGTCGCCGGTGATCATCACGGTGCGGATGCCCATCGCGCGCAGCTCGCCGAAACGTTCGCGAATGCCCGCCTTGACGATGTCCTTCAGGAAGATCGCGCCGAGCAACTGGCCGTCCTTCGCCACGGCGAGCGGGGTGCCGCCCGCGCGCGCGATTTCGTCGGTGATGCGGCGCAGCTCGGTCGCAGCGGCGGTTGCCCCTGCACCGGGATTTGCCTTGAGGACCGAATCCACGGCGCCTTTCTGGATCACGCTATCGCCAAGCTTGATCCCTGAGATGCGCGTCTGCGCGGTGAACGGGATGATCTCCGCGCCTTCGGGCAGTTCGGTCACCGTCCGGCCGAATTTCTCGCGCGCGAGTGCGGCGATCGAGCGGCCTTCGGGGGTTTCGTCGGCGAGGCTGGCGAGCAGCGCCGCCTCCGAGAGGACAGCCATCGACTGGCCGCCAACCGGACGGAATTCGGTCGCCTGCCGGTCGCCGACGGTGATCGTGCCGGTCTTGTCGAGCAGCAGCACATCGATGTCGCCCGCCGCCTCGACCGCGCGGCCAGACTTGGCGAGCACGTTGAAGCGCACAAGGCGGTCCATGCCCGCGATGCCGATCGCCGAGAGCAAGGCCGCGATCGTCGTCGGGATGAGCGTGATCAACAGCGCCGCGAGGATTGCGACCGGAATGCTGCCGCCCGCATAGTTCGCAAATGCCGGGATCGTGCCAACCGCGATCAGGAAGATGATCGTGAGGCCGACGAGCAGCAGGGTCAGCGCAATTTCGTTCGGGGTCTTCTGCCGCTCGGCGCCTTCGACGAGCGCGATCATCCGGTCGAGGAAGCCCTGCCCCGGATTGACCGTCACCTGGACGCGGATCTCGTCGGAGATCACGCGGGTGCCAGCGGTGACCGCCGAGCGGTCGCCGCCCGCCTCGCGGATCACCGGCGCGCTTTCGCCGGTGATCGCCGCTTCATTGACCGACGCGACACCGCCGACGACTTCGCCGTCCGACGGTATCAGGTCGCCGGTCTCGACGAGCACGACGTCGCCGACCCGAAGCGCGCTGGCAGGAACGTTTTCGAACGCCTTTCCGGTGCCCTTCAGCTTCTTGGCGGTCAGTTCGGCCTTCGTGGCGCGCAGCGAAGCCGCCTGCGCCTTGCCGCGCCCTTCGGCGAGCGCTTCGGCAAAGGTGCCGAACAGCACTGTCAGCCAGAGCCAGATGACGAGCTGCAGCTTGAAGCCGGTGGCAAGGCCGTCCTGGCCGACGACCAGCAACAGCGTCAGCAAGGTCGCCACGACGGCGGTCGTGAACATCACCGGGTTGCCGATGAGTTCCCGGGGATTGAGTTTGCGGAAGGCGTCGCCGATCGCGGGAACGATCAAATCTGCCGTGAACAATGATTTTTGTACGGACCGAGCCATTTGCATGGATCCTTAAAAGAGCTGGCCGTTGATCATCGCGAGATGATCGGCGATGGGACCGAGCGCGAGGCTGGGCAGGAAGGTCAGGCCGCCGACGATCAGCACGATGCCGATCAGCAAGCCCGTCCACAGCGGCCCGGTGGTGGGGAAGCTGCCCGCCGATTCGGGCGTATATTTCTTCGCCGCCAGGCCGCCCGCGATGGCCAGCATGGGGATGATGATGAAGAAACGGCCGATCCACATCGCGACGCCCAGCATGCCATTATAGAAAGGCGTGTTGGCGGTGAGGCCCGCAAAGGCCGACCCGTTGTTCGCGACCGCGCTGGTGAAGGCGTAGAGGATCTCGGAAAAGCCATGCGGCCCCTTGTTGAGCGGCCCGGCCATCCCCGCCTCGGTAACCGACGCGATTGCGGTGAAGCCGAGGATGATCAGCGGCAGCACCGCGATCGCGAGCACCGCGAGCTTGACCTCGCGCGCCTCGATCTTCTTGCCGACATATTCTGGGGTACGCCCGACCATCAGACCCGCGACGAAGATCGCGAGGATCGCGAACAGCAGGAAGCCATAGATACCCGCGCCAACGCCTCCGATGACGACTTCGCCAAGCTGCATGTTGAACAGCGGGATCATCCCGCCGAGCGCGGTGAAGCTGTCGTGCATCGCATTGACCGCGCCGCACGACGCCGCGGTGGTGACGACCGAGAAGAGCGACGAGGCCGCGATGCCAAAGCGAACCTCCTTGCCTTCCATATTGCCGCCGGCGGCGCCAAGCTGGTGAAGGATCGGGTTGCCGGCGGCTTCCTGCCAATAGGTGATGGCGGTGCCAGCAACGAACAGCGTCATCATCGCGGCGAGGATCGCCCAGCCCTGACGCTGGTTGCCCACGGCGCGGCCGAAGGTCCAGGTCAGCCCGACCCCGATCGCGAAGATCGAGAGCATCTGGACGAGGTTGGTTAGTGCGGTCGGGTTCTCGAACGGATGCGCGCTGTTGGCGTTGAAGAAGCCGCCGCCGTTGGTGCCGAGCATCTTGATCGCTTCCTGGCTGGCGACCGGACCCAGCGCGAGCGTCTGCTTCGCGCCCTCGAGCGTCGTCACGTCGACCGAACCCGCCAGTGTCTGTGGCACGCCGCTCGCGATGTAGAAGATCGCGATGGCAACGCAGAGCGGCAGCAGCAGGTAGAGCGTCACGCGCGTTATATCGGCCCAGAAATTGCCGATCGTTTTCATCTCGCGCCTCGCGAAGCCGCGAAACAACGCGAAAGCGAGCGCAATCCCCGTCGCAGCCGAGAGGAAATTGTGAATGGTAAGGCCAAGCATCTGGCTGAGGTTCGACATCGTCGACTCGCCGCCATAGCTCTGCCAGTTGGTGTTGGCGGTGAAACTGATCGCCGTGTTGAACGCGAGATCCGCGCTCGTGCCGTCATGTCCGAGCGGATTGAGCGGCAGCACGCCCTGCAGGCGCAGGATCGCATAGGTGAAGAGCAGCAGCGTTGCATTGAAGATCAGCATATGGATCGCGTAGCGCCGCCACCCCTGCTCTTCGTTCGGGTCGATACCCGACAGGCGGTAAAAGCCGGTTTCGACCGGCCCGAATATGCGGTGCAGGGGCGTCCGTCGCCCCTCGTAGAGCGCGAAGAGCCATTGGCCCACGGGCTTGCAGATCAGGAGCAGGATCGCGACGAACGCGACGATGAGAAACCATCCCTGAAAGGTCATGGGTTCGCCTCCCTTAGAAGCGTTCGGGCCGTGCGAGCACGGCCACGAGATAGAAAAGAAGACCGAGCGCGGTGGCGCCCGCGAGCCAGAGGTCGAGTGTCATCGCCATCCGTCCTTCACGCGTCGTCGCACAGGCGGGTATAGCCAAGGCTTGCCGCGACCAGACAGAGGATGAGGCCGATCCAGAGAAGGTCCTGCATGGGTTTGCTCCAGCATGGCGCTGGCCACGGGGCGTGGCACGAGTCGTCTGCGGACCGTCAAATAGGAGAGTCGCACGTTTTAATGCGAGAGACCGAAAGGCCAGCTCGCATAGTATTCTCGTATGATTTCTCCGTTTTTCGGGCTGCGGCGCACGCGGGACTCGGTTCGCCGCGTCATCCCCCCATCTTCGGACCACGCGAGTGGCAAGAGCACCGGTTGAAAACCATCGCTTCTTTGTCGTCGATGCCGCGATGAACGATTGCGCACCGCGCGGGCGACCTCTTTTTGACTTCTCGATCCCCGCATTACGCCCTACCGCAACCGCACCGCGGGGCGGCAGGGAGGTTTGAATGGCGGACTGGACGGCATGGATCGGGCGCCGGATCGCGCAGCAGGATGTGCTGACGCCTGCGGCGCTCGCGCGGTTCCGCGCGACGATCGACAGCGACGAGATCGGCGACGTCGCTGCGCAGGCGATCCATTGGTGCCTGTGCCTGCCCGACGCGCCGACCGCGACGCTCGGCCCCGACGGCCATCCGCTGCGCGCGGACAATCCCGACAGCTTCATGCCGCCGATCCCGTTGCCGCGCCGGATGTGGGCGGCGAGCGACGTGCGCTTCCATGCCCCGATCGCCGCCGGCGCCGTGATCGCGCGGACCTCGACGCTCGCCGCGATCAAGGAGAAGAGCGGCGCGACCGGCCAACTCGTCTTTGCCGAGGTCGAGCATGAAACGCGCGCCGATGGCGTGCTCGCGGTAAGCGAGCGCCAGACGATCGTCTTCCGCGCCCCCGCGTCCACCGCAGCCCCCGTGCCCGCGCCGGTATCGACGAAATCGCCCGACCTATCGGACTGGACATGGCGGCGCGACCTGGTGCCCAGCGAGGCGATGCTGTTCCGCTATTCGGCGCTGACCTTCAACAGCCACCGCATCCATTACGACCTGCCCTATGCCTGCGATGAGGAAGGCTATCGCGGCCTCGTCGTCCACGGACCGCTGACCGCGACCTTGCTGCTCGACCTCGCCCAGCGCGAGCTGGGTGCCAACGCGCTGACGGCGTTCACGATGCGCGCACAGGCACCGGCCTTTGTCGGTGAGCCGATGCACCTCGTCGGGCGCGCGAAGGATGGCGGCTGGGAAATGGCGGCGATCGGGTCCGATGGACGAACCATCATGGCGGCGGAGGCGAAGGCATGAACGAACTGGTCTTGCGCGAGGACAGGGACGGCGTCGCGACCCTGACGCTCAACCGCGCGACAAAGCGCAACGCGCTCAACCTTGCGCTGTGGGGCGAACTCGACGCCCATGCCGACGCGATTGCCGCCGCGGCCGACGCGATCGGCGCGGTGGTGCTGCGCGCCGACGGCCCGGTGTTCTGCGCGGGCAACGACCTCAAGGAGCGCGGGCTGCAAGCGCCCCGTCCGCATTATCAGGCATCGATCGTCACCAAGCTCGCCGATCTGCCGCAACCCCTGATCGTCGCGGTGCAGGGTGGCTGCTTCACCGGCGGCCTCGAGCTCGCGCTCGCCGGCGACATCATCGTCGCGGGCGAAAGCGCGCATTTCGCCGATACGCACGGCAAATTCGGGCTGGTACCGATCTGGGGCATGAGCCAGCGCCTCCCCCGCCGGGTCGGCGCCTGGAAGGCACGCGAGATGAGCTTCACCGGCCTGCCGGTGAGCGGCGCCGAGGCCGCGCGCATCGGCCTCGCCAATCATTGCGTCGCCGATGCCGATCTGGAGGCGACGACGCGGACGCTGGCCGAAGCGATTGCCGGCCAATCGCGGCACAGCGTCTTTGCGTACAAGAAGCTCTATCGCGAACAGGCGGATTTGCCGCTGGCTGCCGGACTGGCGCATGAGGTGTTCAACAGCGCCGGGGTGGCGCCCGATTTCGCCGAACGGGTGGCGAAGCAGTTTTAGGAGGTTTGGCGCCGACACCGCTCCGAGGTGGTTTCCAAGCCGTCCCCTATGTCCGTTCGTGTCGAGCGAAGTCGAGACACCCTAAAGGCGCGCTGCTGATGGGTGTCTCGACTTCGCTCGACACGAACGGGATTCGCAGAAGGCTTACCAGCCTCGGGTCGAAACCCGCCGGCCCTACCCGATCGGCTTGCCCTCCTCGACGCTCGCCCATTGGCGGCCGTCGTGGCCGAACAGGATCTGCGTCCCCACTACCCGCTGCTGCTGCAAAAACTCCATCGTGCGCAGCCCGGCCTCGCGATCCACCACCGCCTTCTGCAGCACCATCAGGTCGAGGTTGCGTTCGGTGTAGCAACAGTCCGCCGCGAGCAGCACCTCGCGTCCGCTCGGCAGCTTGACGATCACGCTCTGATGTCCCGGTGTGTGACCATAGGTCGGCACGATCCGCACGCTGCCGTCGCCGAACAGGTCGCACTCGCCATCGATCGCCTTCACCGGCTGGCCGGTGGCATAATCGAGCGCCTCGTACAGCCCCGCCTCCTCGGCCGCCTGCGCCGCCGCGAGTTCGCGCGACTGCACGATCATCGTCGCATTGGGCAGGCTGGCATTGCCGCCGCAATGGTCGATGTGGAGGTGCGAGTTGATCACCCAGTCGATGCTCGCGGGATCGACGTCGATGCTTTTCAGCCGCGCCGCGATCTCCTGCCCCTCAAACCACTGCAGCCCGAATTTGTTCGGCGGCAGCGCGGTTTCGAGCGTGCGGCGATAGCGCACCCCCATGCCGCTATCGAACAGCGCGCGGCCCTTCGGATGGTCGATCAGATAGGAGGGCACCGGGCCCTTCAGATAATCGCCCTCCTCGCCCTCGATGAAATAGCCCGGGCGGCACTGGAACCAGCCGGTGTTGAAGGCATAAAGGGTGAGCGTGCCGGTCACCGCTCGCGATACTCGGGCGGACGCTTGCCGAGAAAGGCGGCGAGCGCTTCCTTATGATCCTCGGTCGCCGAGAGAATTACCTGTTGCCGGTCCTCGATCGCCATCGCGGCGTCGAGGCTCTGCGCGTCGATGTTGAGGTTGAGCGCCTGTTTCGACAGCCGCAGCCCCCAGGGCGCGGTCGCCAGCATCTCGTCAGCCAGCGCTAGCCCGCGGTCGAGCAGCGCCTCTTCTGCGACGATCTCGCTGATCAGCCCGGCGCGCAAAGCCCGCTCGGCGTCGATGAAGCGCCCGGTCAGGATCATCTCCGACGCCAGACTCGCCCCGACGAGGCGCGGCAGGAAATAGCTCGACGCCATGTCGCAGCCGCCTAGTCCGATGCGGATATAGGCGGCGTTGCAACGGAAGCTGGGCGTCCCATAGCGCACGTCCGAGGCGAGCAGCAGCGACAGCCCGCCGCCCGCCGCGGCGCCATGGCCCAATGCGATGATCGGCTGCGGACAGGCGCGCATCTTGCGATAGATGTTGCCGATGCTCGTCTGGGTGCGCAGCGTGCGCAGTACCGGCGTCTCGTCGGTCGACCGGTCTTCCTGGATATCGAGCCCGGCGCAGAAACCGCGCCCCGCGCCGCGCAGGATGACGACGCGGATCTCCTTGCGATCGGCGAGGCCGCCGAAATAGGCGTTGAGTTCGTCGACCAGCCCTTCGCTGAGCGCGTTCAGCCGATCGGGCCGGTTGAGCGTCGCAATCTCGACGGCCCCGCGCGTCTCGATCAGCAGTTCGCCGCTCACAGCGTCTGCCCGTCGTCGACGGTGATCACGCTGCCGGTAATGCCGAGCGCCGCGTCGGAGCAGAGCATGAGCAACGGCGTATGAAGGTCGGTCGCGGGACGCATGCGCTGGCGCGGAAAGCTCTTCACCATCTGCGCGCCGACATCGCTGTCGAACAGTTCGGCGGTCATTTCGGATTCGAAATAGCCCGGCTGGATGACATTGACGCTGATCCCGCGCCGCGCCCATTCGCGCGCCAGCGCCTTGCCGAGGTGGCGCACCGCCGCCTTGGTCGCGCCATAGACCGAGGTCGCGGGGAACACCTTCTCGGCGGTGATCGATCCGATCAGGACGATGCGGCCATGCTGCTTCTCGCGGGCCCCCGCCTTGTCGAGCCGCTTGGCGCCCTCGGTCGCGGTCAGGAAGACGCCGCGGACATTGGCCGCGAGCAGGAAATCGACGTCGTCGACCGACAGCCCGAAGGCCATCTTCTCGGTGGCAACCCCGGCATTGGCGACGATCGTATCGACCGTGCCGAACGCCGCCTCGGCGGCGTCATAAGCCGCAATCGTCGAGGCTTCGTCGGTGACGTCCATCGACACCGCGATCGCCTGCCCGCCCGCGGCCTCGATCGCCGCGACTTGCTCGGCGAGCTTGTCGGCGCGGCGTGCGGCGAGCACCACCTTCGCACCCGACGCGGCGAGCACCCTCGCGAAACCCGCACCCAGCCCCGACGAGGCCCCGGTGACGAGCGCGACGCGGCCCGTCAGGTCGAACTTGGGTTGCTCCGCCATCGTCTCTCCCTTTCGTTGAACGATCCGGCCTTGGCGCCAATTGACGTTTACGTCAACCAGTCGAACCAATGGCCGCCGTAACGACATGGGGAGTTGACAGAGTCTATTTGTTCTCCTAATGTTCCTCTTGTGCACACACAACCTTTCCCCCGTCGCGGCTGCCAAGCGCGGCGGACGGGGGATAAAGGTTCCTCTTTGCCCCCTTTCACGCCAGAGCATTGATCGCGGCGACAAACGGCGTCAGAAGTGGTGCCGTATCTGGCCAAAAAATGCGGGGGCTCGGCATGACATCTTCTTTCGGCATCGCCGGGCATCGGAGCTGAAACGATGCATGCCGTCGAAGCCTTCGAACTTGTCCTCGCTCTCCTGGCCCTCGTCATCGTACTGCACTGGCTGGCGCTCAAGCTCCGCTGGCCGCCGGCAACGGCGTTGCTTGTGGGCGGCGGTGCGCTGGCCTTCATTCCGGGCTTGCCACATATTTCGCTCGACCCCGAACTCGCGCTCGTGCTGTTCCTGCCGCCGCTGCTGATGGACGGCGCCTATTACACCGCGCTCGGGCGCTTCCGGCGCCATCTGCCCGGCATCCTGTCGCTCGCGGTGGGTGCGGTCGTCTTCACCACCCTCGTCGTCGGCGTGGTCGCGCACTGGATTCTACCCGAACTGCCTTGGGCCGCCTGTTTCGCGCTTGGCGCCATCGTCTCTCCGCCCGATGCCGTGTCGGCGCGGGCGGTGCTCAAGGGCGTCCACCTCCCCCGCCGACTCGAAGCGCTGCTCGAAGGCGAAAGCCTGCTCAACGATGCGACCGGCCTGATCCTCTTCCGCTTCGCGGTCGCGGCGACGCTCAGCGGGGTTTTCGACGCCGGCGACGCCGTGCAGAGCTTCGCCTTCGTCGCACTCGGCGGCGTGGTCGTCGGTGCCGTGGTCGCCAAGGGCTGGATCATCCTTGCGAAGCGCTTCAGCGATCCGATGCTGATCATGCTGATCACGATCCTGCTCTGCTGGGCGGCCTATATCGCGGGCGAGACCGTCCATGTCTCGGGCGTGATCGCGACGGTCACCGCGGGGCTCGCCATGGGCTGGTACCAGCATGAGATCCTGCCCGCCGCGGTCCGCCTGCGCGCCAATTCGGGATGGCAGATCATGGTCTTCGTCCTCGAAGCGCTGGTGTTCATCCTGATCGGCTTTTCGCTGCGCGACGCGATCGAGCGGATCGGCGGGATCGGCGCGATCCCGGGCAGCTGGGTGACCATGATGGTCGGCGTCGTCCTGACCGTCACCGTCGCGCGCTTCATCTGGATCTTCGCGTCGGAGGCAGTGCTGGAAGCCGCGCGCCGGGTGGGCCTCGAACGCGCGCGACCGCTCGGCTGGCGGCAGGCGACGGTGCTGAGCTGGGCCGGGATGCGCGGCGTCGTGACGCTGGCGGTGCCGCTGACGCTGCCGATGGCGATGCCGGGCCGCGACCTGATGCTGATCTGCGCCTTCGCGGTGATCTTCGTGACGGTGGTCGTCCAGGGATCAAGCCTCGGCATGCTGATTCGCCGCGTCCGGCCGGTCGATGTCGATCCGCCCGCAAAGATGGCGTTGCCAGCCGCCGAAGCCGCGATGGCACGCGCGCGCTTCGCGGTGATCGAGAAACTCGCCTATGACGAGGACGGCACCCTCATCCATCCGATGATGCTCGAAGAGCATCGCAAGCGGATGAATTTCATGGAGCGCTACGAAGCCGATGCAAGCACGACGATGGACGGCTTGCGCGCGCATTTCGACGTGTTGCTTCAGGCCATCGCGGCGGGACGCGCCGAACTGATCCGCATCCACCGCGCCGGGCTGATCGAGGACGAGGTCCTCCACGAACTCGAACGCGACCTCGACGTCGAGGAACTGGCGATGACGCTCCAGCGCGGCGACTAGAGCGGGTTAGAAGTCGAAACCGGCCTGGGCGTCGGTCTTGCCCGGCGCGGCCTTTCGGGACGTTGGGGCCGCTTCGATCGAGACCCCTTCGAGTGCGAGCATATGCGCTTTCGACGTCGATCCGCCGGGCGCCGAAAAACCCCCGATCTTGCCACCGGCGCCGGTCACGCGGTGGCACGGCACGATCAGCGGAACCGGGTTTTTCGCCATCGCCTGGCCGACGTCTCGCGCAAATTCGGGACCTGCACCGAGAGCCTTCGCGACCGCGCCATAGGTCGTCGCCTCCCCCCATCCGAGCTTGCGGACGAAGGCGTAGACCTGCTCGAAAAAGAGCGACTGTTCGCCCATGTCGACCGGGACCGCCGCGAAGTCGACCCTTTCGCCCGCAAAATAGCGCACCACGGCATCGACCACCGCCCGCACCGTCGGCGGCGGTTCGGTCGGCAGCGCCATCGAAAACCGGCGCACCAGCGAACGCTCCGCCTCGTGCGCACTAGCTGCAGGCAGCCGCAGGCTGGAAATCCCTTTGTCGTTCCAGCCGATCGCGGCGAAGCCCGCGGCGGTCTCGAACAGATGATAGTGAACCCGCTTCGTCATGGTCCGGCCGTATATCACCGGACCGTTTCGCGAATGCAATGGCGGCTTCCCCATCGGAGCCGCACAGCCCGCCGGTGTGTACCGGCCGGCTGTGCAGCAGGATTCCGCCCTACTTCTGGTCAGCGGCGATGGCCCGCTCGCCCAGCGCCGTGACGTCGGCATAGTCGCCCGCCACATGCTTGCCCGCCCGCCCGCGAAGCAGCAAATGGCTGATTGCGGGCAAGACGAACAAGGTCAGCAGTGTCGAGGTGATCAAGCCGCCGATCACGACGATCGCGAGCGGCTTCTGCACCTCGGCCCCGGTACCGGTGGCCAGCGCCATCGGAACGAAGCCGATGGCCGGAACGATCCCGGTCATCAGCACGGCGCGCACCCGCTCCATGACGCCTTCACCGATCGCGACGTCCACAGGTTTTCCTTCGTCGATGCGCTGGTTGATGCTCGTCATCACAACGAGGCCGTTCAGCACCGTCACGCCCGAAAGCACGATGAAGCCCACCGCGGCCGATACCGAGAAGGGTAACCCCGTGAGCAGGAGCGCAAACACCCCGCCTGCCAAGGCGAGCGGGATCGCCGAATAGACCGCGACCGCCTGCCGCACGCCGCCCAAGGCCATGAACAATATGCCGAAGATCGCGGCAAAGATGATCGGAATGACGATCGACAGGCGCGCCGATGCGGCTTGCAGATTCTCGAACTGCCCGCCCCATTCGATGAAACTGCCGGTGGGAAGTTTCACCTGCGCGTTCACCTTGTCCTGCGCTTCGGCCACGAAGGATCCGAGGTCGTTGCCGCGGACGTTGGCCTGTACGACGACGCGCCGTTTGCCGTTTTCGCGGCTGACCTGGTTGAGCCCCTCGGAGAAGCTGAACTTGGCGAGTTCGCTGAGCGGCACCGATGCCCGCGCGCCACCCTCACCCGGCAGCAGCACGGGGAGCGCCCCCACCGCATCGAGATCGTCGCGCGTCGCCCGGTCGAGCCGGACGACGATATCGAAACGCCGGTCACCTTCGAACACGATCCCGGCTTCGCGCCCGCCGAGCGCCGCCGCGACCGTATCGCTGACATCCCGAAGCGTCAGACCGTATCGGGCGATGGCATCGCGGTCGAACTGGACATCGAGCACAGGGAAGCCTGCGGTCTGTTCGACTTTGACGTCGGCCGCTCCCGGCACCGTGTTCAGGATCGCCGCCACCTGCTGCGCCGCGCGGCCCATCTCGTCGAGATCGTCGCCATAGAGCTTGATCGCGATATCGCCGCGCACCCCGGCGATCAGCTCGTTGAAACGCAGCTGGATCGGCTGGCTGATCTCGAAGGCGTTGCCGACCAAAGGTTCGAGCTTCTTCTCGACCCGCTCGATCACATCATCCTTCGTACGGACGCCGTCGGGCCAGTCGCCCCGCGGCTTCAGGATGATGAAGGTATCCGACGCGTTCGGCGGCATCGGATCGCTGGCAACCTCTGCCGTGCCCGTTTTCGAATAGATGAAGGCAACCTCGGGCAATGCCGACACTGCTTTTTCGACCTGAAGCTGCATGTCCTGCGACTTGTTCAAGGATGTCGATGGAATGCGGAGCGCCTGCATCGCAAGATTCCCCTCGCCGAGCACCGGAATGAACTCGCTTCCGAGCGTCCCGAACATGAGGAGGGCCGCCGCGAACGTCCCGCCGCCCGCGCCGATCCACGGCCAGGGGCGCGCAATAACGCGCCCCAGCACAGGTTCGTAACGCTTCTTGACCCAAGCGATCGCACGGACTTCCTTCTCGGCGACCTTGCCGCGCAGGAGCAACGCAACCATGGCCGGAACGAAGGTCAGCGATGCAATGAACGCGCCGCCCAACGCCAGCAACACCGTGATCGCCATCGGCGAGAAGGTCTTGCCCTCGACCCCGGTAAAGGTGAGCAGCGGCACGAACACGAGGAAGATGATCGCCTGGCCGTAGATCGTCGGCTTCACCATTTCGCGTGAGGCTTCGAACACCTCGTGCAACCGCTCACTCAACGAGAGCAATCGTCCTTCATGATGTTGTCGCTCGGCCAATCGCCTGAGACAATTTTCGATGATGATGATCGAGCCGTCGACGATCAGCCCGAAATCGAGCGCGCCGAGGCTCATGAGATTGCCCGACGTGCCGGTGATGTTCATTCCCGTTCCCATGACCAGGAACGAGATCGGGATGACCAAGGTCGCGATGACCGCGGCGCGGAAGTTTCCGAGCAGCCAGAACAACACCGCCGCGACGAGCAACGCGCCTTCGGCAAGGTTCTTTTCGACCGTGCCGATCGTCGCGTCGACAAGTTGCGAGCGGTCGAGCACCGGCTTGACGACGATCCCCGGCGGCATCGACCTGGCAACATCCTCGAGGCGTTCGGCCGCCGCCGAGGCCACGATCCGGCTGTTGCCGCCCGCGAGCATCAGGACGGTGCCGACGACCAGTTCCTTGCCGTTTTCGGATGCCGATCCGGTGCGCAGTTCGCCGCCGATCTGCACGGTCGCGACATCGCGAACGATGACGGGCACCCCGCCGCGGTCCGCGACGGTCGCCCGGGAGATTTCGTCGAGGGTTCGAATGCGGCCGTCGGCGCGGACGAGGAAGGCCTCGCCGCCACGTTCGACGAAGTTCGCGCCGACCGAGATATTGGCGCGTTCGAGGGCCTCAGCGAGTTCCGAGAAGGAAATGCCATAGCTCGCCAATTTGGTCGCATCGGGCTGGACGACGAACTGCTTTTCATAACCGCCGATCGAATCAATGCCGGCGACCCCCGATACCGAGCGCAGCTGCGGGCGGATCACCCAGTCCTGGACGGTCCGCAGATACCCAAGCTTGGCGACGTCATCGACGAGGATTTCGCCGGTCGGGGTCCTGTAGGAGCCGTCCGGCTGGAAGCCCGGCTTTCCGGCAATTTTGGGATTTTTCGCATTGGCCGTCGGCGCAAAATCGACGGTGTACATCAGCACTTCGCCGAGACCCGTGGAGACCGGACCCATTTGCGGCTCGGCGCCGTCGGGCAAGGTGCCCTTGGCCTGGCCCAGCCGCTCCGCCACCTGCTGGCGGGCGAAATAGAGATCGGTATTATCCTCGAAGATCACCGTGACCTGGCTGAACCCGTTGCGCGAAATCGAGCGCGAACTCTGCAGTCCCGGGATTCCCGCCATCGCGGTTTCAATGGGGAAGGTGACGAGGCGTTCGATGTCGAGTGGCCCCAGATTGGGTTCGACGGTGTTGATCTGAACCTGTTTGTTGGTGATGTCGGGGACGGCATCGATCGGCAGCTTGAGCAGCTGCGTCAGGCCGTAGGCCGAGATGATGAGGGTGAGGAGAACCACAGCCCAGCGAAAGCGTATCGACGCATCGAGCAGTTTTTCGATCATCTCAATGCTCCGCCTCGCCCTTGCCGATTTCGGCTTTGAGCAGGAAGGCGCCCCTGGTCGCGATGACCGCGCCCGACTTCACCCCGTCGACGATTTCGATGCGTCCGCCGCCGCGCTTGCCGGTGACCACCGTCGTCGCCTGGAAGCCCTTGGCGGTTTTGACGAACACGACCTCGCGTCCCTCGACCGTCTGCACGGCTTCTTCGGGCAGCGCGATCAGCGTGGCATCCGCTGTGCCTTGCGGCTTGATCCGGGCGCGAAGGCCTTGCCCGGGGGTCAGGCCGCCGATGCCCTCGGGAATGAGGACGATCGTCGCCGTCTTGCTCTCGGCGTCGAGGCTCGGGGTAGCCGAGCGCACCACAGCCTTGACGGTCTCACCGCCGAGCAGTTCGATGACGGCCGTATCGCCCGGCCTGATCCGGCGGGCGTCTGCCGCGAGCACCGAGGCGTTGATCTGGATATGATTGGGATCGGAGACCCGGAACAACTCGGTTCCGGCGAGCACATAGGCACCGAGCTTGGCGTCCGATTTGGTAATCCGCCCCGAGATCAGGCTCGTCACCGCGAGGGTGCGGCCATCGCCCGACACCTTCGCGGCGGCGGCAGCCGATTGCGACCGCCGCGCTTCGGCTTCGGCTTCGGCCAGCGCTGCCGCGGCGGCCTCGAGGTCCTGCTTTGCGGTGATGCGGGCGTCGAACAGCTTCTTTTCGCGCGCATAGGTCGATCGCGCGAGCGCCAGGCGCGCCGTTGCGGAACTCCGCTCGGACGCGATGGCCGCCGCGTCGCGGCTTTCCATCACCGCCACCGATTCACCGGCGCGAACGACGTCACCAAGACGGCGATGGATGCGGGTGATCGCCCCGTCGGCGCGCGCCGTCAGCACCGCCTCGCCATCGGGGGTCGATGCGACGACGCCCTGTGCCAATATCTCGGAGGCCAGACCGCCGGCCTGGATCGTCTCGGTGACGATGCCGGCCCCCTTGGAGCGCGCCTCGTCCATCAGGACCAGCCCTTCGACATGGCCTTCCTCTTCCTCCTCGGCGGGAGTCGCCGCGGGTGCGATGGCCGAAGGTGCGGTCGTCGAGCGGCCGATCAAGATACCGCCACCACCCAGAACGAGCGCCCCGGCCGCGACGGCGGCCATCAGGCGGTTTTTGTTTTCGAAGATTTGCATGGAATTTATCCCCTATTGCGCGTTCGCACGGCCCAGCGCGGCAAGCGCGCGGGCGCGATCGAGTTCGGCTTCGATGAGTTTGAGATTGGCGCTGGTCAGCGCCTCCTGGGCATCGATCAGTTCGATGAGCGTGAACTTGCCCTGCTGGTATCCGATCTCGGCGACCCGCGCGGCCTCGCTGGCCTGATACAGGCCGACCCCCGACAGCGCCGACACCCGTTCGTTGGCGGCCGAGAGCATCAGTTCGGCATCACGCCGCGAAAAGCGGGTGTCGAGGCGGGCCTGTGCGAGTTGGGCCTCCGCGGCCTCGCCTTCGGCGCGCGCCGCATCGATATTGCCACGATTGCGATTGAACACCGGCAGCGGGATCGAAACACCAACGATAAACGCCGTGTCCTTGCTTTCGCGAAAGTTCCGCACCCCGCCTGACGCCGTGATGTCGGGAACGCCCTCGGCCTGCGCCTGCCGGACCCGTGCGGAGGCGGCATCGCGCTCGGCGGCGGCAAGCCGCTCGTCGAGGCTCTGCGCATCGGCTGCGAAAGCGGGAAGCGAAAGGATGTCTTGCCGAACGGCCGACAGCTCGGGATCATCGCTGCCGATGAACAGAGCCAGTTTTTGGCGAGCCGACATCAACTGCGCCATCGTCTTCAGGCTTTCGGCCTTCGCCTCGGCGAGCAGCGCATCGGCGCGCAGCTTGGTCAGCGGCGGATCGCGCCCGACATCGACGAGGGTTTCCGCGATCCGAGCCAGTTCGACCGCCCGCGCGAGAACGCTTTGCGACAGCACCGCCCGGTCTTCCGCCGCGCGGAGTTCGGCATGCGCCACGATGATGTCGTAGGACAGGTCGGCCTCGGCGCTGCGCAGTGAGATTCGGGCCAATTCGCGCTCGGCGGCGGCGACCGCCTTGCGGGCACGCCTTTTGCCGCCAAGCTCGAAGGGCTGCGAAACCGCGACGGTCGTCTCGGTCTGGCCAAAGGTCCGATAGGGTCCGGTGCCGCTGAAATTCTCGACTTCGGCGGATATGGTGGGATTTGGACGCACGCCAGCCTGCGTCGCGCGGCCTTCGGCCGCCTTCAGCTCGGCCTTGGCTCTGGCAATCCGCGGTGAGGCCTCTTGTCCGCGCACCAAGGCGTCGGACAGCGAGACAGGTTCGGCCAATGCCGGTTGAACCGACATAGCCAGCATCCCTGCAAACAGCAGGATGCCCGATGATTTCGACATAAATACTCCCGATCAATGCGTGGAGCGCGGGCGAAATGCCCGCGCGAAGCAGTGATCAGGCGGCGGGAGGTTGGGTTGGTGGCGCGATGCTGCGCGATGCGAGCGCCACGGCGAGGCGCGGCAGATGCACGTCGCGTGCGTGCGGCCCCGACGCGGACGCCAGGCCTTCGTCCGCGACAAGGCCCGTCGGACAATGATGATGATGCACCACTTCGCCGCCGCTTTCGGTCGGCGAATTGTCGCCGTGAACCGCGTCATCCGACGGTTCCACAAAGTCATGATGATGGCCGACAATGCCCGACGCCGCCACATTGTCATCCGCCATGGCACGCGTGTCCATGCCCGCCATCAGCGCCGCGATGAGCAACAGGAAATGGACCAGGGCCTTCTGCATCGCCCGCCAACTAACAGTCGAGTGAGAGACAGGCAAGCTGACGATCATCGCGCACCCGGTCGCACATAGGGCTGCAAATCGTCAGGCACCGTCATCGGCACGAACGCGCTGACGCGGGCGCGGCCGGTGTTGCCGGCGGGCAGCCGGCCCGTGAGCGCGCCGAGCGGGACCAGCATGAGCCGCAGCAACTGCCCGAATATCTCGCGCGTGTCGCCCCGCGAGACTGCGAAGCCCAGCATTTCGAAATGCGAGGACAGATGCAACCGAAGCAGGGGCTGGGCGACGATATGGGCACGCTCGAGATGCCGCCAGCAGGCGGCCCAATCGCGATCCCGGCGTGCGCGCCGAAAATGATCGATCTCTTGGCGATATGCGCCGCGCCGCTCCTCCGCGGTACGGGTCACACGCGAGGCCCCTGAGCCTCCTGCGGAGCGATGGTCTGGCATCATATTGCACCGATGTTGTTCGAGTCGGCGCCTTCCCTACACCCTGTAGCTGCTACAGGGTCAAGCCGGATCGAACGACCAGCTTGGCAGCGGCGTGCCGCAACGGATGCCGTCCCGGCCTATATTTTCCCCGAAACGGTCGCGACCGGATCGCAGTTCGAACCCGGCGCAACGCACTGGCGCTTCGACGTCGCGCTGCTCGGTTGAACAAATTTGGGGGTAAGCGACGATCCGTGGAACAGCGGCGCGCGTATCAGAACCAGGCCTTGATCCCCATCACGAAACTGACGCCGCTCGCATCCTCGCCCGCGGCGCGGGCGAAGCGGGCGCTGTCGCCGACCTTGCGCGCCCATTCGACGCCGACATAGGGTGCGAATTCCTTCACCACCTCATAGCGGAGCCGCAGGCCGAGTTCGACGTCGGAGAGCCCCGAACCGATCCCGCTTTCGGGGACATCCTGCGCCGCGAAATTGACCTCGGCGGCGGGCTGGAGGATCAGCTTCTGGGTCAGGCGCTGGTCGTAACTGGCTTCGAGGCGGGCGAGCAGATCGCCCTTGTTCGACAGGAATAGCGCGCCCTCGACCTCGAACCAATAGGGCGCAAGCCCCTCGAAACCGATCGTCGCATAGGTCCGGTCGGGGCCGTGGCCAAAGTCCTGGCGAACACCCGCCTGCGCGTTGAAATAGGGGCCGATCGCGCGGCTGTAGAGCGCCTGGACCTCGCCGCTTTCGATGCCTTCGCCGAACACCGCCTCGCCTTCGCTCTTGACCGTCAGGCGGTGGATGTCGCCGCCGTACCAGCCCTCGCCTTCCCAGCGAAAGCCGTCGCGTCCCTTGCGCGCCTGATATTCGGCGAGGTTCAGGCTGACGAAGGCGATCGTCTGGTCGCCACCCTCCTTCATCATCTCGTGGCGCGAATGTTCCATCGCGCCGCCCGGAAAGATGCGATCGGCATACCAGTCGGTCGGCGGCGAGGGCGCCGGCGCGTCGCCGGGCGGCAGGTCGGTGCCGCTGGCACCGCTCGCCGCATCGGGCGCCGGCGCCTTCGGCGTGCAGTGCCCCATGCCCGCATGCTCGGGCGGACAGTCGGGATCGGAGGGCGCCGGCGCGCCATGATCCATCGTCCCCATGTCAGGCATTTCCGCATCGCGTTCGCCTGGCTGCGGCGTTTCCTCGTCGGGCGTGCAATGCCCCATCGCGGCATGTTCGGGCGGGCAGGCAGGCGCCTTGGCGGCGGGTTTCGTCGCCGGTGCGGGCGCCGCCGACCCATGCATCGAATGATCCATCGTCTGCGCCGCCGCCGGAACGGCAAAAACCAGCGGCGCGATGCCCGACAGAAGGAGGACAAGCCGGGTCATGCGGCCTCTCCCTTCGGGCGGACGCTGACGACGCGCATCATGCCGGCGTGCATATGGTAGAGGAGGTGGCAGTGGAACGCCCAGTCGCCGAGCGCATCGGCGGTGAAATCGAAACTCGCCGTCCCGCCCGGCTGGACCAGCACCGTATGCTTGCGCGGCGAGCGATCGCCCTTGCCGGTGACCAGTTCGAAGAAATGGCCGTGCAGGTGGATGGGATGGCTCATCATCGAATCGTTGATGAGGTTGATCCGCACCCGCTCGCCCTCGATGAAGGGGATGGGTTCGTGATGGTCGGACATCTTCACCCCGTCGAACGACCACATGAAGCGTTCCATGTTGCCGGTCAGGTGGATGTCGAGCGCGCGCGAGGCCGCGCGAACGTCGGGGTTGCGTTCCAGCGCGACGAGGTCGTGATAGGTCAGCACCCGGTGCCCCACGTCCTCCAGCCCCTGCCCCGGCTCGCCCATGCGGTCGACGGGCATCGGCGAGATCGTCTGGACGCTCGGGTCGCGCTTGACCTGCGGCGCGACGTCGAAGTCGCGCATGCTGTGCTTCATGCCGCCGGCGCCATGTCCCATGGCGGCGTGGTCCGGCGCCGCGCCGTCGGCGGGCGCGGGAGTACAATGGCCCATCGCGGCATGTTCGGGTGCGCACGCCGCATCGCTGCCGGTGGCGCCGCCCCCGCCCATGTCCATGCCCATGTCCTTCATCGTGGCGAGCGGACGGGCGCGGAGCGGCGGCACCGCGGCGACCATGCCCGCACGCGGCGCCAGGGTGGCGCGGCCCATGCCCGACCGGTCGTTGGCCTCGGCCACCAGCGTATAGGCGCGATCCTCGACCGGGGTGACGATCACATCATAGGTTTCGGCGACGGCAATCTGGAATTCGTCGATTTCTACCGGCACGATGTTGAGTCCATCGGCCTGGACGACGGTCATCCTGAGGCCCGGAATCCGGATATTGAAGATCGACATCGCCGAGGCGTTGATGATGCGTAGCCGCACGCGCTCGCCCGGGTTGAACAATGCGGTCCAGTTGTCGCGCGGCCCGTGGCCGTTGACAAGGAAGCTGTAGGTCGAGCCGTTGACGTCGGCGATGTCGGTCGGGTCCATCCGCATCGCGCCCCACGCGATCCGGTCCTTGAGCGGCTGGTCCTTGCCATCCAGCAGCCCGCCCAGCGTCTGGCGCTGGTGGTTGAAATGGCCGGGATTGACCTTGAGCTTGCGATAGATCGCTTCGGGAGAGAGTTGGCTGTGGTCGGAGAGCACGACGACATGCTCGCGGTCGGATGCGATGGGGTCGGCGCCCGCCGGATCGATGACGATCGGACCATAATGACCGATCTGTTCCTGAAGCCCTGAATGGCTGTGATACCAATAGGTCCCCGACTGGACGACGGGGAATTCATAGACGAAGGTCGATTTGGGCCTGATGCCCGGAAAGCTGACCCCTGGCACACCGTCCATGTGAAATGGCAGGATCAGCCCGTGCCAGTGGATCGAGCTGTCCTCGTCGAGGTCGTTGACCACGGTCAGGCGCGCCTGCTGTCCCTCCTTGAGGCGGACGAGCGGTGCGGGAACGGTGCCGTTGATCCCGATCGCACGGCTAACCTTGCCATCGACCCGCATCGTCTGGCGCGCGATGCGCAGCGTGATGTCGTTGCCCGACACGGTGGGCAGTGTCGATGCGACGCCGGGCGAGACCGGCTGCGCCCAGGCCGGAAACCACGATGCGAGCGCGGCCGCTGTTCCGCCACCCAATGCTCCGCTCACGAAACGACGCCTGTTAATCTGCATGATCTTCCTGATGGTTGCCGACTGTCTGCAATGTCATACGCAGGAAACGCTGGCGTCCCTTGCCGCTGCCGGCTTTTGCGGACCGGCGCCGCGCTTGTCCACGCCGACCTAGCCCTCGCCCCCTTCGAGCAGCGCCCGGAGCCTGCCGCGCGCGCGGTAAAGCCGCGTCTCGACCGTCCTTTCGCTGACCGCCAGCAGCGCCGCGGTTTCCGCCTGGCTGAGGTCCTCGACCCCGCGCAGAACCAGCACCTCGCGCAGATTGTGCGGCAGCGCCGCCATCGCGGCACGGACGCGCGCGAGTTCGGCCCGGTTTTCCGCCTCGACATCGGGGGCGGGCGCGTCGATCGCTACGTCATGCGCGCTGTCGAGCGGCAGCGCACGCGCGAAAAAGGCCCGCACCGCTCGCCGCCGCGCCCAGTCGCGGCACTTGTTGAGCGCGATGCGCGAAATCCACAGGCGAAAGGGCCGCTCGCGATCGTAACGCGGCAGCGCGGCAAAGCCCGCAACGAAGCTTTCCTGTGTCAGGTCCATCGCCTCGTCGGCATCGCCGACATGGCCGCGGATCAGGCGAAAGACCGGCGCCTTGTAGCGCGCCAGAAATTCGCGATAGACATCCTGCCGCCCGGCATCGGCGAGCGCGGCGAGTTCGCCGTCGCTACATTGCGACAGGTCGAGGCTCACCGCGCATCGGCGGTCAGCGCCTTGACCACGCGCTTGTCGAACATCGCCGCCTGCTCGCGGTCGAGCACCCCGCGCATCGCGAACAGGTGCTGGAGCGTTTCCTTTTGCAGGTCGCCCATCACCTCATGCGTCTCGTCGATCGCCTCGGTGACTTGCGGTCCATAGCCATGCTCGGCGTCGATCGCCTGCGCCAGCCGGATGTTGGCGGCGCGCATCTCGAGCTCGAGCGCATCGCGCCGCGCGGCGAACCGGGCCTCGATCAGGTGGATCTTCTTTTCCTGATCGGCGGACAATTTCAATTCGCGGTGCAATAGCGCGTGCAATTCGGTCTCGTTCGCGCGCGGCGCATCGACGAGTATCCGGCCGACGAACACACCCGCCACCGCCGCCAGAAAGGCGATCAGGCCAATGATGAGCAACCGGCGCGAAGCCATCGTCAACGCACGTCCAGCAAGGTAGACGGCGCCAGCGGACTCGCCGGAACCAGCGGCGTCAGCGGGCTGGCGGCAACCGCGGGCGGCACGAACAGGCTGCCCGCCGCGATGCCGCCGCCGAGCGAGACGAACGCCGCGAGCGCGATCGTCCGCCGCATCGCGGCGGCTTCGCGGCGGCGCGCGGCCAGCATCTGCAGCACGCGGTCGTCGAGCGCGTCCAGCGCGGCGGGCATCGCCGCCGCATTCAAAATCCGAAGTTCGTCGTCCATCGGCTTTCCGCCAATCCTTTCAAAAGGACTATACGCGCGCCCGCGCCCTACCCCTCAACCGCCGCCCACCGTGAAAACTCTATTTGCCCGAGGGGGAACCCTACCGGGCTGCGTAATAGCCAAGACGAACATGCAATTGGAGTTTTTTATGACCAAATGGTTCCCCCTTCACCTCGCCGCCGCAGTCGCGCTGCTGACCGCGCCCGGTGCCGCGCTGGCGCACACCAAGCTCGTCGGTTCGACACCGAGCGCGAACAGCACCGTGTCGAAGGTGACTTCGGTCCAACTGAAGTTCAGCGAAAAACTCATCGCCTCGACCGTGAAGGCCGAACTGGTGATGACGGGCATGCCCGGCATGAAGGATCATCCGCCGATGAAAATCGCCTTCACCTCGGCGATCGGCAAGGACGGCAAGTCGATGACGCTGCAGCGGAAACGCGCGCTCGTTCCCGGCACCTATAAGGTCAAATGGTCGGCGGCCGGTGCCGACACGCACCGCATGGGCAGCGAATTCAGCTTCACGGTGAAATAGGCGATGGGCGACCTCCTCGTGCCGGGTGTCAGGTTCGCGCTTTACGCCGACCTCATGCTCCTGACGGGGCTGGCCGCCTTCCCGCTCCATGCCTTCGACCGCGCGGAACGCCATATTCCCGCGCTGCTCACGCTATTCCGGCGCCCGCAACCCTGGCTCTGCGCGTTCGGGCTGCTGGTCTCGGCAGCCGGCATGGTCATCCTGACCGCCGATATGCAGGGTGTTCAGCCGGACGCGGTCGATCCCGCGATGCTGCTGGGCATTATCGGGGAAACCGGCGTCGGCGCCGCATGGACCTGTCGCATGGCCGCGTTGCTCATCGCGGCGGCCGCGCTCTCGCGCCTCGCCAGCCATCCGGTGATCGCGGCGTGGGCCGTCGCAATCGCCGGCGCGATCGCGCTTGCGACGCTGGCATGGTCCGGCCACGCGGCGGCAAGCGAGGGTTGGGCGGGCACCTTCCACCGCGCCAGCGACGCGCTGCACCTCGCCGCCGCCGCCATCTGGATCGGCGCGATCGCAGCCTTCCTGCTGTTGCTGCGTCCACGCCACGGCGCCGTACCGCCCGAATATGCGACGCTGGCGGCGCGCGGTCTCGACCGTTTCGCCCGGACCGGAACGATCTGCGTCCTCGTCATCGCGGCGACAGGGCTGGTCAACGCGCAGGCGATCGTTGGGATCGCAAATGTCGGTCAGGCGCTGGCATCGCCCTATGGGCAATGGATGCTGGCCAAGCTCCTGCTCTTCGCCGCGATGCTGGGACTTGCGGCCGCGAACCGCTGGCGGCTGACGCCCGCGCTCAGGACGGCGCTCGTCGAAGGCGAAGCCGCGCCCGCCATCGGTGCGATACGGCGGAGCCTCGCGGCCGAAATTCTCGCCGGCCTGGCGATCCTCGCCCTTGTCGGCTGGCTCGGGTTGCTCGATCCGTTGCCCTGACCGGCGCCTATTGGCGCGGCGGTGGCGGATCGGGCGGCGGTGTCTCGGGCGGGCGGCCGCTGTCGATCGGCAGCCGCAGGTCGATGCGCGTGCCGTTGATCTCGGTCGTCACCACGGCGTTGCCGCCTTCGACCCCGATGCGTGTCGCCTCGCCGACCGGGATGGTGCCGATATCGGGAACGTCCTGCGGCTGGACCGGGCCGCGCGGATTGCTGGGCGCCGGCGCCGGCGCGGCCTTCCTGCCCGCCGCTTCGCCCATAAAGTCGCGCCAGATGCGGGCGGGCAAACCGCCGCCGTTGATCCCGGCCAGCGGGCTATTGTCGTCATTACCGATCCACACCCCGACGACGAGGCCGTTCGCATAACCGACGAACAGCGCGTCGCGATTGTCCTGGCTGGTCCCGGTCTTGCCGAAATTCGCCGTGGGTAGCCGCGCCGCGCGGCCGGTACCGCGATTGACCGCGGCGCGCAGCAGTTGCTCGATCGCGTCATGATCGCCCGACGAGAAGCTGTCCGGACCCGAAAACAGGCTTTCGAACCAGCCCGGCTTCTCGGTCTCGAAGGCGTGCGGAACGACCGGATAGCTGTTCGCCGCGACCCCGGCATAGGCGGCGGTGAGTTCGAGCAGGGTCATGCTCGACGTGCCGAGCGCAAGGCTGGGGTCGCCCTCCGCCATCGGCGAGGTAACGCCAAGATCGCGCGCGAGCGCGATGACCTTCTCGCTGCCCACCGCGTTGAACAGCCGCACCGCGGCGACATTGCTCGACGTCGCGAAGGCGTCTTCGAGGCTGATCGTGTCCGAATAGGCGCCGCCGGCATTTTTGGGGCGGTAGGATCCGGTCTCGATCGGCGTGTTGGCGATGGTGTCGTCGGGATCCCAGCCGTCGCGCAGCGCGGCGAGATAGACGAACAGCTTGAAGGTCGAACCCGGCTGGCGGCGCGCCTGCGTCACCCGGTTGAAAGGGGAGTCGGCATAATCCTTGCCGCCGACCATCGCGACGACCTCGCCATTGGGGCGCATCGCGACCATCGCGACCTGCGCCTTGCCGACGCCCGCCCGGTTCACCGCGCGCCGCGCCGCCGCCTGCAATCGCGAATCGAGCGTCGTCGTGATCGTCTGGCGCGCATAGCCGACGTCGCTCAGCTTGCGCGCCTCGGGCAGCGCCCAGTCGGCGAAATAGGTGCCGGTGGGCAGCGTGTTGCGGGTGCGCACGTCGATGCGCGGGGTCCGGATCGCCTTGGCCTCGGCTGTCGTGAGGTAGCCGGTGTCGACCATCGCGCCGAGCACGAGCCGCATGCGCTTTTCGGCGAGGCCCGGGTTCTTGGTCGGCGCGAGACGCGATGGCGCCTGTACCAGCCCGGCGAGCATCGCCGCCTGCGCCGGGGTCAGTTTTTCGGGCTGGCGATAGAAATAATGCATCGACGCGGCGCGCAAGCCATAAGTGTTATCGCCGAAATAGGCGTTCGATAGATAGCGTTCGAGTATCTCGTCCTTGCTTAGCCAGGCTTCGAGCCAGAAGGCGATCAGCGCCTCGCGCGCCTTGCGTCCGAGCGTCTTCTTGGGGGTCAGGAAGGTGAATTTCGCCAGCTGCTGGGTGATCGTGCTGCCGCCCTGCGTCGAACCGCCGGTGACATTGCTCCACACCGCGCGCGCGACGCTGCGCGGGTCGACGCCCCAATGGCTGTAGAAACGCCGGTCCTCGATCGCGAGGAAAGCGCCGGTGACATGTTTGGGCAACGCGCTGGCCTTCACCGGTTCGTCGACGATGGCCCCCATGCGCGCGATCGGGGTACCGTCGGAGGCGAGCAGGGTGAGCTGCGGCGGCGCGATCGGTTCGAGCGATTTGGACAGCGGCGCGGTGATCGCGAGCCAGCCGACGAGCAGGATGAAAATGATCGCGAAGATGGCGAAGCCGCGCGAAATGCGGCGCAGCCATTTGCGGCGAGGCGACAGCGGAACCGCAACGGGCGGAGCGCTGGCATCGGGCAGCGGGGCACTACCGACGGGCGCGGGCTCGGCTGGAGGCGTGGCGGGGCGACGGAAAGCGAACATGCCTAGCGCCGTATTAGACGGGCAATACGGCCTTGGCAAATGGCTTGGCAAGAGTCGGCGCGGAGCGGTTTTGCGACCATCGGCAACAAGTTAGTCGATCTTCCACCTTTCCATTGTTAGAAGGCGGAGAATTTTGGGGGATCGCATTTGGCTGGCTTCTTTGCATTTGTCGCGATTGTCATACTTTTCCTCCTGCTGATCGACACGCGCGGCCGGCTCAAGCGCGCAGAGGCGACGCTGCAGGAAGCCGCCAAGCGGATCGGCGCGCTGCAACGCCACGCCGGCCTGCTGCCGCCCAAGCCGGGCGAAAGTCCCGAACAGGCACGCGCAGCCGCCACCGCCCCGCTTTCATCGCAGCCGGTCGGTACGCCCCGCCCGGCGCCGGCCGCGCCGCCGCCCTCTCGCTCGCCCTGGGCGCCGCCGTCGCCGGAAACGCTCGACCGCTGGAAGCCCAAAACCGACGAACCGGTGCCCCCACCGCAAGCGGAGGCGCCGGAACCGGTCGCTCCGCCGCAGGATGAGGCGCCCGCCCCCATACCCGTACCCGAGGAAGAGATCGTTCCGGCCGCCGCCCCGGTTGCCGCCGCGAGCGCCCCGCTTCCGGCGGTGTCGGAGCCGGTGCCCGACGAAGAACTGATAGAAGAGGAAGAAGCCGGGGAAACGGCCGCCGCAGCGCCCGCCGACGCCGAGCCCGAAGCGGATGTTCCGGAACCCGAAGCGGAGCCGGTCGCGGCACGCGCCGCCACGCCGCCACCAAAACCGCCCGCACCACCCGCGCCTCCCGCCAGCATGGCGCAGCGTTTCGAAAATCTGTTCGGCAAGACGCTGCCGATCTGGGCCGGCGGGATCACGCTGGCGATCGCCGGGGTGCTCATCGTTCGCTACGCGATCGACGCGGGATTCTTCGCGCGCGTCTTCACGCCGGGGGTACAGGTCATCGCGGGCGTCCTCTTCGGCCTCGGGCTGATCGGCGGCGCCGAATATGCCTGGCGCAACGAGGACAAGGTGCGCGACCTGCGCGTGCCACAGGCGCTGTCGGGCGCGGGCATCGCGACGCTTTATGCCGCCATCTTGGTCGCGGCCAATGTCTATGGGCTGATCGGACCGCTCGCGGCCTTCGTCGGGCTGGCGGCCGTCACGGCCGCCGCGCTCGGCCTGTCCTTGCGCTTCGGGCCACCGAGCGCGCTGCTCGGGCTCGCGGGGGGCCTTGCCGCGCCGGCGCTGGTCGGCGCGATGCAGCCCAATGTGCCGCTGCTCGCGGTCTATCTCGGCCTCACCATCGCGGGCCTCACGGGCGTGTCGCGGATGAAGCGCTGGCCCTGGCTCGCGCTCGCCGCACTTGTCGGCGGCGTGGGGTGGAGCCTGTGGATGGTCCTCGCAACGAGCGCGCTCGACACGCTCGGGTCGCTCTCGATCGGCGGCTTCGTGCTGCTGCTCGCCCTCGCGCTGCCGATGCTGGCGTTCGACGGCCCGCGCGCGGCGGTGCTCCGTGCCGGGTCGGCGATCGTCGGCGCGCTGCAGCTCGCGCTGCTCGTCGGCTATGGCGGTTTCGCGCCGCTCCACTGGGGCCTGTTCGCGCTGCTCGCGGCGGCTGGCCAGTGGCTCGCCTGGCGTGAAAAGGACTTCGCGATCGTGCCGTCGATCAGCCTCGCGCTGTCGGTGATGCTGCTCGCCGTGTGGCCCGATCCGAGCGGCTACTGGTTCACGCTGATCGGGCTGGCGCTCGCGGCGATCCATGCGCTGCCGCTGCTCGCGCGGCTGTGGAGCGTGCCAAAGACGCTGCGCCGCACGCTCGAACTGTGCGGGCTGCTACTCGCAGCGGTGCCGCTCGCCAAATATCATTTCTGGCATATCGCCGACGCGACGCTGGCGCTCGTCGCGCTCGGCGGCGTGCTGCTCGCCGGCGCGGGCGTCGCGCGCGGGTGGAAGGTCGAGGATCGCACGGCGGATACCCGCTTCGCCTGGCTCACCGCCACCGGCGGCATCCTGCTCGCGCTCGCGATCCTGCTCGTCCTGCCGCACTGGATGGCGCCCTTCGCCATCGGCGGTGTCGCAGCGGCGCTGCTCTTTTTCGGCAAGGCGGCAAAGGATCGGCGGATCGAACCGATCGCCGCCGCCTTCGTCGGCGCCGCGCTGGTGTCGCTGGTCGCGACCCCGCTCGCGCTCGCCGAGCTGCCGCGCCTCGTGGTCGGCGCGGGTGACGGATTTGCAACACAAGCGCTGCTGCGCTGGGCTGGCCTCGCCGCATTGCTCGCGTTGTTCGCGGGCAAGGCCGAGGATCGCTTTTTCCGCGCGGCGTCGCTCGCGATCGCGGGCGGGCTGGCCTACGGCATGCTCGCACAGATCGTCCCGGGCTGGAGCCTGACGCTGGCGATGGGCGCGGTGACGGTCGGGCTCTTCCTGCTCGCACGGCGCGGGGCGTCGCTGCCGGTCGAACTCCTGTCGGCGGGCTTCGGTCTGCTCGCGCTGATGCTGCTCGCAGCGACCGGTCCCAATCTGGTCGCGCAGTGGAGCCGCCTGTTCGGCAGCGACGCCGTCGTCGGCGCCACCGATGTGATCCGCTGGGCGGGCATGACCGCGCTGCTCGCCCTGTTCGCGGCAAGGGCCGGCCAGCCGATCCTGCGCTTCGCCGCGCTGACGATCGCCGGGGCCCTCACCTACGGCACGCTCGCGCAGGTCGTGCCGGGCTGGAGCCTGCCGCTGGCGATGGGCGGCGTGGCAATGACCCTGTTCGCCATCGCGCGGCGTCGGGCCTCACATCCGGTCGAGCTGCTGTCGCTCATCTATGCCCAGCTCGCGGTGTTGCTGCTCGCCGGAACCGGGCCGCATCTGGTCGCGCAATGGACCCGACTCTATGGCAGCGACGCGGCGGTCGGTACGACCGAGGTCCTGCGCTGGGCCGGACTCGCCTTTGCCAGCCTCGCTTATGCGCTTTGGTCGGACAGGCCGGTCATCCGGCGCGCGGGTCAGGTCGCGGCGGCGCTGCTCGCCTATGGTGCCTTCGCGCAGGTCGTGCCGGGCGCGTATCTGATGCTGGTTCCCGCGATCGGCGGCGCGGCGGTGTTGTTCGCGGCGCGGCGCATCGCCTTGCCGCGTGTCGATGGCGCGGCGGCGAGCTTTGTCGCACTCAGCCTCGCCTGGGCGGCCTTGCCCGTCGCGGCATGGGCGGTCGAGGCGCTGATGTCGATCGCCGGCCAGCCGATGTTGCTCGACAGCCCCATGCTCGCGGTCGACCAGTTGCTGCTGCGCCTGCTGGTTCCCGCCGCGCTGTTTACCGCACCGCTGTGGCTGATCCGCGAACATCTGCCGCGCTGGCTGTTGCTCGCTGGGCTCGCGACCGCCGGCGTCGTCGGCGGGATCGCGGTCCATTGCCTCTACCGCCTCGGTTTCGCGTCGGCGTTCGGGAGCGATTTCGTCGCCACCGGGGTCGGCCAGCGGCTCGTCTGGGAGGCGTTGCTGATCGGCGGCGGCTGGCTCGCGATGACACGGCGCTGGATCGGCCTCGCCCGTCCGCTCGTCTTTGCCGGGACCGCGCATGCGGTCTGGTACGGGCTGATGCTCCACAATCCCTTATGGGCCGAGCAGACGGTCGGCGGCTGGCCGGTCGCCAATTGGCTGGTCCCGCTGTTCCTGCTGCCCTGGCTGGGGTTCACGCTCATCGGCCGGCTATTCCCCGGTGCGCCCGCGATATACGGACGCGCGGTCCAGCTCATCACAATGCTGTTCGTCGCGGGCTTTGCCTGGGCGACGCTGCGGCAGCTCTTCCACCCCGCGCTGCTGATCGAACCGGGGGTGACCGCGACCGAGAATATCCTGCGATCGATCCTGATCCTCGGACTCGCGATCGGTTTCCTGCTCTGGGGCATCCGCAAGGGCCGCCACGACTGGCGCATCGCCTCGCTGATCCTGATGCTCGGCGCGGTCGGCAAGGTGTTCCTGTTCGACGCCTCGGGGCTCGAAGGGCTGCTGCGCATCGGGTCGTTCGTGGTGCTGGGCTTCAGCCTGATCGGCATCGGCTGGTTGTACAGCCGCCAGCTTGCGCGCCCGGCGGCGGAGGATGACGGGAAGGCGGCGTGACGACCCTCCTGTGGCTGGTCGCCGCGATCGGCCTGCTGCCCCTGGTCATCGGCATCGCGCGGCTCGGCGGCGGCGGGCCGCGCATCGACGCCCGCGGTTTCGTCGCCTCGGTGCTGCTCTGTGCGTTGGCGTTCAGCCTGACCTTCCTGGTGCAGGAACTCGGACTCGTCCTGCCCAAGGCACTGGTGCCGGGACTCGACCCGATCCTTTACCACAACGACCATGACTGGTCCGGCGACGCGCCGGTTGCCGAACTGCTGCAGGGCGGCGGCGCGGTCGCGACCTTGCTCAGCGGATTGCTCTTCCTGTGGCTCGCGGGGCGAATTTCGCCCGCGCGCCCGACGTTGCGGCTCTTCGCCTTCTGGATGGCCTTCCAGGGTCTGTTCCAGTCGCTGAGCCAGGGCGCGGTCGGCAGCCTTATCGCGGGCAATGACGTCGGACGCGCGCTGGGCTGGCTAGGCGCCGGGCCGGTGGCGAAAGGCGCCTTACTGCTGGTCACGATCACCGCGATGGCGCTGGCCGGACGCGCGCTCGCGCGGCGCTATCCGTTTGGCGGCGACGAGCGGGCGACGGCGCTGCAGTTGATGGCGACGCTCGCGCTCGCGATCCTGCTGATCGTCCCGTTCCGCGTCCCGCGCGAACCGGTCGAGGTCGTGCTGATCCCGCTGCTCGTCCACCTGATCGGGTCGGGCTGGCTGGTGCTGGGCCTCGCGACCGCAAGGGTCGACATCGCCCCGGCTCCTGCCGCACCCGCAATTGTGGGGCCGCTGGCGGCGCTGGTCGCACTGCTCGCCATCTTCCAGCTCGTCCTGAGGACCGGCATCGCGTTCTAATATGTAGGTAAAGGTGGGACGATTCTGTTGCCCGGCTCGTCCCCAGCCGCTGGTATCCGATTCTGTTGCCCGGTTCGGTCCGAACCGCGTTCTATTTGAATAACCTTAGGCCGTGAGGCTTATCGGTTACGCAGCCAGAGCGAGTGCTTCGTTATCGTTAGCACCTATTGGTTTTGAGCCTTGAACGGGTTACTCAGCCCGGGCAAAAACACCGTCTTTGAACACACGTCGATCCTAGTTCGGCCCCGTCAGAAACCCGATCTTCCTTGCGGATCGTCGGGTTTGTGGTGGAGCCGCCGGGTACTGCCCCCGGGTCCGCTGTGTCTATTACACGGCACCATTTATCACCATAGTCGGCCGAAACCGACAGCATGCATATAGGAAGCCCGCCCGCGCTTGGAAAGGGCGCGGACGGGCGAAGCCTTGAAAAACGGTGGAAAATTATTTCTTGCGTAGCTCGTCGCGAATTTCGGTGAGGATATCGACCTCGGTCGGCCCCGCCGGTGCATCGGGGCCGCGGCGCAACACCTTGTTCACCCATTTGACGAGCAGGAAGATGATGAACGCCAGGATCAGGAAGTTGATCACCGCGGTGATGAAGGCGCCATAGCCGATCATCGCGACGCCGGCCTTTTTGAGCGCGGCATAGTCGGTCGCGGCGATGCCATCGGGAATGCTGCCAAGCAGGATGAACTTGCTCGAAAAATCGACCCCGCCGAAAATCCAGCCGACCAGCGGCATGATGAGGTCCGCTGTCAGCGATCCGGTGATCGTGGCGAAGGCGCCGCCGATGATGACACCCACCGCAAGGTCCATGACATTGCCCTTGGCGATAAATTCCCTGAATTCTCCCAACATCTTGCTGCTCCCCGAGTGGTTGGTCCCGAGCGCCGAACCTGCCGCGCGGATTGCACAAAGGCAAGCGCCATCCTATGTACTGTATTGTTGCGGCAAAACGCCGCCGGAGGGAGCTTGTTACCATGTCCTATCGTTCTGCCCGTTGGTTGATCGTGCCGGTTGCGGCGATGTCGCTGTCCGCCTGCGGCATCAACAGCGTTCCGACCAAGGAAGAAGCCGCCAAGGCGAAGTGGGCGAATGTCGAGGCGGCCTATCAGCGCCGCGCCGACCTGATCCCCAATCTCGTCGAAACCGCCAAGGGTGCATCGAAAATCGAACAATCGACGCTCGAAGGCGTGATCCAGGCGCGCGCCTCGGCAACGCAGGTCAAGCTGTCGACCGACGACCTCGATGACCCCGCGAAGGTGCAGGCCTTCCAGCAGGCGCAGGGCAATGTGTCGAGCACGCTCGGCCGCCTGCTCGCGACCGTCGAAGCCTATCCCGACCTCAAGAGCCAGGCGCGCTTCGCCGACCTGATGACCCAGCTGGAGGGCACCGAGAACCGCATCAATGTGACGGTTCAGGACTATAATGCCGCGGTGCAGGACTATAATACGACGATCCGTACCTTCCCCGACATCATCGGCGCCAAGATCGTCCATGGCGCGCAGCCGATGACGCCTTACAAGGCGATCACCCCCAACGCGAACATCGCGCCGAAGGTCGATTTCGGGCAATAATATGCGCCGCCCTCTCCTTGCCGGCCCGCTCGCGATCCTGTTGGTCGCGAGCGGCTGCAAGGAGGCGCCGCCACCCGAAGCCGCCACTTGCGACCAGATTCCGCAGATGGCGTTGCAGGGACGGGTGAACGACGCGGCGACCGTTCTGAGCGACGAGGAGGAGGTCCGCTTGACCCAGCGTCTCGCCCGATACGAAGCGCGAACACGGCATCCGATGGTTGTCGCAACCGTCGCAAGCCTCAACGGCGCCACAGTCGAGGATTTCGCGACCTGCCTCGGCAATCGCTGGGGCATCGGCCGAAAGGGTGAGAATGACGGAATTCTTATTTTGGTCGCGCCCAACGAACGCCGTGTTCGCGTCGCGACGGGAACCGGAATCGAAAAGCTGCTCTCCGATGAAAAGGCGAAGGCCGTGATCGACCAGATGACCCCCGGCTTCAAAAGCGGCGATTATGCGGCCGGCCTGACGACAGGCATCGAGGCCATCGCCGCCCAGACGGGAGACGCATCATGAAGTCCATCCTGCTCGGCTGGGCGCTGGGCCTCTCGCTGCTCGCCGCACCCGCGAGCGCGCAGACCTTCCCCAAGCTCACCGGCCGCGTCGTCGACCAGGCCGACATCATCCCGCCCGCCGAGGAAGCCGCGCTCAACACCCAGCTCGAAGCGCTGGAGACCAAGACCGGGCACCAGTTCGTCGTCGCGACGGTCAAGGACCTCGAAGGCAATGACATCGCCGATTACGGCTACAAGCTCGGCCGTGACTGGAAGATCGGTGACGAGGCGAAGGACGACGGGGTCGTCTTCCTGATCGCACCGAACGAGCGGCGGATGAACATTTCGGTCGGTTACGGCCTCGAACCCGTGCTGACCGACGCGATGTCGGGGCGGATCATCCGCGATACCGTGACCCCGCTGTTCAAGGCGGGCGACATGCCCGGCGGCATCCAGGCCGGCGTCAACGCGATCGCCGAGCAGATCCAGCTGACCCCCGAGGAAGCCGCGGCGCGCGCTGCCGCGGCCGACGCCGCCGAGCGCGACCGCGCCGACGACGGCGACATCGGCGGGCTGATCTTCGTCGGCTTCATCGTCTTTTTCTTCTTCATCCTGCCGATGCTGTCGAGCCTCGGTCGGCGCGGCAAGAAACGGCGGCGCAAGAACAGCCCGTGGGGCGCCCCGATCATCATCTGGGGCGACAATGACTGGGGCGGCGGCAGCGGCGGATCGTCGTGGGGCGGTGGCGGCGGTTCGAGCTGGGGCGGTGGCGGCGGCTTTTCGGGCGGCGGCGGCAGCTTCGGCGGCGGCGGCGCCTCGGGCGGCTGGTAGGAGCAGGGACAATGCCACGCAAAGTCAGCCATGTGAGCGAAGCCGACCACGACATCGTCACGACCGCGGTCGCCGCGGCGGAGGCGCATACCAGTGGCGAGATCGTCACCGTCATCGCGGCGCAGTCGAACGATTATGACGATGTCGCGCTCGTCTGGGCGAGCATCATCGCCTTCGTCGCGATGTCGGTGATCGCGCTGTTCCCCGATTTCTATCGCACCCTCTATGACCGGCTGACCGGCGGCTGGGGCTATGAGCTCACCGCCAATCAATGGCTTGGTACGGTGATCGCGATCGGCGTGCTCAAATGGATCGGCATGTGGCTGATTTTGCTGTGGCGCCCGCTGCGGCTCGCGCTCACGCCGGGAGCGATCAAGGCCGGACGGGTCCGCGCCCGCGCGATCGACCTGTTCAAAGTCGGCACCGAGGCCAAGACATTGGGCCGCACCGGCATCCTGCTTTACGTCAGCCTGAAAGAACATCGCGCCGACATCGTCGCCGACGAGGCGATTGCGGCGAAGGTTTCACCCGATGTCTGGGGCGATGCGATGGCGGCGCTGATCGAGCATGTTCGCGCCGGCCGCCCCGGTGAAGGCATGGCCGAGGCGGTGCGCCAGATGGGCGTGGTGCTCGCCGAGCATTTCCCGCGCGGCAGCGAAAACCCGAACGAACTGCCCGATCGACTGATCGAACTTTAAGAAGGACAGACAATGGCCCGCCCCGCCCCCGACACCCCCATCGAAACACAGTGGGAGGGCCGTTTCGTCACGGTCAAGCAGCAGGGGACATGGGAATATGTCTCGCGCTCGCGCGGCATCCACGCCGCGGTGATCCTGGCGATCGACGAGGCCGCCGACGGGCGGCACATCATCCTCGTCGAGCAATATCGGGTGCCGATGGGCAAGAATTGCATCGAACTGCCCGCGGGGCTGGTCGGCGACGACCATGCGGGAGAAGCGTCGGAAATCGCGGCCGCGCGGGAACTGGACGAAGAGACCGGCTATGCCGCCGCGAAGTGGCGCACGGTCGGCGAGTTTTTCAGCTCGCCGGGCATGGTCAGCGAGAGCTTCACCCTGCTCGTCGCCACGGGGCTGACAAAGGTCGGAGAAGGCGGCGGGGTCGATAGCGAGGATATCATCGTCCACCGGGTGCCGCTGAACGGCATCGAGGATTTCATTGCGACAAAACGCGCCGAGGGTTGCGGCATCGATGTGCGGGTGGCGATGCTGTTGGTCGGCGGATTGCTGAACAGCGTCTGATCGCACGCCA
>Ga0155175_105_pt2 | contig 56235 bp, 48 predicted proteins | sample RifCSPhighO2_01_FD_106143 | JGI IMG/M metagenome (GOLD analysis project Ga0155175, IMG submission 106143) | Sphingopyxis sp. RIFCSPHIGHO2_01_FULL_65_24 | reverse complement strand
TCGAGACACGCTGCGCTTGCGCCAGACTTCACGTGTCTCGACTTCGCTCGACACAAACGGGTTCTGAGGTTTTTGTGACGATTCAGAACCACGGCGCGCGCCATGTCGCCATCATCATGGACGGTAATGGTCGCTGGGCGAAGAAGCGGCTGCTGCCGCGCGTCGCGGGCCACCGTGCGGGGGTCGAGGCGGTGCGCACGATCGTGCGCGCGGCGGGCGACATGGGGCTGGAGGCGCTGACCCTCTACGCCTTCTCGTCGGAAAACTGGAAGCGCCCCGAGGACGAGGTTTCCGACCTGATGGGGCTGATGAAGCGCTTCATCATCAGCGACCTCGACGAATTCGCCGCCAACGATGTGAAGCTCAAGGTCATCGGCGACTGGCGGGCGCTGGCGCCCGACGTCGTCGCGCTGATCGAAAATGCGCTCGACCGCACCGCGGGCAACAAGCGCACGACGCTCGCGGTCGCGCTCAACTATGGCGCGCAGGACGAACTGGTGCGTGCCGCGACCGCCGCAGCCGCCGACGGTGCGATCACCGCGGAAGCGATCGAGGCGCATCTCGATACCGCCGATATGCCGCCGCTCGACCTGCTCATCCGCACCTCGGGCGAGGTACGGCTGTCGAACTTCCTGCTCTGGCAGGCGGCCTATGCCGAACTCTATTTCACCGATCGGCTGTGGCCGGATTTCAAGCCCGCCGACCTTCAGGCGGCGCTCGATCATTTTGCGCGGCGCGAACGCCGTTACGGGGGACTATAGGGCATGGCGGCAGGGAAATCGGACCTGATGGTACGCGCGGGATCGGCGGTCATCCTGGTCGCCATCGCGGGCGCGGCGCTGTGGTTCGGCGGGATCGCCTTTGCGCTGCTGCTGCTCGTCGGGGCGGCGCTGCTGCTGGTCGAATGGTTCGCACTGGTGCGCGCGATGACGCTGGGCACTGGTGCCAAGACCGGCTTGATGGTCCTCGGCCCCGTGCTGACGATCGGGGCGGTCGGCGGGCTATGGTTTATCCGCGACACGCTCGGCATGACCGCCGCGCTGTGGGTTTTCGCGATGGTCTGGGCGACCGACATCGGCGCCTATTTCGCCGGGCGCGCCTTTGGCGGCGCGCGGCTCGCGCCCAAAATCAGCCCGTCGAAGACCTGGTCCGGCCTGTTCGGCGGCATGATCGCGGCGCTCGTCGCGGGTGCGACTCTCGGCGACCGGGCGGGCATCATCGGGGTGCCGCTGTGGATCGGCCTCGTCATGGGCCTGATCGCGCAACTCGGCGACCTCGGCCAGAGCTGGATGAAGCGCCGCGCCGGGGTCAAGGATTCGGGTAAGCTGATTCCCGGCCATGGCGGCGTCTTCGACCGTGTCGACGGGCTGTTGCCGGTCGCGCTGATCCTCGGCGCGCTGGCCTTTGCCGGCGATATTATCGTGCGAACGGCGCACTGATATGACACGTCGCCTCTCGCTGTTCGGCGCGACGGGATCGGTCGGGCAATCGACCCTCGATCTGGTGCGCCGCGACGGCGAGGCGTGGACCGTCGGCGTGCTGACCGCGAACAGCGACGTTGCTGAGTTGGCGAAGCTCGCCAGGGAGTTTAGCCCCGAAATCGCGGTGATCGCCGACGAGGCGCGCTACGCCGATCTGCGCGATGCGCTCGCCGGAACCGGAATCGACGTCGCCGCCGGAGCCGACGCCTTGGTCGCGGCGGCAAAGCAATCTACCGATCTCGTGATGGCGGCGATCGTCGGCTGCGCGGGGCTTGCCCCGACGATGGCGGCGCTCGAGGCCGGCACCCCGGTCGCTCTCGCCAACAAGGAAGCGCTTGTATCGGCGGGCGAGTTGATGACCGCCGCCGCGCGCGCGTCGGGGGCGCCGATCCTGCCGGTCGACAGCGAGCATAATGCGATCTTCCAGTGCCTTGCCGGCGGCCGCATCGACCAGGTGCGCCGCATCATCCTGACCGCCAGCGGCGGGCCGTTCCGCACGATGAGCGCCGCCGACATGGCGCGTGTCACCCCGGCGCAGGCGGTCGCGCATCCCAATTGGTCGATGGGCGCCAAGATCAGCGTCGATTCGGCGACGATGATGAACAAGGGCCTCGAACTGATCGAGGCCCATCACCTGTTCCCGGTCGGGCTCGACCGCATCGAAATCCTCGTTCATCCGCAGTCGGTGATCCACAGCCTCGTCGAATATATCGACTGTTCGACGCTGGCGCAGCTCGGCTCGCCCGACATGCGGATCCCGATCAGCAGCGCGCTCGCCTGGCCCGACCGCATGGCGACGCCCTGCGCGCCGCTCGACCTCGCGACCATTGCGCGGCTCGACTTCGAGGCGCCCGACGAGACGCGTTTCCCCGCGACTGCGCTGTGCCGCGCCGCGATCGCCGAGGGCGGCGCGCGCCCGGCGCAGCTCAACGCCGCGAACGAGGTGGCGGTCGCTGCTTTCCTCGCCGGTCGGATCTCCTTTCCCGCGATCGTCGACACGGTGCGGCGCGTGCTCGATGCCTCCGCGCCCGCCGCTCCGACGTCGCTTCAGGACATATTCAGCGTCGACGCGGCATCCCGCGCCGCCGCGCAGCATTTTGTGGATCAGTTCGAACATGTCTAACGTGCCATATTGGCTTTATATCGTTGCATTTCTCGCGGTGCTCGGCCCGCTCGTCTTCGTCCACGAATATGGCCATTATATCGTCGGTCGCTGGTGCGGGGTGAAGTCCGATACCTTCTCGATCGGGTTCGGGCGCAAAATCCTCGGCTGGACCGACAAGCGTGGGACCGAATGGAAGATCGGCTGGCTGCCGCTCGGCGGCTATGTCCAGTTCGCGGGGGATCGCGATGCGGTCAGCCAGCCCGACGCCGACTGGCAGAGGCTGTCCGACGCCGAACGCGCGCGCACCTTTCCCGCCCAGGCGGTGTGGAAACGCGCGCTGATCGTCCTCGCCGGGCCGGTCACCAATTTCCTGTTCGCGATCCTGATCCTCGCCGGCTTCGCGGCGTTCGTCGGCACGCCCACGACGCCGCCGATCGTCGGCGGCATCGTCGCGGGGTCGCCCGCCGAAGCCGCGGGTATGCGCACAGGCGACCGCATCCTGTCGATCGACGGGCGCCCGATCGAGGTCTTCATGGATATCACGATGGCGGTCGCGCACCGGCCGGGCGAGGCGATGGATGTCCGGCTCGACCGCGCGGGGACCGAACGCACGTTGCGTCTGACGCCGCGGCTGTACAAGGCGAAGGACTCGTTCGGCAACGACGTGAAGATGGCGATCATTGGCATCGAGCAGCGGGGCGAGCGCGTTTTTCAGACCGTCCCGCTGAGCGAAGCGCCGGTCGTGGCGGTGCGCCAGACCGGCCAGATCATCAGCCAGACCGGCGATGTCCTCATCCAGTTTCTTACCGGCAATCGCTCGATCAAGGATATGAGCGGTCCGCTCGGCATCGCGAAGGTGTCGGGCGAGGCGGCGACGCTCGGTCCGGACTCGTTCATCTTCCTGATCGCGCTGGTGTCCATCAATCTGGGGTTCATCAACCTGTTGCCATTGCCCATGCTCGATGGCGGACATCTGCTTTTCTATGCGTATGAAGCGATCCGGCGGCGCCCGGCACCGGCGGCGGCACAGGAATGGGCGTTCCGATTCGGCTTCGCGGCCATCGTCACGCTCATGCTGGTCGTGACTTTCAATGATTTGGCCTCATTCGGCCTGTGGGACGGGATCGCGCGCTTGATTGGATAGGCGGACTGGTGCAGGAGTGCGCGCCGACCCGTGGGCAAGCGGGTTCGTCGCTTTTGAGTTATTTTTGCGGGATGAACAGCGTGGCTTCACACAAATTTTCGGCGCGGACGCAGCTGACGACGCTCCTCCTTGCCGGCACGATGCTGGCGGGGCCAGCGTTCGCGCAACCGGTGCCGCCCCCGACCGTCCCGGCGTCGACCGTTCCCGCCCCTTCGACCGAGGCGGTTCCGGCCGCCACGACGGTCCGTTCGATCACCGTCACCGGCAACCAGCGGCTCGAGGCGCAGACGATCCTGTCGTACCTGCGCCTGCGCGTCGGTCAGACCTATGACCGCGCGATGCTCGACCAGGCGCTGAAAGACCTGGCCTCGACCGAATTATTCAAGGATTTCCAGATCAGCGACGACAATGGCGCGCTGACGATCCAGGTCGCCGAGAACCCGGTGATCAACCGCGTGATCCTCGAGGGCAACAAGCGGCTGAAGGAAGACAAGATCCGGCCCGAGATCAAGCTCTCGCCGCGCCAGATCTTCACCCGCTCCAAGGTTCGCGCCGACGTCGCGCGGATCATCGAACTCTACAAACGCCAGGGCCGCTTCGCCGCGACCGTCGAGCCCAAGATGGTGTCGCTCGACCAGAACCGCGTCGATGTGGTGTTCGAAATCAACGAAGGACCGAAATCGAAGGTCCGCCAGATCAACATCATCGGCAACGAGAAGTTCAGCGACGGCGATCTCAAGAGCGAGATGGCGACTAAGGAATCGGGCCTGCTGACCATTTTGTCGTCCAATACCAGCTATGATCCCGATCGTCTGGCTTATGATCAGCAGAAGCTGCGCCTGTTCTATCTGTCGAACGGTTACGCCGATTTCCGCGTCATTTCGGCGGTCGCCGAACTGACGAGCAACAAGCAGGACTTCATCATCACATATGTGGTGGAAGAGGGCGAGCGCTATAAATTCGGCCCGGTGAACGTCGAAAGCGAATTGCGCGATTTCCGTCCGGAAACGCTGAAGACGTTGCTGCCGATGAAGGAAGGCGACTGGTACGACGCCAAGCTGGTCGAGGACACGGTCGAAAGCCTGAGCGAGACCGCGGGCCTGTTCGGCTACGCCTTTGCCGACATCAATCCCGACTTCCGCCGCGATCCCGAAACGCGGACGATGGCGATCAGCTTCAACGTCGCCGAAAGCCCGCGTACCTACGTCGAGCGCATCGACGTCAACGGCAACACGCTGACCCAGGACAAGGTGGTTCGCCGCGAATTCCGCCTGAACGAGGGCGATGCCTTCAACAGCTTCGGCGTCAAGCGCACCGAAAACCGCATCAACAGCCTGGGGTATTTCCAGGAAAATCTGGAGATCGAGCGCAAGGAGGGCAGCGCCCCCGACCGCATCATCCTGGAAACCAATGTCGAGGAAAAGCCGACCGGCGAATTGTCGCTGTCGGCGGGTTTCTCGTCGATCGAGAATTTCCTGCTCCAGGCCTCGATCCGCCAGCGCAACTTCCGCGGTCTCGGCCAGCAGTTGCAGGCGTCGGTCAACTATTCGAGCTATTCGAAGTCGATCGAACTGGGCTTCACCGAACCCTATCTGTTCGACCGCAACATCTCGATCGGCGGCAGCGTCTATCGCCGCGACCTGAACTCGTTCAACTTCATCAACAACGACCGCCGCACGACCTTCCAGCAGGTCACGACCGGCGCGCAGGTCACCGTCGGTGTGCCGTTGACCGAATATCTGTCGGCGTTCGGCCGCTACAGCCTCAACTTCGACGATGTGACGCTCGACAAGACCCTCTATTATTTCGGCGACGAGTGCGATCCGCTGGTTGCGGGCCGTTATCTGTGCGACGCGATCGGCAAGCGCACGACCTCGCTGCTCGGCTTCACGCTCGCCTATGACGACCGCGATAACCGCATTCGCCCGACGCGCGGCCAGTCGCTGTCGATCAGCCAGGATTTCGCGGGTCTCGGCGGCAGCGTCAAATATGTCCGCACCCGCGCCAACGCGTCGAAGCATTTCAACCTTGGCAGCCGCTTCATCCTCAATGTCTCGGCCGAAGGCGGGTATATCTATCCGTTCGGCAGCGCGCCGACCGCGACCAGCGACAAGGTCCGCCTGACCGACCGCTTCTTCCTCGGCGAACCGCAGATGCGCGGTTTCGACATCCGCGGCGTCGGCCCCCGCGTCATTCGCTATTCGGTCGACAATACCGATCCGGCCAACCCCAAGGTGGTCACCGACACCACCAACCGTGGACAGATCGACGATGCGCTGGGTGGCCGCGCTTATTATCAGGGCCGGCTTGAGGTCGATATTCCGCTCGGCACGGGCGCCAAGGAACTGGGGCTGCGGCCGTCGGTCTTCCTCGACGTCGGTTCGGTGTTCGGCGTCCGCAAACCTGAGTTGACGACGCTCGCATATTTCGTCGATCCTGCCGACGGACTTGCCAAGAATCGCTGTCGGGATGCCGCGACCGGCGCGGTGCCTACCTTCGGGTCGAACATCGATCCGTCGACCGGCGCGGTCGGTACCGCCTATGTCTTCTGCCCGACCGGTACGACCTCGAACCTTGCGCCGTTCGAAGAGCGCTTCTTCGGCGACAGCTGGATGCCGCGCGTCTCGATCGGCGCGGGCGTCAACTGGAACTCTCCTTTCGGTCCCTTCCGGATCGATTTCGCTTACGCCCTTCGCAAAGAAGAGGGTGATGACACCAAACGCTTCTCATTCAACGTAGGAACCCAATTCTAATGAAGAAAATCCTTGTCGCATCGGCACTGGCGATCGCCACGCTGTCGGTTTCGCCCATGATCGCCGCCCCGGCATTTGCGCAGGCCAAGGGCGTCGCCGTCGCCGACGTCCGCGTCGCCGCCGCGCGCTCGACCGCCTTCACCACCGCCAGCGGGCAGATCGAAACGACCTACAAGGCCGTGATCGACAATCAGAACACGCGCGCCCAGACGCTGCAGGCCGAAGTCAACGTCCTCGTCGCCAAATATAGCGAAGAGTCGAAAAAGCCGACGCCGAACCAGGCCGCGCTGCAGGCCGCCGCCAAGGCGGTGCAGGACAAGCGCCAGGCCGCGCAGACCGAACTCAGCCAGATCGGCGCCCCGGTCGACCTCGCCATCGCTTATGTCGAGGACCAGATCAGCGTTCGCATGAACGAGGCGATCAAGGCCGCGATGACCGCCAAGAAGGTCGACCTGCTGCTCAACCCCGACGCCGTGATCGCGCGCGAAAACAACGTCGACATCACCGAAGCGGTGGTGACCGAACTCAACCGCATCCTGCCCACCGTCTCGACCGCGGTACCGGCCGGCTACCAGCCGGGTCAGCTTGTCCAGCAGCGCAACCAGCAGCTGATGGACGCCGCCCGCGCCGCCCAGCCGGGCGCCGCCGCGCCGGCCCCGGCCGGCACTGCGCCGACCACCCGCTAAGATCGTGGCGGACGGGGAAAAGACGGACGGCGCAAAGGGACCGGCGGATATCCGCCGGATCCTGGCGCTGCTGCCGCATCGTTATCCGATGCTGCTCGTCGACCGGGTGGTTTCGATGGTGCCCGACACCTCGATCCACGCGGTCAAGGCGGTGACGATGAACGAGCCCTTTTTCCAGGGGCATTTCCCCGGCCGGCCGATCATGCCCGGCGTCCTCATCGTCGAGGCGCTGGCGCAGGCCGGCGGCGTGCTGGCGATCGAATCGCTCGGCCTCGCCGGGACCGGAAAGCTCGTCTATTTCATGGGGATCGACGGCGTGAAGTTCAGGAAACCGGTCGAACCCGGCGTCCTGCTCGACCTTCACGTCACGATCCTCCAGGCGAAGCGCAACATCTGCAAGTTCGAGGGCCGGGCGATGCTCGGTGACAGCCTTGCGACCGAGTGCCAGTTCACCGCGATGATCGCCGATCCGCCCGCCGACTGACCACCCTTGCCAAATCACCCGTTCGCCGTTAGGGGACGCCGCTTCGCGTCCCCGGACGCACAGACTCAGCCGCTGGTCGGTAACCAGCGGCACAGGAGCCCGACATGAAAAAAGACATTCACCCCGCCTATCACATGATCACGGTCAAGATGACCGATGGCACCGAATATCAGACGCGCTCGACCTGGGGCAAAGAGGGCGACACGATGACGCTCGAAATCGACCCCACCGCGCACCCGGCGTGGACCGGCGGCAGCGGCCGTATGCTCGACGCTGCGGGCCAGGTCGCCAAGTTCAACAAGCGTTTCGGCGGTCTTACCCTCAAGCGCTGATCGATACGATCCTCCCTGTGCCGAAGGCATGGGGAGGGGGACCGCCCGCGTAGCGGGTGGTGGAGGGGCCGCGTTAAAGCCCCTCCGTCAGCGCTTCGCGCTGCCACCTCCCCATCGCTGCGCGACAGGGAGGATTTCGTTCAGCCCAGAACCTTTGCAAGCGCGCTTTGCCACCCGGCAAGGCGCGTTTTGCGTTTGTCGGCGGCGAGTGCCGGGGTGAAGCGCGTCGCGGTGCCGCGCATCGCTTTGGCGGCGCTCGCCAGGTCGGGATAGAGCCCCGCACCGGTCGCCGCGAGCATCGCCGCGCCCAGCGCGGTGCTCTCAACGAAATCGGGGCGCTCGACGGTCAGGTCGAGCATGTCGGCCAGGTCCTGCGCCATCCAGTCGTTCGCCGCCATGCCGCCGTCGATGCGGAGGTCGGCCCAGTCGACCCCGTCGGCGGCGAAGGCCGATTTCAGGTCGTGCGCCTGATACGCCTGCGCCTCGAGCGCGGCGCGCGCGACATGCGCCTTGGTGCTCGCAAAGTTCAGTCCCGATATCGCGGCGAGCGCGTCGGGGCGCCAGTGCGGGGCACCAAGCCCGGTGAGGGCGGGGACCAGATAGACCCCGCCGTTGTCGGTCACCGATCGCGCCAGCCCCTCGCTCTCCCCCGCATTGGCGAGCAGGCCGAGTCCGTCGCGTAGCCATTTGATCAGGCTGCCGGCGACGAACACCGAGCCTTCGAGCGCATAGTTGCGGTTATCGCCCTCCTGCACCAGCACGGTTGCGAGCAAGCGGTTGTTCGATTGCGGGCGCGTCGTACCGCTCGCCGACAGGATGAAGGCGCCGGTGCCGAAGGTCGCCTTGGTCTGCCTCGGCGACAGGCATGCCTGCCCGATCGTCGCCGCCTGCTGGTCGCCCGCCATGCCGCAGATCGGGATCGCACCGCCGAACAGCGTGGGATCGGTGCTGCCGACGCTTGCCGTGCAGCCGGTGATCTCGGGGAGCAGGTGCATCGGCACGCCGAGCAGGTCGCACAAGTCCGCGTCCCAGCCGCCGCTGCCGTTGATGTCCATCAACAGCGTGCGCGACGCGTTGCTCGCATCGCTGACATGCACCCCGCCGGTCAGCCGGTAGACCAGATAGGATTCGATCGTCCCGACCGCGAGCCGGTCGCCGGCTTCCTTCAATTGCGGCCAGTTTTTCAGCGCCCAGCCGATCTTGCTCCCCGAAAAATAGGGATCGAGCAGCAATCCGGTTTTGGCCTGTACCGCGGGTTCATGCCCCGCGTCCTTCAGCGCCGCGCAATCGGCCGCGGTGCGCCGGTCCTGCCACACGATCGCGGGCGCCAGCGGCTCGCCGGTCGTGCGGTCCCAGAACACCACCGTCTCGCGCTGGTTGGTGATGCCGATCGCGGCGATGCGGTCGGCGCCGCCCGCTTTCTTGATCATCGCCCGCGTACAGGCGAGCGTCGCCTCCCAGATTTCGGCGGCGTCATGCTCGACGAGGCCGGGCCCGGGATAATGCTGCCGGAACTCGCGCTGCGCGCTGCCCAGCGGGGTGCCGTCGGCGGAGAACAGCATCGTGCGGGTCGAGGTCGTGCCCTCGTCGATGACGATGATTTTTTCGGCCAACCGGTTTCCCCCAAAGCTTTGACGGTGAACCTGCCAAAGGAGGCGGTTTAGAACAAGGGCAGGAATAGGGTTCACGCGGAGGCGCGAAGAAGAAGAATATTCGCGCAGAGGCGCAGAGATCGCAGAGGAAGAAGAGCAAAAGGCGGCAAAGCCGCCAATTTTCCCTCTTCGTCTCTCCGTCCCTCCGCGTCTCCGCGCGAACAAAATCTCTGCGTTCTCTGCGCCTCTGCGCGAATCTCTTTTCTCGCCGACGCCGAACACTGCACAACGGAAACGCAATTATCTTGCAAAACCGCGCAACCCATGCCATATGTTGTGCAGCGCAGCATGGCGGGATATCCCGCCGCAACACCCGGCAGCGTGATTTTCCCGCCCGTTTTCAGGCGCGGGACGAGCCGGACCAGCGCTTTGTCCCCAGAGGCACCCTTTCACGCGGGTCGTTTCGAACCCGCGGCCCGTGCGCCGTCCGTTCGATGCGAACGGATGCGCCTGCGCGTCGCCCATAGTGAGTATTTTATGACGACTTTCAACGACTTTGGCCTGCACGCCGACATCAATCGCGCGCTTGCCGCCAAGGATTATACCGTCCCGACCCCGATCCAGGTCCAGGCGATCCCGCCGCTGATGAAGGGCCGCGATCTGTGCGGCATCGCGCAGACCGGCACCGGCAAGACCGCCGGTTTCTCGCTGCCCTCGATCCATCACCTTTTGACCTATCCGCACCGCCCGACCCCGCGCGGCTGCCGGATGCTCGTGCTTGCGCCGACGCGTGAACTCGCGGCGCAGATCGCGCAGAGCTGCCGCGACTATGGCCGCTTCACCAAGCTGACCGTCTCGACCGTGTTCGGCGGTGTGCCGATCAACAAGCAGATCCGCGACCTGTCGGGCGGCGTCGACATCCTCGTCGCCACCCCGGGCCGCCTGCTCGACCTGATCGACCAGCGCGCGCTGCGCCTCGACGATGTCGAAATCTTCGTGCTCGACGAAGCCGACCAGATGATGGACATGGGCTTCATCCATTCGCTGCGCCGCGTCGCCAAGCTGCTGCCCTCGCGCCGCCAGAACCTCTTCTTCTCGGCGACGATGCCCAAGGAAATCGCGCACCTCGCCGAACAGTTCCTCGAGGATCCGGTGACGGTGTCGGTGACGCCGGCGGCGACGACGGTCGAAAAGATCAGCCAATATGCGACCTTCGTCGAACAGAAGGAAAAGCAGGCGCTGCTGCATGCGGTCGTCGCCAGCGAGGATATCGACCGCGCGTTGATCTTCACCCGTACCAAGCATGGCGCCGACCGCGTCGTGCGTCATCTGGCGGGCGCGGGCATCAAGGCGATGGCGATCCATGGCAACAAGAGCCAGTCGCAGCGCACCCACGCGCTGCAGGCTTTCCGCTCGGGCGACATCAAGCTGCTCGTCGCGACCGATATTGCCGCGCGCGGCATCGACGTGTCGGGCGTCAGCCATGTGATCAACTTCGAGATCCCGAACGTGCCCGAACAATATGTCCACCGCATCGGCCGCACCGCGCGCGCCGGCGCCGAGGGCAAGGCGATCAGCTTCATCGCCCCCGATGAGCGGCCGTATATGCGCGATATCGAGCGCGTCACGCGGAGCAAATCCGAACCGATGCCGCTGCCCGAGAATTTCAACGAGCTGGTGCGCAACCTGCCCAAGCCCGTCGCGGGTCCGCGCGACACCGGCAGCCAGGGCCGCGATCCGGGCCGTCAGCGCCAGGATGCGATGCGCGGCCGCGGCGGCGCCAAGCCCGGCGGCGATCGTGGTCCGCGCCGCGACGGTGCGGCGGGCGAGGGCGCCGAAGGCCAGCGCAAGCGCCGCTTTCGCCCGCGCAACAAGAGCGTCGGTGCGCACAAGGGCGCGGTAACCCGCGTCAACTGATCCAATCGGCCGCCGATCGATGCGCCCGCCTGGCGCATTGACGGCGGCCCCCGGCGCGCCAGACCCTGTTTCAGGCATATGGAAGCGACGTGATCGTCCAGCGAGCTGTGCTGGGGAGGAGCGTTGCGCAGGGCGGGCCGGTGGGCCCGTGCCAGCGACGCGACGCGCCCAGCGCGGCTCGCTGGACGACCGCCTCCGGCGGCGGGCCGATTTTGACGCGAGGACGTCGTTGCTCCTCGGTCACGATGGAAAACCATCGCTCCCTCCTCGCGCCTCGCCTCGCGTCAAAATCGGCTCCGTCACGCGCTTCCATATGCCTGAAACAGGGTCTAGGGTCGTCGTGGGTCAGGGTGGGGGACCGCGATGATCGACGACGACTATGAAGCACCGCCGCCGCGGCGGCACATGATGCGGCGCAAGCGGGTGCTGATTCCGCTCGGGCTGCTGCTCGCGATCGTCATCGCCTTCCTCGCGCTGCGTACCCCCGACACCGACCGCGCCGAGATGATCGCCAAATATGGCGGTCCCAACGCGACCTTCGCCGCCGGTCCGGCGGGGCAGACCATCCATTACCGCGATCAGGGAAAGCGCGACGGTCCGGTCATCGTCCTGCTGCACGGGTCCAACAGCAGTCTCCAGACGTGGGAGCCGCTGGTGAAGCGGCTCGGCGCCGATTACCGCATCGTCACCCTCGACCTGCCCGGCCACGGCCTGACCGGCGGCACCCCCGACAAGGATTATGGCGCAAGCGGCATGATGGCGGCGGTCGACGTCGTCGCGGCCAAGCTCGAACTCGACCATTTCATCCTCGGCGGCAATTCGATGGGCGGTTGGGTCGCCTGGCGCTATGCGCTGGGTCATCCCGAGCATGTCGACGCGCTGCTGCTGCTCGACGCCGCCGGTATGCCGCTGCGCGCGGGGGAGAAGCGCCCGCCGTCGAACATCGGTTTCCGCATCCTGCAATATCGTTCGGGACGCTGGCTCGCGACCCAGATCACCCCGCGTTCGCTGGTCGAGGAATCGCTGCGCGGGTCGGTGTCGAAGCAGGCCGTCGTCGATGATGCGATGATCGACCGCTATTGGGAGTTGCTGCGTTTCCCGGGCAACCGCGAGGCGACGTCGCTGCGCGCGACCCTCGACCGCGAGCCCGCGATGGCCGACCGGATCGGCGACATCAAGGCGCCGACGCTGATCCTGTTCGGCAAGGAGGACCGGCTGATCAATCCGAGCGCGGCGCAGAGTTTCCACGAACGTTTGCCGGGTTCGGAGGTCGTGTTGCTCGATGGCATCGGCCACCTGCCGATGGAGGAAGCGCCCGACGAAACCGCCGCGGCGATCGCCGATTTCCTCAAGCGACGGCTTGTTGCCCCGCCGGCGCGTCCAGAAAGTCGCTGATCCGCCCGGCGATCTTCGCCGCATGGGTAAAGGGGAACATGTGCGACCCCTGCACAACTTCGAGCAGCGCGCCGTCGATCAGTTCGGCGATCAACTGGCCGTGGCACGCCGGCACGACCCCGTCCTGCTCGCCCATCAGCACCAATGTCGGGATGCTCTTTAGCGTCGGCAGCATCGCCGCGCTCGTCCACCCCGCCATCGCCATGCTCTGATAGGCCAGGCCGAGCGGGGTCGCGGTCGGCAGCTTGAGCCCGCTCGCCAGCATGTCGTCGTCGAGCAGCGCCGCCCAGCCGATGCCCGGCGCCGACACGGCCGGGGTCGTCGCCATCAGCACCATCCGCCGGATGCGACCGGGGAATTGCACCGCGACCTGCTGCGCCATTGCACCACCCCAGCTGAAGCCGGCGATGTCGATCGTCTTGTGGCCGAAGCGATCGGCGATCTCGATCAGGATCGCGGCCATCGTCGGGGCGCCATAGGGCAGCAGCGCGTCGGGCGACCCGCCGACACCCGGCATGTCGAGCGTCCAGACCTCGCGGTCGTGAAGCTGCGCCAGCAGCGGTGCCGCGGCGGCGATATCGGCGCCGATCCCGTTGAGGAACAGCAGGGGCGTCCCGCCCGCGCCGACGCGCCAGCGCGCGACGCGCAGCGTCAGACCGTACACATGTTCCATGCTGAGGGCGGGGGCGCCGCTGATCCTGCTCATGGCCCCAGCCTTGGCAGCTTTTGGTGACGCGCGAAAGTCCGCGCGCACCTCAGCCCGGCTGGTGGGCGGGGGCGGCCGCCTTCTCGGCGCGCTCGTAACGCAGGCAATCGAAAATCTTGGCGCCGGCGAGGAACACCGACCCGCTGCACGCGACGAGCAGCAATTTGCCGCCGAACCCCGGATATTCGTGGAGATAGATCATCCCGCGCGCCATCGCCCCGACCCCGAGCGCGTAGATGATGAGGCAAGCCTCGAGCTTGGTTTTGATGACGAACAGGCGTCCGATTTTTTTCAGCATCACCATATATCCAGCAAGAGCCGTGCCAGTGGCGCAAATCGGGGATTCGGCGCGACGGGCTTATGGTAAACTGTAAGTTAATCCGACAAGCGAGGGAAGGGCGGGGAAAGATTGTCCCAAAACGCATCGCTGAAACGCAAAGCGGCACCCCCGCATCGCTGCAAGGGTGCCGCTGACTGACAACCCAGGGTCGCAGAAGGGCCGGCAGTTGCGCTCTTATCGCTACCCCGGCGCCGTCCCGCATCCTCCATATGGAGGATGGAGGGAAATATTCAGCCGGGTGTCGTCGCGCCGATCCGCGCCAGCAGCGACGCGAGGTCGGCCTGCCGCGCGCAGCCGGTCTTTTCGAGCACGCGCCGGAGCTGGGTACGCACGGTGCTGATCGCGACGTCGCCATCGGTGGCGATCGCCTCGGGGGTCTCGCCCCCCGCGATGCCCCTCGCGACGCGGGCCTCCGACGGGGTCAGGTCGAACAGCGACTTCATCAGCGTCGCCGACGGCGCGCGCTCCGATGCGACCGGGATCAGCAGCAGCAACGCATAGGAATCGCCGAACACATCGTGCGCGCTGCGCCGTACCGGGACGACATGCCCGACCAGTTCGGGATCTCCCGCGACATCGCGGATCGGAAAGGATCGCACCCGGTCGCCGGCATCGCTGTCCAGCGCCGCGAGCGCCTCGGCCAGCATCGTGTCGGCCTGTTTGTCGGCCAGCCGCAACCGCCCCATCGCGCCCCAGACGAGATGGTCGCCGAGCTCGTCGACCAGCGGGCTCGCCTCGGCGACGTCGCCGTTCGCGTGGAGCAGTAGCGCGGGCAGGCGCAGCGCCGCCAGCGCCTCGGTCGCGCCCTCGGCGCGCTTCAGCTGCAGTCGCGCGCTGACCAGCGCGCTGCGCGCGATATGCGGGCGGAGCCCATTCAGCCGCGCGACATTCTCGGGCTCGATCGGCCCGCCGTCGAAGGCGCGCTCGACGCTGAACACGATATTGTCGCCGGTCGGCAGTTGCAGCCCGGTCCCCGCCGACCAGCCGAGCCCGCGCGGACGAAAGAAATCGCGGTACACCGGATCGGCGCTGAGCTCCTCTTCGCTCCAGAAATCATATTCGACGAAGAAGCTTGGCGCCTCCTGGCTCATCAGGCAGACGCGGCGGCTGCATTTGCCGAACCAGCCGTCGTGGACATAGGCGTCGAACGCATCGGCGACGCGCGCCGACGCCGTCCAGTTCAGCGCCTTGCGCGCCGAAAACAGCAAGCCGCCGGTGGATCCCGCCAGCGCCGCGACATCGTCGAGCACCGCAGGCCAAGCCTCGGGCACCACCGAACATTCGTAGATGCGGTCGATCAGATCGTCTTGCATCGAAAAGCCCCCCGGCGAATTGTCGCCATAGTCGGACTTTGACGGTGGAATGCAAGCGCGTCGCGACGGCGCGGGTCTTCAGAAGCGCATCGTCATCGCGATACCGCCGCTTTTGGTGCCGCCCCAGGGCAATATCTGGACGCGGTCGTTCGCCTTGCGGGTGATCAGGAAACCCGCGGCTTCGCCGATGGCGGCGCCGACGAGTACGTCGTGCACATGATGCTTCTCCGCCTCGACGCGGCTCAATCCGACGAAGGCCGCGACCAGCTGCGCGGGAACGCCGACCTTCCAGCCGTAGCGATTCTGCAGCGTCGCCGCAGCGGCGAAGGAAATCGAGGTATGTCCGGACGGGAAGCTCTTGTTGTCGCTGCCGTCGGGGCGGCGTTCGGGAAAAGCCTCCTTCAGCCCATAGGACAGGCCCCCGGCCACGCCGACGCTTCCCCCGGCCTGCAGGACGCCGTCCCAGTCGCCCTGCGCCGCCGGCACGCCGAAAGCCGCGACGACGAGCGCGTCGCGCGCGAGCGATCCGGCATCATTCCATCCCTTGTCGCTCGCGTGAGCGGAGGGGGCAAACGCCAGCGCCGTGGCGCCACCAAGAACGATCAGCGATCTACGCACGGCATCTCTCCCGACCGGCGACCAAAAGGGTCGAATCGCTGCCGTCCCGGAGTGCGTTTGCGACAACGACGCACAGGAACGGCGGAGCACCGCGCGGCGCAATTCGACGACGGCAGGGCCGTCGCTCAAAGGCTAGGGCCGCGACCGGATCATGCCCATAAGCAGACGCTCAAAGCGACCGGCATAAGCGGGAGTCCTATGCCGTCACGGCGCCGCGAGGGTCAGGTGCCGGTCCGGGTTGTCCGGCCTTCCGGCAAGGTCAGGCCAGCTCGCTCAGCTCCAGCGCCTCGAGCAATGCCGCGCGCGCGCGGCGTACGTCGGCGATCAGGCCCGCCGAAGCGAGATCGGCCGCTGCAATCGCCTCCGGCCAATGCCGGGCCACGATCTCGGAAATCCGGTCGAGCCTGTCCGCATCGGCCATGAAGCGCGGATCGACCGTCGCCGGATCGGCGACGACGCGCAGCCGCAGGCACGCGGGGCCACCGCCATTGGCCATCGACTGGCGGACGTTGACCGGCAGCAGCTTGCGGATGGGTCCGTTGCCCGCGACATGCGCTTCGAGCCAGTTCCACACCGATGCGGTGTCCTGCGCCTCGGTCGGCAGGACGAGCCCCATGCCGCCGCCGCCGGGCAGCGAAACGAGCTGGGCGTTGAACAGATAGGATTTGATCGCGTCGGGCAGGCTCACCGCCTCGGCAGGCACCTCGACGATCTCGACCGCGGGGAAGGCGGCGCGGATTTCGGCATGCGCCGCTTCGCGGTCGTGGAAGGCGGTTTCGTGGGTGAACAGCACGCGCTCGTTCGCCACCGCGACGACGTCGTTGTGGAAGGCGCCGCCCTGGATCGCGCTGTCCGACTGGCGGATGAACAGCGTGCGCGCGGGATCGAGCCGGTGATGCCGCGCGATCGCCTTCGACGCGTCGAGATGCTGGCGCGCCGGATAGCGCCCGCCACCGACGCCATAGACGAAGATCTCGACCCCGGGGGAGCCGTGGCCGTCGCACAGCCGCATATGGTTTGCCGCGCCCTCGTCGCCGAAGGGGGCGGGGACGGGGCCGTGCACCGCGAACGCCGGGTTCGCGAAGGCGAGGCGGAGCTGCTTCAGCGTGCCCTGCCACTCGTGGCTGCGGTGCGGCATGGTGACGAGGTTGGCGACGGTCAGATGGCATTTTCCGTCGTCGCTGTCGGGCGCGGGAGAGACCGTCGCGGCGTTCGCGGCCCACATCGACGACGCCGACCAGGCCTGCGCGCGCAGATGTGGCTCGGCACCCTCGAGCGTCGTTCCCAGCACCTCCAGCCATGGCGCATCGGGCCGGTCGAGCGGGGTGAAGAAGCCTTGCGGCAAGCCGAGCGCCAGATTGTGGCGCATCTTGTCGATGCCCTGCAGTGCCGCGGCGCGCGGCTGCGACACGTCGCCGGCGTTCGACGCCGACGCGATATTGCCGCGGCTCAGCCCCGCATAATTATGCGTCGGGCCGATGATCCCGTCGAAATTGATTTCGGTAAGCATCAACGCCCGATCCAGCTGATGTCGTCGCCCTCGCTCACACCCAACAGCTTCGCCGCCGCGCCGTCGAGCGTGTCGCCATCGCCGACCTTGCCGAAACAGCAGCGGAAATCGGCGAGCCGCCCGGTCGCGACCAGCGCATCGGCGCCGCCTTCGGCAACCGCCGTCACCGTGCCGTGCCGCGCGTCCTTGATGCTCGCGACCTGGTCGGTGCGCGCGGTCATCGTCGGGCCGCCGTCGAAGATGTCGACGTAATTTTCATAGGCGAAATTCTCATTTTCCAGCATCCGCATCGCCGCGCGGCCGCTGGGGTGCGGCACCCCGATGACGCTGCGCGCATGGTCGTTCAGCATCGCGATATAGACCGGATGCTTGGGCATCAGGTCGGCGATGAACTGGTTGCCATGGACCGCGTTGAACTGGTCGGCTTCCTGAAAACTCATCCCGAAGAATTTGCCCGCGACCCCGTCCCAGAAGGGCGATCCGCCCGCCTCGTCGATCACCCCGCGCAGTTCGGCGAGGATGCGGTCGCCAAAGCGGGCACGGTGCCGCGCGATGAACAGATAGCGCGAGCGCGCGAGCAGCAGCCCGAGCCCGCCGGCACGCGCCGCGGGGTGGAGGAACAGCCCGCCGACCTCGCTCGCGCCGTTGAGGTCGTTGCTGAGCATCAGCACCTGTGCGTGAAAGGTGCGGCCGAGCTGCTCGCTATGCTTGCTGTCGGTGCCGATGCGATAGGAGTAGAAGGGCCAGCGCTGGCCGACCTGCCCGAAAATCTGGCACGTCCCGCGCACTTCGCCGCTGTCGAGATCCTCGAGCACGAGCAGATACAGCTCGTCCGACGGATATTCCTTCTCGCACGCGAAACTCGCCTCGGCGCGCTCGAGCTTGGTGCGTAGCGCCTGCCGGTCGGGGGGCAGGTTGGTGAAGCCGCCGCCGGTCAGTTTTGCCATCTCGTAAATGCTCTGCAAATCGCCCGGCTTGGCCGCCCGGATCACATAATTCACACCGTCCCCCGTTCCGCTATTTTCATCATGGTCAGCGCCGACAATTGCGCCCGTTCGGCCAGGCTGTCGACGATCAGAAATTCGTCCGAAGAGTGGATCGCGCCGCCGCGCGGTCCCATGGTGTCGACGACGGGCACGCCGCACGCCGCGATATTGTTGCCGTCGCACACGCCGCCGGTCGCATGCCAGCTGATCGGCGGCAGGCCCAGCGCCGCGCCGCAGTCGCGCACCAGTTCGAACAGGCGCGTCGCCGCGGCGTCGAGCGGCTTGGGCGGGCGGTTGAAGCCGCCGTGGAGGTGGCAGTGGACGTCGTGGTCGCGCGATACCGCGGCGATCGCATCGCGCAGGGCGACTTCGGCGGCGATCATCGCTTCGGGGGTCGAGGGGCGCATATTGACGCGCAGGATCGCCTGGTCGGGGACGACATTGTTCGGCCCGCCGCCGTCGATTTTCGCCGGATTGACTTTCAATTCCAGGGATTTGAGCGCGTTCAGGCGCAGGGCCAGATCGGCCGCCGCGATGAGCGCGTTGCGCCCGTCGTCGGGGTTCCGCCCGGCATGCGCCGAAAGGCCGTGCACGGTGATGCTGAAGTTGCCGCTTCCTGGCCGCGCGCCCGCCAGCGTGCCGTCGGGCAGCGCGGGTTCATAGGTCAGCGCGGCGGTCTTGCCCTTCGCCAGTTCGGCGATCAGCGCGGCGGAGGCGTGGCTGCCGGTTTCCTCGTCGCTGTTGATCATCACGTCGTAGCCGACGCGCGCCGCGAGCGGCGAGGCTTCGAGCGCGGTCAGCGCGGCGAGGATCACCGAGATGCCCGCCTTCATATCGGCGGTGCCGGGGCCGTTGAGCACGCCGGGTTCGCGCCATTGCAGCGTCTGGAAGGGGTGATCGGCGGCGAACACCGTGTCCATATGGCCGGTGAGCAGCAACTGCACCGGCGCCGCGGGCCGCACCCGCAGGTGGAGATGGTCGCCGCGCTGCGTCGTCCGGATATTCCCCGTCGCATCGACGTTCTCGACCGGATCGGGCGCGACGAGGCGGATGTCGCCGGGCAGCACCGCAAAAGCGTCGGCGAGCATGGCGGCGACGGTCTTGAGCCCGGCAAGATTGCCGGTGCCGCTGTTCACCGCCGCCCAGCGCTCGACCTGTCCGAGCATCGGGGCGTCGGCGGCGCGTTCGAGGGTGGCGCTTTCGCTGGCGGTCAGGCTGGTCATCACGCCGCTATAGCGGGCGACGCGGCGCTTTGGCACCCCCCGCGCTGCAATATAGTTTCACGTGATACCGGGGCAATCCGGCGCGCCGCATCATCGCGTCGCAAGCGGCGTCGTTAACGAAAGATTCGTGCCTGTTGCGCTATTTACCACGACATCATCGCAGCACGGGTCCATGACAGCCGCCTTCACCCTTTCCACCAACATGTCGCTCATCGGCATCTTCGCGATCGCCTTCGCGGTCGTGGCGGCGATGAATCGCGAAGCGCGCGGCGTGCGCTGGATCGCGCTCGGCTATGCGACGGGAATCGCCTATCTCGCGCTCGAATATCTGCAGACGACCCAGGCCGACGCGATCCCGGTCGAGGTCGGCATCTTCCTGGTCTTCCTGCTCTCGCAGAGCTTTTGCATGATCGGCGTCGCGCGCCATTATGGCGTCGCGCCGCCGTGGATCGCGATGGCGGCGATCTGGAGCCTGACCATCTTCGCGGTGCCGGTCGTTTTCAGCCTCGTCTATGGCTCGCCGTTGCGGTCGATCCTCTATCAGGCGCCCTATATCGCGATGCAGTTGCTGTTCGCCGCGCTGGTGTGGCGATCGCGCCGCCGCCAGCCGCTCGACATGCTGTTCCTTGCGCTGCAACTGGGCGTGGCGCTGCTCTATCTCGCCAAGCCGCTGATCGCCGCGATCGTCGGCAACGCGCGCTCGCCGCAAGGCTATATGGACTCGGCCTATGGCGCCATCTCGCAGAGCGCGAGCGTCGTGCTGCTCGTCGCGATCGCGCTCGTGTTGCTGCTCGTCATCATGCGCGATACCGCGGCGGAGATGGTCGCGCGGTCGGAAACCGACGTGCTGTCGGGCCTGCTCAACCGCCGCGGGTTTGATGCGCGGGCCGAAGACGCGCTGGCCCGCGCACTTCGGCTTGGCGAGCCCGCGGTGCTGATCGCCGCCGACCTCGACCATTTCAAGGCGATCAACGACAGTTTCGGCCATGCCGCGGGCGATGACGTGATCGCCGCCTTTGCCCGATTGTTGCGCGACCATATGCCGCCCGGCGCGATCGTGAGCCGCCTGGGGGGCGAGGAGTTCGCGGTGTTCGTCACCGGCGCAACGCTCGCCGAGGCGCGGGGCCTTGCCGAAGCGGTCCGCACCGCCTTTGCCGCGACATCATTCGCCCATCTTGGCATCACGCGGGCCGTCACCGCGTCGTTCGGAGTCGCGCAATTGGCGGCCCACGACGGCCTGCTGGCCCTTTCACACCGCGCCGATGCCGCGCTCTACCGGGCCAAGGCGGGCGGGCGGAACCGTGTCGGTACCATGCTCTCCGAACTCGCACCGATGCAGCCGGCGGGGGTGGCGGCGGGTTAGGAGACGCGGCGCAGCGCCCGGCGCGACGATAAGGTGTGTCGCATCCGGCCTGCCCTGCTATAGGAGGCCGATGATCGGAAACGGCCGGACCATGCGCGCGGGAACCGCGCTCTTTACTCGCCATGGCTGAGGGGTCCGTATCCGGCGGCTATGTCTACAAGCCGCACGAACGCCCGATCATGCCGGGATCGCCCGCGAACCCCGACCATCCGGGGCGGCGCAAGCTTTTCTACCTGTTCATCGGTTTCTATCTCGCGATCGTCGGCGGGTTCCAGAACGGGCTGCTGCTCGCCAACCTGACCGCGTTGCAGGGCCATCTCGACCTCACCCCCGTCGAGTCGGGATGGGTCACCGCCGTCTACAGCATGACCAACGCCTGCATGAGCATATTGCTGTTCAAGGTGCGGCAGGAATTCGGCATCCAGCGCTTCGTGCGCGCGACGATGTGGGCGCTGTTGCTCGCCAATTTCCTGCAATTGTTCGATGCGGGATACCGGCTCGAACTGGTGTCGCGCGGCATATCGGGGATCGCGGCGAGCGGGCTGTCGACGCTCGCGGCCTTCTATCTGATGCAGGGCATGCCGGCCAAGGCGCGGATCGGCGGGCTGCTGCTGGCGATCGGCATCTCGCAGGTCGGACTGCCGCTGGCGCGCGCGATTTCGCCGCTGCTGCTCGCCGACGGCAATGTCTATAATCTGTTCGTGCTGCAATTCGCGATGTCGCTGGTCGCGGTCGGGTTGGTCAATGTCCTGCAATTGCCGCAGGGCGATACCGTCCGCTCGTTCGGCAAGCTCGACCTCGTGACCTTTCCGCTGCTCGCGGTCGGGGTGGGGCTGCTCTGCGCCTTTTTTGTCCAGGGCCGCATCGTGTGGTGGACCACGCCCTGGCTCGGCGGCACGCTGGCGGCGGCGATCCTGCTGATCGGCATTGCCTTCCTGATCGAGCATAACCGCGCCAATCCGATGCTCCACACGCGCTGGATGGGGAGCAGCGACCTGCTGAAATTCGCGCTGACCGGCGCCGCGGTCCGGGTGCTGCTGTCCGAACAGAATTTCGGCGCCTCGGGCCTGCTCACGGCGGTCGGCATGGGGAACGACCAGCTTGTCACTTATTATGCGATCCTCGCGGCCGCGACGCTGGCGGGCGGCGTGCTCGCGGTGGCGCGGCTCAACCCGCTCGACCTGCGGCGGCCGATCCTCGTCTCGCTCGCGGTGATCGCGGTCGCCGCGTTCGCCGACACCCATTCGGGCCTGATGACGCGGCCCGGCAACCTGTATCTGACACAGGCCGCGCTGGCCTTTGCCGCGGTCTATTTCATGGGACCGATGCTGATGGAGGGCTTTGTGCGCGCGCTCGCCAAGGGGCCGTCGTACGTGATCAGCTTCCTCGCGGTCTTCAACCTGTCGCAGACCTTGGGTGGCCTCGCCGGGGTCGGCGCGCTGTCGGCGTTCCACACGCTGCGCACGAAGCAGCATCTGATGACGCTGGGCAGCAGCCTGTCGACGAGCGACCCCGGGGTGGCGCAGGCGATCAACGCGCTCGCGAACGGCCTCGGCGGCACGATGACCGATCCGGCGCTGCGCAGCGGGGTCGCGGGCGCGCAGGTGGTGCAGGAGGTGGCGCGCGAAGCCGCGATCCTCGCCTTCAACGATATTTTCTTCGTCATCGGCAGCCTGTCGGCGCTGGCCTTCGTGGTCATGTTCGCGCGCTGGCTCTATGATCGCCGGCGCGGGGTCAACCCGCTGGCGAAGGAACTCGAAGCCCTCCAGAAAATGTTGGCAAGGACTCAATGACCGACAAGACCACATCCGATCCCGCGCCCGCCGGCCCGCCGCCGGTTCCCGCCGAAACGGCAAAGCCCGCGCCCGCGCCCGCGCCGACGCCCGCACCCGAACCGGCCGCGCCGCCCGCCGATGCCGCGCCCGCCGAAAGCGGCGAAGCCAGCGGCTGGCGGCCCGATCGTTCGCGGCGGCAGATGGTGCTGTTCGGCCTCGTCATCGTCGCCGGGGTGCTCGCGGCGCTCTATGCCTGGGGTCTGCCGCCCTTCCGCGCGTCGAGCCAGACCACCGACAACGCCTATGTGCGCGGCCAGACGACGATCATCGCGCCGCAGGTCGGCGGCTATGTGACCGAGGTGCTGGTGCAGGATTTCCAGACCGTGCAGCCCGGGCAGGTGCTGGTGCGGATCGACGACAGCATCTATCGCCAGCGCGTCGCGCAAGGGGCCGCCAGCATCGCGGCGCAGACCGCCAGCCTCGACAACAGCGCGCAAAGTCAGCGCTCGGCCGAGGCACAGGTCAAGGCGCAGGACGCCGCGGTCGCCAACGCCCGCGCCCAGTTGCAGCGCGCGCAGGCCGACATGCGCCGCGTCAATGAACTGGTCGATGCGGGATCGGTGTCGCTGCGCGAACGCGACCAGACGCTCGCCGCGCTCCGCCAGGCCGAAGCCGGGGTCCGCGCGGCCGAGGCGCAGCGCCAGATCGCGCTCGAGCAGGTGCGCTCGGTCACCGTCGGGCGCGGCGGGCTGCAGGCCGGGGTCGAAAATGCCAAGGCGACGCGCGGGCTTGCCGACATCGACCTGATGCGGACGGTGGTGCGGGCGCCGCGCGCCGGCAAGCTGAGCGAAGTCACCGTGCGCGTCGGCCAGCTCGTCAATCCGGGCACCCAGATGATGTATCTGGTACCGCAGAAACATTGGGTCGTCGCCAATTTCAAGGAAGCGCAGACCGCGAAGATCCGCGTCGGCCAGTCGGCGACGCTGCGCATCGACGCGCTCGGCGGCGCCGAGCTGAAAGGGGTGGTCGAAAACATCGCCCCCGCGGCGGGCAGCGAGTTCAGCATCGTCAAGCCCGACACCGGATCGGGCAATTTCGTCAAGGTGCCGCAGCGTATCGCGGTGCGGATCCGTATCGAACCCGGTCAGAAGCTCGCCGAGCGATTGGGACCCGGCATGTCGGTGATCGCGACCGTTCGTACCGGGGCCGAGTGATGCGGCGCGTTCTTCCGATCGCGGTGCTGCTGCTTGCGGGCTGCGCCCCGGCGATCACGCCGCGCCCCGATGCCAGCCTCGTTGCGCCGCCCGCCGACTGGCGCACCGCGATGCCCGCCGCAGGTCCGGTCGAGCGCGCCTGGTGGGCGGGCTTCGGCGATGCGCGATTGTCGGCGCTGGTCGACCAGGCGCGCGCGAACAATACGGATCTGGCGATCGCGGCGGCGCGGGTGGCCGAGGCGCGGGCGCAGGAGCGCGTCGCCCGATCGCTGCTGCTGCCGACGCTGTCGGCCAATGTCCCCGGCGCCGAGGCGCGCAGCGTCAACGCCTTCGGCCAGCCGAGCGAAAGCTTCTCGGCGCAGCCGGCGTTCCAGGCGGCGTATGAGATCGACCTGTTCGGGCGCAACGCCGCGACGGTCGACGCGGCGCGCGCCAATGCGGCCGCGGTCGCGGCGGCGCGCGAGGCGGCGACGCTGTCGGTCAGCGCCGCGACCGCGAGCAGCTATATCGTGCTGCTCGCGCTCGACGAGCGGCGCGCCTTGCTGGTGCAGACGCTGGCGTCGCGCGGCGAGGCGCTGCGTATCGCGCGCGACCGGGCCGAGGCGGGCTATACCTCGCGGCTCGAACTCAGCCAGGCCGAGGCCGAATATCGCGGCACCGAGCAGCAGATTCCGGCGATCGAGGCGGCGATCGCGCGGCAGGAAAATGCGCTGTCGGTTCTGGTCGGCGACGCGCCGCGCGCGATCGATCGCGGCGCCGATTTCGACGCGCTCGTCACCCCCGGGATGCCGGCGGTACTGCCTTCCGACCTCGTCCGCCGCCGTCCCGACATCGCGCAGGCCGAATATGCGCTCGCCGCGACCGACGCCAATCTGCGCGGCGCGCGCGCGCAGTTCCTGCCGCAAATCCGCCTGTCGGCGTCGGCGGGGGCGGCGATTTCGTCCTTGCTCGACGATCCGATCTCGGTCTGGTCGATCGGCGGCAGCATATTGGCGCCGATCTTTTCGGGCGGGCGGTTGCAGGGCCAGTTCGACGCCGCGACCGCGCAGCGCGACCAGGCCGCCTTCGCCTATCGCCGTACCGTGCTCACCGCCTTTCGCGAGGTCGAGGACCAGCTGGCGGTGATCGACCGGATCGGGGTCCAGCAACAGGCGCTGCTCGCGCAGCGCGCGGCGGTCGCCGAAACATTGCGCCATGCGACCAACCGCTATCGCGCCGGCTATTCGCCCTATCTCGAACAGATCGACGCGCAGCGCGCGCTGTTCGCGGTCGACATCGCGCTGATCCAGCTGCGCACCGACCGGCTCACCGCCTATGTCGCGCTCTATCAGGCGCTGGGGGGCGGGGCGCCGACCTAGGGCGTGCGCGCGAACCAGATGACATGGCGGCCGCCCTTGCCGTTTGCGCGGGCGCGCACCGCCGCCTCCTCGACCGCGAAGCCCGCGTCCTCGAGCTGACGGGTGAAGCGGACGTCGGGCGCCGCCGACCAGATCGCGAGGATGCCGCCGGGACGCAGCGCCGACCGCGCCCGCGCCAGACCAGCCATCGAATAGATGCGGTCGTTGCCGGTGCGGGTCAGCCCGTCGGGGCCGTTGTCGACGTCGAGCAGGATGGCGTCGTAGCGCCGCGTCGCACCGCCGATCACCGCGCCGACATCGTCCAGCACCAGGTCGACGCGCGGGTCGTCGAGGCAGCTCGCGGTGAGCGTCGCCATCGGCCCGCGCGCCCAGTCGATGATCTCGGGTACCAGCTCGGCGACGGTGATGCGGGCGTCGGCGCCGAGCCGCGCAAGCGCCGCGCGCAGGGTGAAGCCCATGCCGTAGCCGCCGATCAGCAGGTGCGGAGCGGCGTCGTCGCGCAGCCGGTCGCACGCCATCTCGGCGAGTGCTTCCTCGGACCCGCTCATCCGGCTGGTCATCAATTCGCTGTGACCGAGCGTGATGAAATAATCGTCGCCGCGCTGGAACAGCCGCAGCGGGTCGCCGCCGGGGACGTCGGCGGTGGCGAGGAGGATGCGCGGGGTCATGCGGCGCGTATAGACGGATGGCGGGGCGTTTGGCGAGGCCTCGGCGCCGCGGTCACGCCAATCCGCTGGCCGCCCTGCGCCGGCTCTGCCATTGTGAGCCAAAGGAGATACCGGATGGCGACCCAGTATAGAACGCCCGGAGTCTATATCACGGAAATGAGCGCCTTCGGGTCGTCGGTCGTTGGCGTCGCGACCGGCGTGCCCGTTTTCGTCGGCTATACGCAATTTGCCGGCAACCCGGTCACCGGGGCGTCGCTTTACAACACGCCGGTCGCGATCGCGTCGATGGCCGAATTTGTCAGTTATTTCGGCGGCCCGGCGGTGCAACGCTTCGTGGTTGCGGCGGACGCGGCCGCCGCGGACGGCTTCACCCTGGCGCCGGTCGCGGGCGGGGCGGGCCCCGACGCCTTCAACCTTTATTGGCAGATGCGCCTGTTCTTCGCCAATGGCGGCGGCGATTGTTTCGTCGTGTCGGTCGGCAGCTATGGCGCCGACGACCATCCGACCAACGCGGAAAATATCGGCACGTCGCCGCCCGGCGCCATCCGCGCCGCCGACCTGATCGGCGGGATCAACGCGGCCGGCCACGCAGTCGGTCCGGCGATGCTGGCGGTGCCCGAGGCGTGCCAGCTCGATCTTGCCGGTTATGGCACCGTCGCCTGTGCGATGCTGACGCAGGCGGACAGCCTGCAGGACCGTGTGGCGATCCTCGACCTGCCGGGCTGCCTTGCCGCCGATAGCTTCGCCTTGCTGACCGCCGCGCAGGATGACTTCTGGACCGCGATCGCCCCGGCGCTGGCCAGCGTCCGCTATGGCGCGGCCTATGCGCCCGCGGTCCATGCGTCGATCGTCGCGGTCTCCGACACGAGCTACACGCAGTTGCGCGCGGCGGACGGCGGCAATGATGCGATCAACGGCCTGCTGACGGCCAATGCGGTGGAGCTGTATAGGGACCCCCAACTGGCGACGGTGCAGGCGGCGATCGCGACGGCGTTTCCGCCCTCGGCCGGGATTACCGGCAACAGCGCGACATATTCGGCCGACGGCAGCGCCTATCCCATACTCGCCCCGCCGCAGACGCCGGCGCAATGGCAGCTCACGCTCGACGATCTGTTGCGGGCCGCGCTGCCGCTGTACGCCCGAATCGCGCAGGCGATGACCGATGCGCTCAATATCCAGCCGCCGAGCGGCATCGTTGCCGGGGTGTGGGCGCAGAACGACCAGCAACGCGGCGTGTGGAACGCCCCGGCGAACGTCGCGCTCGCCGCGGTGACGTCGCCGCTGTGGGTCTTCACCGACGACGAGCAGGGCGGATTCAACGCCCCCGTCAATGGCCTGGCGATCAACGTCCTGCGCGCGCAGACGGGGCGCGGGGTGGTGGTGTGGGGCGCCCGGACGCTCGACGGCAACAGCAATGACTATCGGTATATCCAGGTGCGGCGCGAACTGATCTATATCGGGCAGTCGATCAAGGCGGCGCTGCAGTCCTTTGTCTTCGCGCCCAATGACGCGACCACCTGGGCGACGGTCAGCGCCGCGATTTCCAGCTTCCTGACCGGGCTGTGGCAGCAGGGCGGGTTGATGGGCGACAAGGCGAGCGACGCCTTTCAGGTGCAGTGCGGCGTGGGGACGACGATGACGGGACAGGATCTTCTCGATGGCCGGCTGGTCGTTTCGGCGATGCTGGCGATCACCCATCCGGCGGAGTTTATCGTGCTGACGTTCGAACAGATGATCGCGAGCGGCGCACCCCCCATTGCCAATATGCCGCAATGAAGGCATAGGGCGGCACCCTTTCCTCCCCGGACCAACGGGCGCGAATGCGCCGAACCAAAGGGTGCTGCAATGACCGAATTTCTGGACCGCCACGGGCTGTCGATCGATGCGCGGCTGGTCGATTTTGTGCAGGATCGCGCGCTGCCCGGCACCGGGCTTGACGCCGACGCATTCTGGGCCGACTTCGCCGCGCTTCTCGGAAAATTCGCGCCCGAAAATGCGGCGCTGCTCGCGAAGCGTGAGGATTTGCAGGCAAAGATCGACGCCTGGCATGTCGAACGGGCCGGGCAGCCGCACGACCCCGCCGCCTATCAGGCCTTTCTGCGCGAGATCGGCTACCTCGTCCCGGAACCCGCACCGTTCGCGGTCGGCACGCAGAATGTCGACCCCGAAATCGCGACGATGGCGGGGCCGCAGCTGGTGGTGCCCGCGCTCAACGCGCGTTTCGCGCTCAACGCCGCCAATGCGCGCTGGGGCAGCCTTTACGACGCGCTTTACGGGACCGACGCGCTTGACGCGCCGGCGGCCATTCCGGGCGGCTATGATGCGGCACGCGGCGCGGCGGTGATCGCGCGCGCCAAGGCCTTCCTCGACGACGCCGTGCCGCTCGCGGCGGGAAGCTGGGCCGAGTGGATCGGCGGCACCCCCGAACTCGCCGACCCGGCGCAGCTTGTCGGGACGAAGCCGGGCGCCATCCTGTTGAAGCACAACGGCCTCCACATCGAACTGGTCATCGATCCCGCGAGCGCGATCGGCCAGACCGACCCCGCGGGCATCGCCGACGTGTTGCTCGAAGCCGCGCTGACCACGATCATCGATCTCGAGGACAGCGTCGCGGCGGTCGACGGCGAGGACAAGACCCTCGGCTATTCCAACTGGCTCGGCCTGATGCGCGGCGATTTGACCGAGGTGTTCGCCAAGGGCGGCGCCACCGTCACCCGCGCGATGGAGCCCGACCGCGAGTGGACGGCCCCCGATGGCACCGCCTTCACGCTGCCCGGCCGCAGCGTGATGTTCGTGCGCAATGTCGGCCATCTGATGACGACCCCGATGGTGAAGCTCGCCGACGGCAGCGAAGCGCCCGAGGGGATTTGCGATGCGGTGTTCACCAGCCTCTGCTCGCTCCACGATTTGAAGGGCCTCGGCACGCTCCGCAACAGCCGCGCGGGCAGCATCTATATCGTCAAGCCCAAGCAGCACGGGCCCGAGGAATGTGGCTTCACCGACCGGCTGTTCGACGCCGTCGAGGATATGCTCGGCCTCGCGCGCCACACGATCAAGGTCGGGGTGATGGACGAGGAACGCCGCACCAGTGCGAATCTGGGTGCTTGCATCCATGCGGTGAAGGACCGCATCGTCTTCATCAACACCGGCTTCCTCGACCGCACCGGCGACGAAATCCACACCTCGATGCGCGCCGGCCCGATGATCCCCAAGGGCGAGATGAAGGCGTCGGACTGGATCGCGTCCTATGAGGACCGCAACGTCCGCATCGGCCTCGCCTGCGGGCTCAGCGGCAAGGCGCAGATCGGCAAGGGCATGTGGGCGATGCCCGACCTGATGAAGGGGATGCTCGACGCCAAGATCGGCCATCCGAAGTCGGGCGCGAACACCGCCTGGGTGCCGTCGCCGACCGCCGCGACCTTGCACGCGCTGCACTATCATATGGTCGATGTGTTCGCGCGGCAGAAGGAGATCGCGGGCGAGGCGGTTCCGTCGCTCGATCGGCTGCTGAACATCCCGGTCGCGACCGGCCGCAACTGGAGCGAGGCCGAGGTTACCCGCGAACTCGATAACAATTGCCAGGGCATTTTGGGCTATGTCGTGCGCTGGATCGACCAGGGCGTCGGTTGTTCGAAGGTGCCCGACATCGACGATGTCGGCCTGATGGAGGATCGCGCGACGCTGCGGATCGCCAGTCAGGCGCTCGCCAACTGGCTGCTCCACGGCGTGTGTACCGCGGCGCAGGTCGACGCCGCGCTGGTCCGCATGGCGGCCAAGGTCGACGCACAGAACGCGGGCGATGCGCTCTACGAAAAGCTGACCCCCGACGGCATCGCTTACCAGGCGGCGCGCGCGCTGATTTTCGAGGGCGTGACCCAGCCGTCGGGCTATACCGAACCGCTGCTCCACGCCTATCGCCAGAAGAAGAAGGCCGCGGCGTGACGCTGTCCGCTTCGTGCCTGTGCGGCGCGACGCGGTATCGCTTCGACGGGCCGGTGGGCGAGGTGGTGCTGTGCCATTGCGGCCAGTGCCGCCGCGCGAACGGCGGCGCGTTCAACGTCGCGGTGCTGGCCGATGTCGCCGATGTCCGCTTCGACGCGCGCGACCGGGTGCGCGAATATGAAAGTTCGCCCGGCAAATATCGCGCTTTCTGCTCGGGTTGCGGCGCGCCGGTGTACAGCCGCCGCGACGATTTGCCGGGGGTGCTGCGGCTGCGCGGCGGGTTGATCGACGATCTGCCGGCGCCGCGCGAGTTGATTATAAGTCACCGCGACGACGGGTGGGACTGGATAGGCTGACCGGGCAGCGTCGGGGGTGGCCGCCGACGACCTGTCTTCCTCATTCCCGCGAAGGCGGGAATCCCGCGTCTCTGGCCCGTTTCGAAGATGTGCGCGCAGAGGCGCAGAGATCACAGAGGCGCTGGGTCTTTCCTCTCTGCGACCTCTGCGCCTCTGCGCGCATTTGATATTCGCCGTCGGGGCGACCGCTAATGACCGAATAGCGGGCATAAATCCTCCCTGTCGCGAAGCGATGGGGAGGATCGGCAAGGTCCGCTTCCCACCCCAAGCGCCGTCGTTCCCGTACAATAACCTCTTGCCTTCATTTGCTATAAACCCGCATTTGCGGACGCGGGGACTAACAGGGGGGCAGGGCGATGACGGCACCGTTCAATTTCGGGCAACTCAAATTTCTGGAGGCGCTGACCGAGGCGCTGTTCCACGGCGTCGACATGGCGATCACCGCCGAACAGGTCGTCGCCAATGTCGTCGAGCTGTTCGGCAAGGTCGGCGGGACCAAGCTTGACGAGCTGCGATTCTCGCTCAACATGACCGAACTGGCGCTGGCGCCGGTGTTCGTCGAACTCGACGTCGACACCCGCGCCGAACGCGTCCGCGACCGGCTTCAGAACAGCGAGTTCGACCTGTTCCAGGACATGGCCCGGCTGCGCGGCATCATTTATGCGTGTTATTATGGCTATTGGCAGGGCGGCGAGCAGCCGCGCGACGCGGGGCAGGATGCCAATGCCGCGAACCCTGTCCATGCGCAGATCGGTTTCACCCTGCCGAAATTCCGCACCCGCACCGACCCGCCCGAAATGCCGATCGCCGATGTGACGGGGCGCGAGATCCATCCCGACCATATCCTCACCGCCGACACGCTGGCGGACGAGTATGACGTCGTCGTTATCGGCTCGGGCGCGGGCGGCGCGGTCGCTGCCTATAATGTCGCGGCGCAGGGCTATAAGGTGCTGATCGTCGAGGCCGGGCCCTTTTATCCCTCGCCGCGCATCACCCACCGCGAACTCGACATGATCGCCGCGCTATACAAGCATGGCGGCGTCCAGACGACGACCAACAATGATTTCGTGATCTTCCAGGGGCGCTGCGTCGGCGGGTCGTCGACGGTCAACAACGGCATCTGCCTGCGCGTCAACGAAGCAGGCCGCACGCATCCCGACGCGCCCGACGTGCTCGCCAAATGGGCGAGCATCGGCGCGCCCGTCGACGCCGCCGCCTTTCACGCCAGTTACGACGCGGTGCAGGCAAAGCTCGGCATCGGCCGCGCCGAACCGCGCAGCGGGCGCCACAATGGCACGCATCTGATCAACGGCTGGCACAAACATGCCGCCGCTTCGTCGGACCCGCGCGAACAGCGTGCGGTGACCGACTGGTTCGACAAGAATTTCGGCCCGCCGAACACCCCGAACGCCTGCGCCTATTGCGGTTATTGCAACTCGGGCTGCCCCTATGGGCGGCGCATGGGCATGGCGCAGACCTATCTGCCGCAGGCGTGCCGCGACCATGGCGCGCGTATTCTGCCCGAAACCAAGGCCGAGGAAATATTGTGGCGCGACGCCGCGAACGACAAGCTGGAGGCAGAGGCGGTCCGCCTCGTCATGCCCGACGGGTCCCGCCGCCTCGTCCGCGCCCGCGTCGGGGTGATCGTCGCGGGCGGCACGATCGCCTCGTCGAAACTGCTCGACAGCAGCGGCATCGAAGGAACGGGTTACCAGATCTCGCTCAACGTCGCCTCGCCGGTGGTCGCGCTGATGCCCGCCGGGGTCGGCGGCAATGCGTGGGACGAGGACCAGATGACCAGCTATGTCGACTGCGGCAAATATCTGCTCGAAAGCCATTTCCAGCCGCCGATGGCGATGGCGTCGCTGATGCCCGGCTGGTTCGGCACCCATGCGGAGCGGATGCGGAATTTCAGCCACGTCCATTCGGCGGGCATCCTCTTCCCCGCCGACCGGCGCGGGCAGGTGGTCGACGGCAAGCTGCACTTCCGCCTCGACGTCGACGACGACATGCCGGTGCTGCGCGAGGCGATGGCGACGCTGACCAAGGTCCATTTCGCGGCGGGCGCGCTCGAATGCTATCCCGCGCTGGCGAATGGCAAGACGATCAAGCCCGGCATGGACGTCGACGAATTTTTTGCCCGCGAGATCGGGCAGCAGGACGATCTGACGCTGTCGAGCAGCCACGCGCATGGCGGCAATGCGATCAACGAGAATCCCGAATATGGCATCGTCGATCCCGAATGCCGCGTCCACGGCACGACCAATGTGCTGGTCACCGACGCGAGCACCTTCCCGAGCTGCATCCGCGTCAACGCGCAATGGACGACGATGGCGATGGCGCATTATGCGACCGGGCGGGGCGATCCGTTTCGGTGACCCGACTCGTCATTGCGAGCGAAGCGAAGCAATCCAGAGCGGTTTACGCGGGCTCTGGATTGCCGCGTCGCCTTCGGCTCCTCGCAATGACGTAGCTTTTGTTTGATGCGCTGTGGGAGTAGGGGGCGCCGATGTTTCAAGTCGCCGCCCTCTATCGCTTCGCGTCCTTCGAAGACCCCGCCGCGCTGCGCCAGCCGTTGCTCGACCTGTGTGCGGCCGAAGGCGTCAAGGGCACGCTGCTGCTCGCGCGCGAAGGGATCAACGGGACCATTGCCGGCCCCGAAACTGGCATCGCCGCCGTCCTGGCCCATATCCGCGCACTGCCCGATTGCGCCGACCTCGACGTCAAATATTCGGCCGCCGCCGCGATGCCCTTCCAGCGGCTGAAGGTGCGGCTGAAGAAGGAAATCGTCACGATGAAGGTCGCGGGCATCGACCCGTCGCGCGACGTCGGCCGTTATGTCGACCCCGCCGACTGGAACGCGGTGATCGCCGATCCGGGCACGGTGGTCATCGACACGCGCAACGATTTCGAGGTCGGTTATGGCAGCTTCGACGGCGCGATCGACCCGCAGACCAAAAGCTTCGGCGACTTCCCCGCCTGGTGGCGCGACCACAAGGACGAGTTTGCCGGCAAGCGGATCGCGATGTTCTGTACCGGCGGCATCCGCTGCGAAAAATCGACCGCGTACCTCCGCAGCGAAGGTATCGACGACGTGGTCCACCTGAAGGGCGGCATCCTCGCCTATCTCGAACAGGTTCCCGAGGCGACAAGCCGCTGGCACGGCAGCTGTTTCGTCTTCGACGAACGGGTGAGTGTCGGGCACGGGCTGGTCGAGGTGGGGGAGAAGGAATAGCGGCGTTTTGGGGTGGAAGCGGACGTCCAAAATTGTCATCCCCGCGAAAGCGGGGACCCAGTAGCAACGTTGGCTCGCTGGGTCCCCGCTTTCGCGGGGATGACGAGGTAGTGGACCGGAGTAGAAAAATTCATCCGAAACCAGCCACTTCCGCCCGCTACTCCGCGCTCACCCGATAGGTCACCTTATACTCGCTACGGTCGCCGTTGATCGTCCGCGTGAAATTTCCGACCCTCGGCTCAAGGTCGATCGTTCCCAATATGTCGTTGCCTCCGACATCGTCGTCCTCGAGCAATTGCACCGTCGAATTGCCGTCGAAATCGAAACTGCGCGGCACGACCCAGCGCTGGCCCTTTTTCATCGTGTAGCTGTCCTTCTTGCTCTCGGGAAAGCGCTGGCTGCCCCCGAAGCGCAGGAACAGCTGGTCGGGTAGCCCGAGGAAACCCGTCACCTTGATGCATTCGATGACAATATCCGACACGCGATATTGGCCCCCGCGCACCGCGCCGCCGTCGGCGCTCGGCGTCAGCAATCGCGCGATCGCATCCGACGCGTCGGCGGCGTAACGTCCGCTCGGAAACTCCGACAGATAGGCGCTGAACGCGCGGACGCTGCTTTCGGCGAGCGCGCCCTTCCAGAAAATCTCCTCGCTCGCGGTGCGGTCGCCGGTCGGCACCGCCGGCGCCGCCGCGACCAGCGTGGGCACGGTGCGCGGGACGAGATAGACCGGGGTGCCGGTGATGCTCGCGCTGACGAAGGGCCGCTGGTTGCCGCCGGTCGCGGCGAGAACATCGTCGCGGATCGCCCCGCCGAGCAGCTGCACCGGCAGATCGGGCTCGGGCAACCGCCGCGCCAGCGCGAGGGCGAAGGGGCTGTTCGCGCCGGTCCCGTCGCTCGCGGTCTGTCCGGGGGCGGCGGCGAAGATGACGAGCACATCATCGGCCTCGACCCCCGCCATGCCGCGCGCCACCGCGCGGGTGCCCGACCGCCACTTGCTGCCGAAGGGATTGTTGCGGCACGCGTCGAGCACGACCATCCGCACCTGCGCCCCCGACACCGCCTCCATCAACCGGCTGAGCTCGATCGCCTCATAGGGCAGGTCGAGGTCCGATTCGAGCTTCGCGTCGACCGGGAGCAGCCAGTTCTTGCCCTGCGCCTCGATCCCGTGCCCGGCGAAATAGACCATCGCCACCTCGGCGCCGTCGGCCTTGGCTCGGAAATCGCGCATCGCGCCCTGAAAGGCCTGATTGCCGAGGTTGCTCGCGGTGACCACCTCGAAGCCCGCGGCTTTCGCGGCGTCGGCGACGATCCGGATGTCGTTCGCGGGGTTGGTCAGCGCGCCGGTGTTGGCATAGGCCGAATTGCCGATGACCAGCGCGACCTTGCGCGCCTCGGCGCTGGCGGGCGCCAGCAGCAGGAGCAGGGTCAAAAGGGGTAGCCAGAAACGCGTCATCTTAGCTGTCCTTTCGTCGTCAGTTCGGGCGGGCGGCTCCATATTCGACCCAGCCGAAGGGGCGCGGGGTCTTGGGCATATACAGCGCGGCCTGCCGCTCGACCGCGAAACCCGCGGCGGCATAGGCATCCGAAATCGGCCGGGTGAGGTGGCAATTGCCGCCGATGCGTTTCCAGATCGGCTCGATCCGCCGCTGCCATTTCGCGACCCCGGCATCGGGCGCGCCGCCATGTTCGAGGAACAGCGCGGTCCCGCCGGGTTTGAGCACGCGGCGGATTTCGCGCAGCACCGCGCTCTGCTCGGCGACCGAGCAGAGGGTGAAGGTCGTCACCACCGTGTCGAAACGCGCGCTTTCGAAGGGCATCGCTTCGCCGACCCCGCCCTGGATATCGGCGTCGATGCCATGCGCCTGCGCCGCCGCGCGGCTCATCGCCAGCAATTCGGGCGAGGGGTCGAGCCCGGTGAAGCTGGTCACGCGGGCGCGGTCGTAAAATTCCATGTTGATGCCGCCGCCGCAGCCAAGCTCGAGCACATCGCCCGCCGCATGCGGCACGACCTTGCTGCGCGCTTTCATGATCTGCCCCTGCGAACAGGCGCATTTGATCAGGCGCGGTACTCCGTGACGTTCCCACCAGCTCGCCATATCGGCACACTCCCCTTGGCGCGCAGCCTGTCCCTTGCTAGCGCGCTTGGCAACACCCATTTAGGCGAACCCCGCCAGCATTAAGGACGACCATGCCCGCCACCCACCACACCAAGATGCTCATCCTCGGTTCCGGCCCCGCGGGCCTGTCCGCCGCCATCTACGCCGCGCGCGCGGGCATGATGCCGATCGTGGTGCAGGGACTCCAGCCCGGCGGCCAGCTCACCATCACCACCGACGTCGAAAACTACCCCGGTTTCGCCGAGGTCGTGCAGGGCCCCTGGCTGATGGAGCAGATGACCGCGCAGGCGACGCATGTCGGCACCAGCATGATCTGGGACACGATCGTCGATGTCGACCTGTCGCAGCGCCCGTTCAAGCTGACCGGCGACGGCGGCGACGTGTATCTGGCGGAAACACTGGTGATCGCGACGGGCGCGCAGGCGAAGTGGCTCGGCGTGGAAGGCGAACAGGAGCTGGGCGGCAAGGGCGTTTCGGCATGCGCGACGTGCGACGGTTTTTTCTATCGCGGCAAGAAGGTCGTGGTGATCGGCGGTGGCAACACCGCGGTCGAGGAAGCGCTGTACCTCACCAACCACAGCGACGACGTGACGCTCATCCACCGCCGCGACCATCTGCGCGCCGAAAAGATCCTGCAGGACCGGCTCCACGCCAACCCGAAGATCAAGGTGCTGTGGAACAAGAAGGTCGACCGCTTCGTCGCGGGCGAGGGTGTTGCGGGCCTTGTCGGGGTCGACCTGATCGACACCGTCACCGGCGAAGCGAGCCATGAGCCGACCGACGGCGGCTTCGTCGCGATCGGCCACAGCCCGTCGACCGAATTGTTCAAGGGCAAGCTGCCGCTCGACGCCGACGGTTATCTGGAGGTCACGCCGGGCACGTCGCTGACGTCGATCCCGGGTGTGTTCGCGGCGGGCGATGTCACCGACAAAATTTACCGCCAGGCGGTGACCGCGGCGGGCATGGGCTGCATGGCCGCGCTCGACGCCGAGCGGTTTTTGGCCGAGGCGGAGTATAAGGCGTTGGTGGAGGCGTAGAGGTTAGGGGAATCGGCTCACCGCCCTCACCCTTCCGGCGCTTCGCGCCTCCCTCCCTCTCCCGGCGGGAGAGGGAGGGGGCCCGCCGGCAAAGCCGGTGGGAAGGGTGAGGGTGATTAGTTCGCCTTAAGCACTTCCAAAATCCGTTCCGCCAGCCACTCGGCATCATCCCCCGCAAAACTGTGCGACGGGCTCGCCAGCCGCTCTACGCGGATCGATCCTGGATTTTGCTCGATATAGGCGAGCGATTTCGCCAGCTTTTCCATGAACGCCTGCGCCGTCCGGTCCCCCGTCGCGAGCAGGATCGTCACCGGACAGAAGACCTCGGCCAGCAGGCTGTCGAGTTCGTCGGCGAGGCTGCCGAACGCCGGCGCTGCGGGCTTTTTTCCCAGCGCCGACAAGCCGCGAAACAATTTCCGGAAATCGACCTCGCCCTTCACCAGCCGCAGCAGGCTTTTCGGGTCCTTCAGCCGCGACAGGTAACGCGCGCGGATCGCCGAGGGCGGGGGCAGGGGGGGGTCGTCGGCTTCAGCTTCGTCGTCGCCATCATCCTCATAGGTCCAGGGATTGGCGAGGATCAGCGCGTCGAGCGCCAGCGGCTGATGCAGCAGCAAGGCGCTCGCGGCGTCGCAATTGCCGAACGCGACGACGCGGGTCAGCTGCGGCGCCGCGTCGCGAAATGCCGCGATTGCTGCCGCGATATCGGGGCCGCTCGACCGATAGCTGCCGTTTTCGCCTTCGCTGTCGCCGATGCCGCGCCGGTCGAAGCGGAACACCGGATGCCCCGCCGCGGCGACGCGCTGCCCCAGCATCGCCATACCGCGATGCGCGCCGCTGCGAATCTCGTTGCCGCCCGACACGATCAGCAGCCCGGTCGTCCCCGGCGCTTCGTCGAGCGTGGCGGCGATCGCCGCGCCTTCGCAGGCGAAGCTCAGTTGACGCCGCATGCCGCTCCCCAATCCGCAATGTCGTCGGCGATCGCTTCGGCCATGACCGCATCTTCGCCGGGTTCGGCGCGCAGCCATAGCGGGGTGCCCGCGATGCCGTGGGGTCCCAGCGCGACGTTGCGTAGCGGCTCGACCGGCTGGGCCTCGGCGCTACCCAACTGCGCGATCATCGCGGGCGACAGGCGGTTGCCCGCGAGCAGCAGTGGTTCGCGTTTCGCCGTCTCGCTCAGGCTTTCGAGCGACGATGTCACTCCCGCCTCGCGGTCGGCCGAGACGCGCGCGCGGAGCAGGGTGCGCAGCAGCGACGCCCCGCCCACCGGCGCCAGTCGCCACCAAGCGGCGGCTTTCACGCGATGGTCGATCAGCGCTCCGCCGCGGACCGAAGCGACGAGGACGGGGCCGTCGATTGTCTTCGCAACTTCGGCGAGGGCGGCTTGCCACATGTCGAGGTCGACGCTTTCCAGCGCCACAAGGCTCTCATTCTGCCCCGGCAGGTCGGGCATCGCCGCCGCGAATCCGCGCGCCGCGAGCGCGCGCATCGCGAGCACGAGGGTGCGGTGCGTGCGGTTCGCTTCCTCGAACAGCGGGGGGACGATCAGGACGGTGGCGCGCGGCGCGCCAGTGGGCTCTATGCGCAGGATATGCTCGGAGGTGGCCAAGACGCGGACCTCTGTTTCAACCTGCCGTCATCCCGGCGAAGGCCGGGATGACAATCAGGAGAGGAACGCGCCATTCGGCATCCCTCAGTCGGTCACTTTGCGCAGCGAGAATGCCAGCAAATTGCCATAGGTTTCAAAGATCTCGCCGTCGATCTCATCATCGTCGATGATGATGCCGAGGCGATCTTCCATCTCGGTCAGCACCGTCGCAACCGCCATCGAGTCGAACTCGGGCAGCGCGCCGAACAGGCCGCTGTCCTCGGTCAGCGCGGCGGCGCGGGCTTCGCCCAGGCCCAAAATGTCGGCGAGCAACGCGCGCAGGGTCGCATCGACGCCGGAAGAGGTGGGGCTGGCGGGGGTATCGGTCATCACGTCCTCACTCGCGTGCCGTAAGGGAACGCGCAAAAGCCTTTATCGCGGGTCCCCATGCCGCGATGCGCGACGGATTGAAAGCCTCCAATCGCCACAGCGGTTCGTGGCGGTTCATCCAGTCCTTCTTGTATCCGTCGTTGCCGGTGCCGAAATCGATGCGCTCGACATGGTCGACGTCGATGACATGGCGGAACAGCGCCGCCGAAAGCAGCGTGCCGGGCGAGGCCTTCAGACTGTCCTCGACATGCGCGAGCTTGTGGATGAAGGCGGTGCCGTCCTCGACGGTCCAATATTGCGCGGCGACCGGGATGCCCTCGATCCGCGCGATTCCCATGCGCAGCGTGCCGCGCGCGCTCTCGGCCTCGGCAAAGGCGCGCAGCAGGGCGGGATGGCCTTCCTCGGGCTTCCAGCTCGCGGCATAGATGCTCTCATAGGCCGCCCAGCTGCCGGGATCGAAGGCGGTGAGCAACTGGATATCGACCACGCCCTTCTTCGCCTTGCGCTTGACGGTGTTCTTGAGCGCGCCGGGGCGACTTTCCCACCACGCGTCATGCGTCAGGCCGGTCAGGTCGAGCCAGTGGCGGTCGCCCGCCGGGGTCGCCTTGACCCACCAGCCGGCCTTGCGCAGTGCGGCGGCGAGGTCGGCCTGGTCGGCGTCGGGCAACGGATAAAGCGACAGCCGTGCTGCCCGCTTGCGAAGCTTGGAGAACAAATCGACAAGCGCCCCATCTTTCTCGCCCTTGCCGATTCCCCCAACTGCTCCCCGGCGAAAGCCGGGGTCAAGGCTTCGGTCGCCAACCGCAGCACCCGCACGCTCTGGGCCCCGGCTTTCGCCGGGGATCGCTGCCCGATATAACGGTCGAAGGGCGAAGCTGTACCAGTTGGTGAGGCCGGCAAAATGGCCGGGCTGATCGCGGCGCAGCGGCAGCCAGGCGGTGACATCGCCTGCATGCCCATGCGCATCGACGCGGCCTTCGCCCGCAAAACCATAGTCCGTCAGCAGGTCGAACCACGCCGCGCGGTCGAACGGCGACGCGGGCGCGGCCGCGCCCGCGTCGGCGGGCAGCCCCGCGTCATCATTAGCGCGATGTTCACCGTTCCCTTGCATAGGCTGGCGCTCTATCACCCAGTCCTAAAGAACCGATGACCGAAGCCCAGATCCCCTCGTCGCGCCCGATCGACCATCTCGCCCTTTGCGGCGCGGTGGATGCGCCCGCGTTGCTGATCGGCGACCGGGTGACGAGCTTCGCCGACCTCGATGCCGGCGTTGGCCGGCTCGCCGCGTGGCTGCTCGAGCAGGTTGGCGGTCCCGGCGAACGCGTCGCCAGCTGGAGCGCGAAGACGCGGCTCGCCTGCCTGATGCCGCTCGCGGCGGCGCGCGCGGGGCTGATCCATGTGCCGGTCAATCCTCTGCTTAAGGCGCCGCAGGTCGCGCATATCCTGGCGGACAGCGGCGCGAAACTGCTCGTCACCAATGCCGCGCGCAGCGACACGCTCGGCGAAGCCCTGCCGGTCGATTGCGTCGTGCAGGATTTGAAGATCGCCGAGGAGGTGATCGATTCGGGCGGGCAGGGGCTTCCCCCGTCGCTCGCTGAGCCCGGCGATCTGGCGGCGATCCTCTATACGAGCGGCTCGACCGGGCGCCCCAAGGGGGTGATGCTTAGCCACGCCAATTTGTGGCTCGGTGCCGAGGCCGTTGCGGATTATCTGAAGATCGTTCCAGAGGATCGTGTGCTCGCGCTACTGCCCTTGAGCTTCGACTATGGTCAGAACCAACTGCTCTCGACCTGGTATGCGGGCGCCGCTGTCGCGCCGCTCGATTACCTGACCCCGCGCGACGTCGTGAAGGCGGTGGCGCGGCATGGCGCAACGACGCTGGCGGGCGTGCCGCCGCTCTGGGTGCAACTGGTCGAGAGCGAATGGCCCGCCGAAAGTGCGGCGCATCTCAAGCGCCTGACCAACAGCGGGGGCGCGCTGACGCCGTCGCTGATCGACGCGATGCGCGCGACTTTCCCCAATGCCGACGTCTATCCGATGTATGGGCTGACCGAGGCGTTCCGCTCGACCTATTTGCCGCCGAAGCTGGTCGCCGATCATCCGACCTCGATGGGCCGCGCGATCCCGCATGCCGAGATTTTGGTGTGCCGCGCCGACGGCACGATCACCGCCGACGAGGAGCCGGGCGAACTCGTCCATTGCGGGCCGCTCGTCGCGCAGGGGTATTGGCAGGATGACGAACGCACCGCCTTGCGCTTCAAACCCGCGCCGCGTGCGTCGCGCTATGGCGGCATGGCGGTGTGGTCGGGCGACACGGTGCGCCGCGACGCCAATGGCCTGTTGTACTTCGTCGGCCGCGACGATGCGATGATCAAGACCGCGGGCAACCGGGTCAGTCCGACCGAGGTCGAGGATGTCGCGATCACCTCGGGCCTGATTTACGAGGCGGTGGCGTTCGGGGTCCCCGACGCCCGGCTTGGCGCGGCGATCGTGCTGATCGTGCGCGGCAAGGGGGAGGCCGACCGCGACGCGCTCGCGGCGTATCTCAAGGCGAACCTGCCCAATTTCATGCAGCCGCAGGCGATCGAATGGCGCGCCGAACTGCCGCGCAACCCCAATGGCAAGCTCGACCGCGTCGCGATCGCCGCCGACTGGAAGGTCGCGGCATGAAACCGCATGGTCCGATCCCGCCCGGCTTCGCCGCCGATGCCGACGGCATGTTGCTGATCGGCGGCCAGCGAGCCGACGACCTCGCCGAGGATGCCGGCGACACGCCGCTGTTCGTCTATGACAGCAAGCTGCTCACCGCGCGCGTCGCCGAATGGCGCGCCGCGATGCCCGCCGAACTGCAGCTTCATTATGCGATGAAGGCGAATCCCTATGGCCCGCTGCTCGGCCATATGGCGGCGATGGTCGACGGACTCGACGTCGCGTCGGGCGGCGAGCTCAAGGCTGCGCGCACCAGCGGCATGGCGAGCGGGCACATCAGCTTCGCCGGCCCCGGCAAGCGCGACTCCGAACTCGAATATGCGATCAAGGCGGGCGCGACGCTCAATCTCGAATCGGCGGGCGAGGCCGAACGGGCGTTCGCGATCGGGACGCGGCTCGGCATCGTCCCGCGACTCGCCGTACGCGTGAACCCCGACTTCGACCTCAAGGGGTCGGGCATGAAGATGGGCGGCGGCGCCAAGCCCTTCGGGGTCGACGCCGCCGAGGTCGCGGCGCTGGTGGGGCGTCTGCTCGATGCCGGCGCCGACTGGCAGGGTTTCCATATTTTTGCCGGATCGCAGGCGCTTGATGCCGGCGCCATCGCCGATACCCAGGCGCAGACCGTCGCGCTCGCGGCGCGGCTCGCCAATGAAATTGGCGCGGTGCCGCCGCTCGTCAATCTCGGCGGCGGCATGGGGGTGCCCTATTTCCCCGGCGACAAGGCGGTCGATGCGAAGGCGGTGGGCGACGCGCTCGCCGCGACGCTCGCGGCGCGTGACCCGATGCTCGGCGCCAGCCGCTTCGCGATGGAACTCGGGCGCTGGCTCGTCGCCGAGGCGGGGGTCTATCTGACCCGCATCGTCGATCGCAAGACCAGTCATGGCGAGACCTTCCTCGTCACCGACGGCGGGCTTCATCACCAGCTCGCGGCGAGCGGCAATTTCGGCACCGTGATCCGCCGCAACTACCCGATCGCGCTCGCCAGCCAGTTCGGCGCCGAACCCGTCGAGACGGTGTCGGTCGTCGGCTGCCTCTGCACGCCGCTCGACCGCCTCGGCGACCAGGTCGCCATGCCGCGCGGCGAGGTCGGCGATCTTGTGGCGATCTTTCAGGCGGGGGCTTATGGCGCGACCGCGAGCCCCTCGGCTTTCCTCGGCCAGGGTCCGGCGCGCGAGATGCTCGTTTAAGATCCTCCCCATCGCGAAGCGTTGGGGAGGGGGACCGCCGCGAAGCGGTGGTGGAGGGGTTGAAAGGTTGCACCGACGCCTGACGGCGTCGACCCCTCCGTCAGCCCGGCGGGCTGCCACCTCCCCAACGCTACGCGATGGGGAGGATCGGAATGGCCATTTCTGTCCCGAACTGGCACAGAGTGCGACGAGCGCGGCGCAAACCTAGCCGACTACTAACGGTATATTCACCCTTTTCGGTCATCGCTGATCCTGACGCATTGGCTTTCGCCCCGGGCATTTAGCTCGCGGCGACGCCGCTGCCGCAGGAAAGGTGATACCATGACGACGTCCTTCCCCGCCCTTCGCGCCGCGCGCGTGGTCCTCGCGTGCGGGATCGCCGCGACCGCGCTGACCGGCTGTATGGGCGGCGGCGCCGCCGCGCCGCAGCTGCCGAGCGCGACCTTCGTCCAGAATCAGGAAGGGCCCGGCGAGGAATATATCATCGGCCCGCTCGACGAGCTGCAGATCTTCGTGTGGCGCAACCCCGAGCTGGGCGGCAAGGTCCAGGTCCGCCCCGACGGCCGCATCACCACCCCGCTGATCACTGACATGCCCGCGGTCGGCAAGACCCCGACGATGCTGCAGCAGGACCTCAAGCTTCAGCTCAGCCAATATATCACCGACCCGATCGTCAGCGTCATCGTCACCAGCTTCAACAGCACCTTTTCGCAGCAGGTGCGCGTCGTCGGCGCGACCGAAAAGCCCGCGTCGATCCCGTTCCGCGCCAATATGACCGTGCTCGACGCGATGATCGCGGTCGGCGGCCTCGGCGAATATGCCGCGGGCAACAAGGCGCGCCTTGTCCGTTACGACAAGGGCAGCGGCAAGCAGCATGAATATGGCCTGCGCCTCAACGACCTCGTCAAGCGCGGCGACATCAAGGCGAACGTCCGGCTCCAGCCGGGCGACGTGATCATCATCCCCGAAAGCATGTTCTGACGCGTTACCGCGCGGCCGACTCCCCAAACCTGCCAAGGACTGAAACCAGACAATGAACGGCCTTTACGACGAATTCCGGGTGGCGCTGCACAGCGTCTGGACGCGCCGCTGGCTGGTTCTGGCCGTGGCCTGGGGCATCTGCATCCTCGGCTGGCTGGCGATCGCGTCGATCCCCAACCGGTATGATTCGCGCGCCCGCCTGCTCGTCGACATCAACGAGATCGTCCCCGCCGACAGCCAGAGCGGCCCCTATGCCGATCGCGCCCAGATCGACCAGATTCGCGAGACGCTGACCAGCGCGCGCAACCTCGAGAAGGTCGCGGTGACGACCGGCATGCTCCCCGCCGGCGCCGGTGAGCGCGAAAAGGCCGGCGCGGTCGCGATGCTGCAAAAGAATATCAAGGTCATCCCGCAGCAGGAAAATATCTTCGAGATCACCTCGTCGATCGGAGTCGGCAGCCTGTCCGACGCCGACAATGCCAAGCTTGCGAGCGGCGTCCTCGACAGCCTGATCACCGTGTTCCGCGACGAACAGCTGCGCGGCGGCCGGATGACCGCGCGCGAGGGGCTGAAGTTCCTCGACGCCCAGCTCGCCGACCGCGAAAAGGCGCTCGGCGAGGTCGAGGCGCGCCGCGCCGCCTTTGAGGCGAAGAATATCGGCCTGATCTCCAGCGGCACCGGTTCGCCCGGCCAGCGTATCGATGCCGCGCGCGCCGAGCTTGGCCAGATCGAGACCCAGCTCGCTGCGGCGCAAGGCTCGCTCGCCGCCGCGAACGGCCAGATGGCGTCGACCCCGGCGACGATCAACGTCCCCGGCATGGGCGGCGTCGGCGGCGGTGTCGCGCGCCAGCAGCTCGCCGGGGCACAGAACGAACTGTCGTCGATGCGCGCGCGCGGGCTGACCGACGCGCACCCCGACGTCATCGCGCTGAAAAGCCAGATCGCCTCGCTGAAGGCGATGGCCGACCGCGAAGGCGCGGGCGCCGGTGGTGGCGGCAACGCCCAGAATCCCGCCTATGCGACGCTGCAGGCGATGCGCGCCGAACGCCAGGCGACCGTCGCGGCGCTGTCGTCGCGCAAGGCGCAATTGTCGGCCGACATCAACCGCATCACCACCGCGCAGATCCAGAACCCCGGCGTCGCAGCCGAATATGAACGGATCAACGGCGAATATACCGCGCTCAAGGCGCAGTCGGACCGGCTGATGGCACAGCGCGAACAGGTGCGCATGCGCGGCGAGGTGCAGACCGAAACCGACGCGATCAAGGTCGAACTGCTCGACCCGCCGACGAAACCGACCTCGCCCGCGGCACCGAACCGCCCGCTGTTTCTGACGCTCGTGTTGTTCGCGGGCATCGGCGGCGGCATCGGGGTCGCCTTCGGCCTCGGTCAGGTGCGCACCAGCTATGCGACCGCGGCCAAGCTCGAACGCGCCAGCGGCCTGCCGGTCATCGGATCGATCACCGAGGTCGTGACGCCCGAACGGCACGCCGACCGCAAGAAGAAACTCGTCTGGCTCGCGGGGGGCAGCGGCGCGCTGGTTGCGCTGTTCGTCCTGCTGCTGGTCGCCGAATTCGTCCAGCGTGGCATGGTCGCGTGACGGGGGACAAGAAAATGAACGAACATCGCCCCATCAAGCGCACGCCCTCGCTGCTCGAACGCGCCGCCGACATGTTCGGCACCGATCCTGCCGCCGGCGCGCCGACGATCGACGTCTCGGGCCTGCCCGAGGAGCCGGTCCGCAAAGGCAAGGCGAAGAAAAAGGCCGAGTCCGAAGCGCCGGTGACGCCCCTGCTTACGCCGGAGGCCGAAACGCTCGACCCCGTCGTCGAGGCCGCCCCCGCGGTCGAGGCGGCGCCGAAACCGTCGCCGCGCAAGGATATCGCCAGGGCGGCGCCCGCCGTCGTGCCGACGCGTCAGGGAACGATCGACCGCGAACGGCTCGCCGCCAGCGGCATGATCGTGCCGGGGGCGGCGGTCAGCGGCATTTCCGAAGAATATCGCATCGTGAAGCGCGAACTGATCCGCAACTTCGCGGGCAGCGGCAGCCGTCCGGTGTTGCCGCGCGGCCACCGCGTGCTGATCGGCTCGGCCAATCCGGGCGAGGGAAAGACCTTCTCGGCGGTCAACCTCGCGCTCAGCCTCGCGGTCGAAACCGACCATGACGTGCTGCTGATCGACGCCGACATCGCCAAGCCCAGCGTGCTGAACGCGCTCGGGCTGGAGGACGGTCCCGGGCTGATGGACGCGCTCGCCGACCCGCACCTGCCGCTCGGCGACTGCCTGATCCAGACCGATATTCCGGGGCTGAAGGTCATGCCCGCGGGCACGGCGCATATGCACGACACCGAATTGCTCGCCTCGGCGCGCACCGAAACCTTGCTCGCCCAGCTCGAAGCGGGGGCGCCGGGCCGGATCATCATCCTCGATTCGCCGCCGGTGCTCGCGGCGTCGCCCGCCGCGGTGCTCGCCGGCCATGTCGGCCAGCTGATCATGGTGGTGCGCGCCGATACGACGCTCGAAAGCGCGCTGCGCGACGCGATCGGGCTGATGGGCGCCTGCCCGCACATCCAGCTGCTCCTCAACGGGGTCAAATATTCGCCGGGCGGTCGCCGCTTCGGCACCTATTATGGACAAGGAGGCGCCTGACCATGCGCACCACTCTTCCGCACGCGCGCCCTGGCGTCATGACGGCGGTTGCCTTGCTGCTCGCGGGCACCGCGACCAGCGCGCATGCGCAATTCTCGGGTCCCGAAGGCGGCAGCGGCGATGGCGCCGCGTCGTCGGCACCGGCCTCGGCCGAAAGCGGCACCGGCAAGCGCTACGAGCGCGGCCAGAAGCGCAGCAAGCGCACGGTCGAAGTCACACCCTATCTCGAAGTGGGGCAGGTGCTGCAGGCCGATCTCAAGAATAATGGCGATGTGCTCACCTACACGACGCTCGCCGCCGGGGTCGACGCGGTCATCGCGACGCGCCGCGCCGAAGTCGCGGCGACGCTGCGGTACGAATATCGCATCGGCGAATCGGGCGGCCTCGGCGATTCGGACACGATCAGCGGGCTGCTGCGCGGCCGCTACGAACTGGCGCGCGGGCTGAATGTCGAGGCCGGAGCGCTCGCGACGCGCACCCGTGCCGACGGGCAGGGCGCCGACAATCCGATTTTCGTCGGCAATGGCTCGAACTCGGCTGACGTCTATTCGATCTACGCCGGCCCGACCTTCGTCCGCCGCATCGGCGGACTCGACGTCGGTGCCGGTTATCGCTTCGGCTATAACAAGGTCGAGGTCGACACCCCCGCAGTGCTGCCGCCGGGTGCGACCAGCCAGGATATTTTCGACAGCTCGACCAACCATGTCGCGTGGGGCAGCGTCGGCCAGCGGCCGGGCGACCTGCCGTTCGGCTGGCAGGTGTCGGGCGGTTACGAGCGCGAGGATGCGACCCAGCTCGACCAGCGGTTCGAGGGCAAGTTCGCCCGCGCCGACGTGACGGTGCCGATCGGCCCGACCGTCGCGCTGCTTGGCGGCGTCGGCTATGAAGATATCGAGATCAGCGAACGCAACCCCGTCGTCGACGCGAACGGCGTGCCGGTCCGCGACGCGAACGGGCGCTTCGTCACCGACAAGTCGAGCCCGCGCCAGCTGTCGTTCGACACCGACGGGCTGATCTGGGACGCCGGCGTGATGTGGCAGCCCAGCCGCCGCACCTCGCTGACCGCCAAGGTCGGGCGCCGCTATGGCGACACCATCTACACCGGCAGCTTCTATTACCGCCCGGGCCATGCGACGCAGATCCAGGTCGGCGTCTATGACGGCATCTCCAGCTTCGGGCGCGGGCTTTCCGCTGGCCTCGCCGGCCTGCCGACCCAGTTCGACCCGACGCGCAACCCGATCGACGGCGATATCAACAGCTGCCAGTTCGGCGCGCAGGGCGGCGGCTGTCTCAACAACGCGCTGTCGAACGCGACCGGCGCGCAGTTCCGCAGCCGCGGCATCCAGGGCATCTTCACCAGCCGCGCCGGGGCGTGGAGCTATGGCTTTGGCGCCGGTTACGATCGCCGCCGCCTGCTCGTGCCCGCGCTGTCGCAGATTGCCGACCTCAACGGGGTGACCGACGAGAATTATTATCTCTTCGCGTCGATCGGGCGCCAGCTCGGCCGCGATGCCGACCTGTCGTTCAGCGGCTTCTACAATTATTTCGACAATGGCTCGCCGGGCGCGACCGACGTGCAATCCTATGGCGCGTCGGCGGTCTATTCGCAGCGCTTCTGGCGCGGGCTGACCGGCAGCGCGGCGGCCAGCCTCACCGGCTTCGACCAGGACGGTTTCAACAGCCAGCTCGTGGCATCGGCGCTGTTCGGTCTGCGCTACAATTTCCGGTAACGGGGAAGATAATATGTACGATCAATATTATGGCTTTACGGGACGTCCTTTCCAGCTGACGCCGGACCCGAATTTCTATTTCGAGAGCGGCACCCACCGCAAGGCGATGTCCTATCTCGGCTATGGGCTGGCGCAGGGCGAGGGCTTCATCGTGATCACCGGCGACGTCGGCGCGGGCAAGACGACGCTCGTCGGCCATCTGATGAACACGATCGACCCCAACCGCCTGACCGCGGTCAAGCTGGTGTCGACGCAGGTCGAGGGCGACGATCTCCTCCGCCTCGTCGCCGAACAATTCGGGCTCGACTGGGAAGGCGAGAGCAAGGCCGAACTGCTGCGCTCGATGGAACAATATCTGCGCGAACAGGCGCGCGCCGGCCGCCGCACGTTGCTGATCGTCGACGAGGGGCAGAATCTTGCGATCTCGGCGCTTGAAGAATTGCGCATGCTGTCGAACTTCCAGCTCGGCGGCCATTCGCTGCTGCAGATCTTCCTGCTCGGCCAGCCCGAATTCCGCCAGACGCTGTTTCACTCGCCGCAGCTCGAACAGCTGCGCCAGCGGGTGATCGCGACGCATCATCTGGACCCGATGGAGCCCGAGGAGGTCGAACCCTATATCCTCCACCGCCTCGGCAAGGTCGGCTGGACCGGCAACCCCAGCTTCAGCCCCGACGCCTTCGAGGAAATCTTCGATTACAGCGAAGGCGTGCCGCGCAAATTGAACGTGCTGGTCAGCCGCCTGCTGCTGTTCGGCGCGGTCGAGCAACAGCATCGCATCACCGCCCAGCATGTGCGCGACGTCGTCGCCGAGATCGAGGCCGATCGCGGCATCGACGCGAAGACGCTGGTGCCGCCGGCCCCGGTCGAACCGGCCTTCGCCGCACCTGCGCCCGCCGCCTTCGCACCGGCGCCGGTGGCGTCGCTCGCGGCGATGGCGGCGCCGGCACCGAAACCCGAACCGGTGTGGGCCGAACCCGCGCCCGTGGCGGAAGCCGAACCCGAAGAGGCGCCGTTCGAACTGGTCGAGGCCTTCGTCGAACCCGACTCCGTCGTCGCGCCGGTCGAACCCGAAGCAGAAGCCGAACCCGCGCCCTTTGCCGCCCCGGCCGCCGAGGTCGAAGCGCCGCTCGAATGGCCGGCTGCCGCCGCTATCGCCGAACCGGCCGTCGAAGCCGAAAGCGTCGAAGCGGCGCCGCCGCCCTTCGCCGCCCCGGACGAAGAAGCCCCCGCCATGGGCCTCGAACGCCTGTCGATGCGCGCCGCGCTCGAAGAGGTCGACATCCTGCCGCCGTCGCACGCGGCGACGAGCTTCGTCGAAGCCCGTTCGCTCGTCGCCGAACAGCTTGGCCTCGCGCCCGCGGCGGCCGCCGAAGTCGAACCCGTTGCCGAAGCGCGGCGTTTCGCCATTGCCCCCGACCCTGTCGAAGCCGCGGTCGAGCAGGAAGCAGAAGCGTCCGAACCGAGCGCGGCCTTCGCTGCACCCGAGGCGATCATACCCGAACCGGTCGAACCCGAGGCATCGACCGACGCCCCGGCGGCCGCGTTGGTCGACGAGGCGCAACTGGTCGCGCTCCAGCGCCAGCTCGCCGGGCTGGAGGCGCGGATCGCCGAGCAGGATGTGGCGCTGCGCCGTGTGCTTGATTTGTTGATCGATTGGGTCGAACGCGATCCGGCGAATGCGCCCGATCCGACGCTGACGCAGACCTGGGCCGCCTGACGGCGTCCCGGTCGCGGCTGGCTGCCGGATCGATGAAGGTGAGGGATCATGCAGAACGGCCTGTCGGTCGATGTCGAGGACTGGTTCCAGGTCGGCGCCTTTGAGCGCGTGATCGACCGCGCCGACTGGCCGGCGCTCGAATGCCGGGTCGAGGCGAATTGCGACGCGGTGCTGCAACTCTTCGCCGAGGCCGGGGTCACCGGCACCTTCTTCACATTGGGCTGGGTCGCCGAACGCTATCCGGCGCTGATCCGGCGCATCGTCGATGCGGGGCACGAACTCGCGAGCCATGGGTACGACCATCAGCGCGTGTTCGCGATGACCCCCGACGCCTTCGCCGCCGACCTGAAGAAGACACGGGCGATCCTCGAGGGTCTCGGCGGCGTGCCCGTGCGCGGCTATCGCGCGCCGAGTTTCTCGGTCGACCAGCGCACCCCATGGGCGCATCCAATCCTCGCCGAACAGGGCTATGCCTATTCGTCGAGTGTCGCGCCGGTGGTGCATGATCATTATGGCTGGCCCGCCAGCCCGCGCCACGCCTGGCGCCCGGTTGCGGGCAGCGACCTAGTCGAATGGCCGGTGACCACCGCCCGCTTCGCCGGGCGCACGCTGGCTGCCGGGGGGGGCGGCTTCATGCGCCTGCTTCCCTATGGCTTCACCCGCTGGGCGATCGCGCGCATGAACGCCGAAGGGCATCCCGCGATCCTCTATTTCCACCCATGGGAAATCGACCCCGGCCAGCCGCGCGTCGCCGACGCGCCGCTCAAATCGAAGATCCGCCACTACAGCGGCCTCTCAGCCATGGCCGGCAAGCTACGGAAGCTGCTCGACGATTTCGAATGGACCCGCGCCGACGCCTTGCTGCCCGCGCAACAAGGCCGCGCCGTGCCGTGGAAGCAGGCGGCATGAACGCGCCCGCACATCCGGTTGCCGCGCCGCTGCCCGACGACGCGGCGTGGGACGCCTATGTCGCCGCGCACCCCGACGCGACGCCTTTTCACACCCGCGCCTGGTGCGAAGCGATCACGCGGGCGACGGGCCACAAGCATCATCTGATCGCGCAGCGCGACGCGGCGGGGCAGATCGTCGGGCTGCTCCCGCTGCACCATGTCCGCTCGCCGCTGTTCGGGCAGGCGCTCGTCGCCAGCGGCTTCGCGGTCGGAGGCGGCCTGCTCGCCGACAGCGCGGACATTGCGGCGGTCCTTGCCGATGCCGCGATCGACCTTGCGGGATCGCTCGGCGTCCCGTCGATCGAATTGCGGGGTGGTTCGTTGCCAGAGGGATGGCCTATCGAGGAGGACGTCTACGCCGGCTTCGCCCGCGACCTTGCCAGCGACGAAGAGGCCGAACTCCTCGCCATCCCCCGCAAGCAACGCGCCGAGGTTCGCAAGGCGCTTGGGAGCGATCTGAAGGTCACCGTCGGCACCGACGAAGCCCACCGCGCCGACCACTACCGCGTCTACGCCACCAGCGTCCGCAACCTTGGCACGCCTGTGTTCCCCAAGTCCTTGTTTTCACATGTTCTTGACGCCTTCGGATCCGACGCCGACATCCTCAATGTGCGCAACGATCGTGAAGTTGTGGCGAGCGTCCTCAGCCTCTATTGGCGCGGCACCGTCATGCCCTATTGGGGCGGCGGACTCGCCTCGGCGCGGAGCTTGCGCGCCAACGAAATGATGTACTTCGCGCTGATGAACCACGCGCGTTCCCGGGGTTGCACCCGCTTCGACTTCGGTCGCTCGAAACTCGGAACCGGGCCGTACAGCTACAAGAAGAACTGGGGTTTCGAACCCGAAGCGCTGACCTATGCGCGCTGGCTCGCCGAGGGTGAGACCCCGCGCGACACCAACCCGACCAGCGCCAAATACCGCCTGCAGGTCGACCTGTGGAAAAAACTCCCGCTCTGGGCCGCCAACCGCATCGGACCGCTGATCGCGCGCGGGCTCGGCTGATGGCCGAGATCCTGTTCCTCGTCCACCGCGCGCCCTGGCCCCCCGACCGCGGCGATCGCATCCGCAGCTGGCATATGTTCGAGGCGCTGGCGAAGCTCGCGCCCGTCCATGTCGCCGCGCTTGCCGACAATGACGCCGAGGCCGAGGTCGCGCGCGGGAAAATGACGCTGCTCTGCGCGAGCCTTGCCATCGAAGTCCGGAACGTCTCGCGCCCGCTCGCGCTGGCGCAGGCGGTGTTGGGTGGCGAACCGGTTTCGAACCGGCTGTTCCGCAACGCCGCGCTCGCGCGTCATGTTCGCGACCTGCTGGCACAGGGAAATATCACCCACATCGTCGCCTTCTCGGGCCAGATGGCGCAATATCTGCCTGCCGATTTCGCCGGCCCGGTGCTGATGGATTTCGTCGACGTCGATTCGGCCAAATTCGCCACCTATGCGGCGCAGGACAAGCGCCAGCCGCTGCACTGGGTCCATGCGCGCGAGGCCGACCGGCTTGGCGCCTATGAGGCCGAAGTCGCGAGCCGTGTCGACGCCAGCCTGTTCGTCAGCAGCGCCGAAGCCGCGCTGTTTCGCGGTCGCAGCGGCCTTGATGAGGACAGGGTCCGCGCGGTCGAGAATGGCATCGACACCGACACATTTGATCCGTCCTTGCCGCACGATCCGGTCGGGCAGGGCGAAGGCCCGCTCGCGGTGTTCACCGGCCAGATGGACTATCGGCCGAATATCGATGCGGTGCGCTGGTTTGCCACCGACATATTGCCGCTGATCCGCCAGCGCCATCCGGCGGCGCGCTTCGCGATCGTCGGCCGTGCGCCGACCGAAGAGGTGCGCGCGCTCGCCGACCTGCCCGGTGTGGCCGTCACCGGCGAGGTGGCCGACGTGCGCCCCTGGCTCGCCGCCGCCGATGCGGTGGTCGCGCCGTTGCTGCTCGCGCGCGGCATCCAGAACAAGCTGCTCGAGGCGATGGCGATGGCGCGGCCGGTGGTCGCGAGTGCCGCCGCCGCCGAGGGCATCGATGCGACGCCCGGCGATCATCTGCTTGTTGCCGACGGGGCTGATGCCATGTCGGCCGCGGTGTGTTCGCTTTTCGACGACCGCGATCGCGCGCGGGCGATGGGGCAAGCCGCCCGCAAACGGATGATCGCGCGCTACGGCTGGGATGCCCGCCTCGCGCCGCTCGGGCAATTGCTGGGTCTCGCGGCATGACGGCCGGGACCGCGAACCTCGTTCGTCCGAAAAGCTGGACGCGCTGGCAAGCGCATCTGGTCGCGCTGACCGGGCTGTCGGCGGCGATCCTCGCGCTCTTTCACCGCGACGCCGCCGATATGGCGGGCATCTGGTGGCACAGCTCGACCTTCACCCACTGCCTGCTGATGGTGCCGATGATCGGCTGGCTGGTGTCGCAGCGCGCCGCGCTGCTGCGCCCGCTGACCCCGGTCTTTTGGTGGCCAGCGCTGCTCTGGATGGCGGGGGCGGGGCTGGTGTGGCTGGTCGGCGAAGCGGCGGGAGTCGGGCTGTTCCGCCAGCTCGGGCTGGTGCTGATGCTGCAGGGCGCGGTCGCGGCGACGCTGGGCGAGAAGCTGGTGCGCGGGCTACTTTTCCCGCTCGCCTACGCGCTGCTCCTCGTGCCGTTCGGCGAGGAACTCGTGCCTTTGCTCCAGACGCTCACCGCGCATATCAGCATCGTCCTGCTCCATCTGATCGGACTCGGCGCCCATATGGAGGGCGTGTTCATCACCACCCGCGCGGGTTTCTTCGAGGTCGCCGAGGAATGTTCGGGGGTCAGTTTCCTGATCGCGATGCTCGCTTATTCGACCTTTGCCGCGCATCTCTGTTTTCGCAGCTGGACCCGGCGTATCGTCTTTGTCGCGGGTGCGCTTGCGACGACGATCCTCGCCAACGCGCTGCGCGCCTGGGGCACGATGGTCGCCGCCGAAATCTGGGGGATCGAGGCGGCGGGCGGGATCGATCATATCTTTTATGGCTGGATCTTCTTCGGACTCGTCATTCTGATCGTGATGCTCGTCGCGCGCCGCTGGTTCGACCGCCCGGCGAACGACGTCGCGGTCGATGTGTCGGGGCTTCAGGGCGCGCCGCGCTTTGCGGGCGCTGCGAAGGCCGTGCTGCCCGCTGCGCTGGCGGTGCCGTTGCTGTTCGCCGGTTGGGCGGCGCTCATCGGTGCGCGCTCGGCGCCGCTGCCTGACAAGATGGAGATCGCCGTCCCCGCCGGCTGGACCGAGACGATCGGCGAAGGCACCGTCTGGGCGCCGCGTTTCGATGGTGCCGACCAGCTCTGGCTCCGCCATTTCATCGATGGCAAGGGGCGCCGCGTCGCGGTCGGACTAGGCGGCTACGAACGGCAGGACGAGGGGCGCGAGGTCGTCGCCTTCGGGCAGGGCGCGATCGATCCCGACAGCCAATGGGCGTGGAGCGCGGCGGTGCCCGCGATCGACGGGGGCAAGACCGAAAAGCTTCTCCATCCCGGTCCGGTGCTGCGCGATGCCGTGACCTTTTACGTCGTCGATGGCGCTGTAACGGGTAGTCCGCGCGCCGCGAAGCTCGCGGGGCTCAAGGCGCGCCTGCTCGGCGGCGACCCGCGCGCGCTGTCGCTGATCGTGTCGAGCGAGGAGCGGCAGGGCGGGGTATCTGCGATCACCGATTTCGTTTCCGCGTCGGGCGGAGCGCAGGCGATGGCTGACCGCGCGCTGAAACTGCGCTAGAGCCTCGCCGAATATGTGTGGGATCGCGGGCCTTTATCATCTGGACACGGCAAAGCCGGTCGATCCGGCGCGGCTGCGCGCGATGCTCCATCCGATGGCGCATCGCGGCCCCGACGGCACCGGTGTGTGGACCGCGCCGGGCGTCGGTCTCGGCCATCTCCGCCTCTCGATCATCGACATCGCCGGCAGCCCGCAGCCGATGGCGAGCGACGACGAGGCGGTGACGCTGACCTATAACGGCGAAATCTATAATTTCCGCGAGCTGCGCGCCGAACTCGAGGAGCGCGGCCACCGTTTCCGCACCAGCGGCGACACCGAGGTGATCATCGCGGCCTGGCGCCAATGGGGCGTCGAATGCCTGTCGCGGCTCAACGGCATGTTCGCCTTCGCGCTCCACGACCATCAGCGGGGTTGCCTGTTCCTCGCGCGCGACCGGCTGGGGGTGAAGCCGCTTCACCATGCGCGGCTGTCGGACGGGTCGCTCGCCTTTGCGTCCGAGCTCAAAGGCCTGTTGCGGCATCCACTGCTCCGGCAGGAAGCGAACATCACCGCGATCGAGGACTTCCTCGCATTCGGTTACGTCCCCGACGACAATTGCATCGTCGCGGGGGTGCAGAAGCTGCCCGCCGGCCATTATCTGCTGCTCGAACGCGGCAAGCCGGTGCCCGCGCCGACCTGTTGGTGGGCACCCGATTTCTCGAAACGCATCCGCGCCAGTGAAGGCGAAGCCTCCGAGCATCTGACGCACCTGATGCGTGCCGCGGTGACCGACCGCATGGTGTCCGATGTGCCGCTCGGCGCTTTCCTGTCGGGCGGCGTCGACAGCAGTGCGGTCGTGGCCTTGATGGCCGAGGCGAGCAGCAAGGCGGTCAAGACCTGCACCATCGGCTTCGACCAGGCGGTGCTCGACGAGACCGCCTACGCCCAGCAGATCGCCGAGCGCTTCGCGACCGACCACCGCACGCGGACGGTAGCGGCCAGCGACTTCGACCTTGTCGACCGGATCGCCGACATGTTCGACGAGCCCTTCGCCGATGCGAGCGCGCTGCCGACCTATCGCGTCTGCGAACTCGCGCGTGAAGAGGTCACCGTCGCGCTGTCGGGCGACGGCGCCGACGAAGCCTTCGCGGGTTATCGCCGGCTGGTGTTCCAGCATCAGGAGGAAAAGCTGCGCGGGCTGATCCCCGGGGTGCTGCGCCGCAATCTGCTCGGGCCACTGGCGAAGGTCTGGCCGCAGATGGACTGGGCGCCGCGCCCGTTGCGCGCGCGCGCGACGCTCGCCAGCCTGTCGAAGAGCGGCGCCGAAGGCTATGGCGAGGCGGTCGGTGTGACCGGCCCCGACCAGCGTGGACGGCTGTTCAACGATGCCGCGAAAAACGCGCTTGGCGATCATGTCGCCGAGGCGCGTTACTGGCAGGCGATGGCCGATGCACCCGCCCGCGAGCCGCTCGACCGCGCGCAATATGCCGATTTGAAGATCTGGTTGCCCGGCGACATATTGACCAAGACCGACCGGATGAGCATGGCGGTGAGCCTCGAGGCGCGCGAGCCTTTGCTCGACTATCGCCTCGTCGAATTCGCCGCGAGCCTGCCCGCGTCGATGCGGGTGAAGGGCGGCACCGGCAAGGCGATCATGAAGCAGGCGATGGAGCGTTACCTGCCGCACGACATCCTCTATCGGCCCAAGATGGGGTTCGTGACCCCGGTATCGCACTGGTTTCGCGGCCCGCTGGTCGAGCAGGCGAAGGCGCTTGCGACCTCGTCCACCCTCGCGCGGTCGGGCTGGTTCGACATGGCCGAGATCGAACGCATCGTCTCCGCGCACCAGAGCGGACGGCGCGATCACGGGCGGCTGATTTGGCAATTCTTCATGCTGGAAAAGTCGCTGGCGAAATTGTTCGGGATTTGAGGTGCGACGACGGTCCGCTTGCGGATGATTTCTAGACCATCCTCTATTTCCGTTTGT
>Ga0155175_106_pt1 | contig 61235 bp, 53 predicted proteins | sample RifCSPhighO2_01_FD_106143 | JGI IMG/M metagenome (GOLD analysis project Ga0155175, IMG submission 106143) | Sphingopyxis sp. RIFCSPHIGHO2_01_FULL_65_24 | reverse complement strand
CGCGTCGATGATGAACGAGGCGCCGATCCGGGAGGTGAGCGTGATCGCCAAGCCGAACCTCGAATCGCGCGATCATGAGGGTGCCATGTGGCGCGTCGATTTCGCGGACGCGGAGAACAGCAGCGCCTATGTTTCGCTCGACACCGCGCGTTTTATTGTCATGCGCGGCGACACGTGGCGGACCTGGGACTTCTTCTGGATGCTTCACAATATGGACTATGTGAACCGGAAGAGCTTCAATCACCCGCTGATCATCTTCGTCGCCTTCGGCGCGCTGTGGCTGTCAGGGACCGGCTTCTACCTGCTCTTCAAAAGCTTCAGCAAAGCCGATTTTCGCTGGCTGCGGCGCCGCCGCAAACCCGTCGTGACCCGCCGCACGGCCTGACGTGCCCGCGGTCAGTCGCCGATCGAGAAGGCGGCCGACAGTTCGAAGCGCGAGCCCGGATGCGTCAGCCATGCGTGGCTGACGAGCCGCGAGTGGCTCCAGGTCCGGCGGGTCATCCGCAGCACCGGTTCGCCATCCGACAGGCCCAGCATGCTGTGAGTCTGCGCGTCGGGCACTTCGGCGCGGACGCGATGCTCGACCCGCTCCAGCGGTGCCGTGCGCGTCAGATATTCGTTCGGCGTCATTTGCGTGAAGTCGATCTCGCCGTAGTCGGGCGCGGCCGACGCCAGCACGAAACGCTCCTCGAGCTGAATCGGGAACTCGGCTTCGTGATGAACGATGATCGAGTGGAACAATTTCGTGCCGACCGGAACCTGAAGAAGGGCGGCCGTTTCCGCATTCGCCCGTATCTCGTCATTCTGGACAACGCGTGCGCGATAGACATGGCCACGATCGCGGATTTCCTCGGCGATATTCCGGATTTCGATCATCTGGCCGATCGGCTTCGGTTCCGCGACGAACGAACCGCTGCCAGCCCGGCGGACGAGGACACCCGCGGCCTGAAGCTCGCGAAGCGCCCGGTTCGCGGTCATCCGCGAGACATCGAATTGCTCGACGAGTTCGGCCTCGGATGGCACGCGATCGCCCGGTTTCAGTTGACCGTCGCGCACGGCATCGCAGATGCTCTGCTTGATTGCGGCATAGCGGCGGGGAGGCTGGTTCTCCTTCTCGTCGGGGCTGGGGCGCCGCGCCGGTGTGGACTGGTTTGAAGGCCGGGACCCGTTGCCCGAGGTGCGAGAGGGAAAATCCATAACCCGTCTATACAGGTTGGGCTCGGTCTTTTCCAAGCGTTCGGAAATAAAAATTGCGCGACGCCGGATAGCGGAAGGTTTGCAACGAGGCGGCTAGGCTCCGGGTAGTTTGGCGAGCTCGGCGGGCGTGATGACCGGCTCTTTCCGATCCTTCCGTTCCGAATAGCGATCGACGAGCTGGTCGGCATGGACGCGCGTGAGCACGGTGAAGCGCACCAGTTCCTCGGCGACATCGACGATGCGGTCATAATAGCTCGACGGGATCATGCGCCCTGATTCGTCGAATTCCTGATAGGCTTTGGCGACGCTCGACTGGTTGGGAATGGTGATCATCCGCATCCACCGACCGAGAATGCGAAGCGTGTTGACGCTGTTGAACGATTGCGATCCCGCCGACACCTGCATCACGGCGAGCGTGCGGCCCTGCGTTGGACGCATTCCCTTATAGGCGAGTGGAAGATGGTCGACTTGCGCCTTCATGATGCCGGTAATCTGGCCATGGCGTTCGGGGCTGCACCAGACCTGACCCTCGGACCAGATGGAATGCTGGCGCAGCTCTTCGACCGCCGGGTGATCGTCGTCTGCAATCTGATCGGGCAGCGGCAGATCGGACGGGTCGAAGATGCGCGTCTCGCAGCCGAAGAGCTGGAGCAGGCGCGCGGTCTCCTCGACGACCAGCCGCGAATATGAGCGCTCGCGCAAGCTCCCGTAGAGAAGCAGGATGCGCGGAGCGGGATCGAGCGGCCCGAGGCCGATCGCGGGTTGTGCGCGGAGATATTCGGCGCTGAGGGCCGGCAGATGGTCGGGATCAGTAAGCGTGCGCAGGCGGTTATGGGTCTGTTCTGTCATGATACTCAGACTTATGAAGGAACGGTCGCGGGGAACCAGCGGCGGCCGAGGCGGAAAGCAACGCCGACGAGGAGAATGAGGACGGGCACTTCGACGAGCGGGCCGATGACTGCTGCGAAGGCTACCGGCGAAGCGAGGCCGAAGGCGGCGATGGCGACAGCGATCGCGAGTTCGAAATTATTGCCCGCCGCGGTGAAGGCGACCGCGGTCGTGCGCGGATAGTCCGCCTCGATGAGCTTGCCCATCCAGAAGCTGATGAGGAACTGCACGACGAAATAGATGGTGAGCGGGATCGCAATCCGGATGACATCGCCGGGAATGGTGATGATCTCGCCACCCTTGAGGCTGAACATCGCGACGATCGTGAAGAGCAGCGCGACGAGCGTGATCGGCGCGATCTTCGGCAGGAAGCGCGTTTCATACCACTCGTCTCCCTTGGCGCGTGCGAGAAATCGCCGAGTGAGATATCCGGCCAGGAACGGGATCCCGAGATAGATGAGTACGGCCTCGGCGATCGTCCAGAAGCTGACGTCAATCACGCTGCCTTCGAGGCCGAACAGCGGCGGCAGCACGGTGAGAAAGAACCAGGCGTAGAGGCTGAAGAATAGGATCTGGAAGATCGAATTGAAGGCGACGAGCGCCGCGACATATTGATTGTCGCCCTTTGCGAGCTGGTTCCAGACGATCACCATCGCGATGCAGCGCGCGAGGCCGATCAGGATCAGGCCGGTCATATATTCGGGCTTGTCCGACAGGAAGGTGACCGCGAGTGCGAACATCAACACGGGACCGATGATCCAGTTCTGGATCAGCGAAATCGCGAGAACGCGCTTGTCCTCGAATACCCGCGGCAGCTCATCATAGCGCACGCGTGCGAGCGGCGGATACATCATCAAAATGAGGCCGATCGCAATTGGGACGTTCGTCGTGCCAACCGACAAGGCGTCGATCGCAGCAGGCAGCCCCTTGAAGACCGACCCCAGCAACACGCCGAGCCCCATGGCGAGGAATATCCAGAGCGTCAGATAGCGGTCGAGGAACGACAGGCGTTCGCGCTTTGCTGCGGCAGTCACGTCGATCTCCTAGGCTTGGATATGATTGCCGGCGGCATCGACGACCTGCTCGCCGTCTTCCTTGGCGAAGGCACCGAGCTGGCGGGCCGGAAGGATGTCGAGCACTACCTCGGAGGGGCGGCAGAGTTTCACGCCGAGCGGTGATACAACGAGCGGGCGGTTGATGAGGATCGGATGCGCCACCATCGCATCGACGAGCGCGGCGTCGCCAAGGCTTTCGTCGCCGAGCCCCAATTCGGCGTAGGGCGTTCCCTTCTCGCGAAGCAGGTCGCGCGGGCTGATGCCGGCGCGTTCGATCAGCTGCTCGAGTAGCGCGCGCGACGGCGGCGTCTTCAGATATTCGACGACATGCGGCTCGATCCCCGCATTGCGGATGAGCGCGAGCGTGTTGTGCGAGGTGCCGCATTCGGGGTTATGGTAGATGACGATGTCGGCGGTCATGCGTCCGCCTCCTGCCCGCCGGTGGCGCCTTCGGTGCGGCCGATTTCTTTCAGTTTCCGCACCATCGCCATCTCGTCGATGCTCTCGTGCGGCAGCGCGAGGAAGAGCGAAATGCGGTTCGATAGATAATGGAGCGCTTGTTCGAACGCTTCACGCTGGCCGGAGCCTTCCACCGCGGCGGGATCCTCGATCCCCCAATGCGCATTCATCGGCTTGCCCGGCCAGATCGGGCAGGTCTCGCTGGCGGCATTGTCGCAGACGGTGAAGATGAAATCGAAGACCGGGGCACCGGGGGCGGAAAACTCGTCCCAGCTCTTCGAGCGAAGGCCCTCGGTCTCGAAGCCGAGTTCGCCGAGAAGCGCGCGCACCTGCGGATGGACCTCACCCTTGGGGACGCTGCCGGCGCTAAAGGCGCGAAAGCGTCCCGCGCCATCGCGGTTCAGCAACGCCTCGGCGAGGATCGAGCGCGCGCTGTTGCCGGTGCACAGGAACAGCACGTCATAAATCTTGTCAGTCATGAAAATCTCCGTCGCCGCGGGTCGCGTCGATCAGCAGCAGGAAAGTTCGGCGAGAAGTGGTTCGCAAAGTTCGGCGCGGCCCTGGCAACAGTCCTTCGCAAGGAAGAGCATCAGACCGCGCAACGTGTCGATGTCGGCTCGCTGTATTTGCTGCCGCCCAAGCTTCTCGGACTTTACGAGACCGGCTTTGGCGAGCACGGCGAGATGCGTCGAGAAGGTGCTCTGCGTGAGACCCGATGCGTCAACAAGCTCCCCGGTCGACAGGCCTTCCGGCTCATGCCGGACGAGCAAACGGAAGGCCTCGAGACGCGTCGGATGAGCGAGGGCGGCGAGAGCGGGAAGCGCGGTGTCAACGTTCATGCATCGGAATTATCCGATGTGTTTCATTCTGTCAAATCACATCGGGAAAACCCGATTAGACGGGCGACTTTTTAGTCTCGGCGCAAGCATCGCGAAGAATTTCGATCCCGCCCTTGATCGCGATCAGCGCGGTCGCAAATCCAACAAGAAGGTCTGGCCAATTCGTGCCGAGCCACCAGACAAGGACACCCGCGATCAGGATGCCGCCGTTCGAGATGAAGTCGTTGTAGCTGAAGGTTGTCGCGGCTCTGAGGTTGACGTCCGGATCCTGAATGCGTTGCAAGAGCTTCAGGCAAGCATAGTTCACCACCGCAGCGACCGCCGACATGATCATCATCGTCGGACCGATCGGTTCGCTGCCTTCGAAATAGCGGCGTCCCACATCGAAGAGGACGCCGGCCGCGAAGACCAGCAGCATGACGCCCGATGCCGTAGCAGCACGGGCTTTCCATTTTAGGCCGTGGCTGAGCGCAACGAGGCTCAAGGCATAGACCGCGGCGTCGGACAGATTGTCGAGCCCATTGGCGATGAGCGCGCTCGAATCGCCGAGCCCACCCGTCACGAGGAAGGCGATCGCGATAGCCGCGTTCAGGACGAGAACGATCTGGAGCGTTCGCTTTTCGCGTTCGCTCCCGGATGCTTTTTCATTCATTGCAAGCTCCTCAATCCTCACCATCCCTAAAAGGAGGCGGAACCCGCTTGGGTTCCGCCTCAGTCAGCACTCCCGGTTGCCGCCGACAGGGGGGAATGGCGGCTGACCGGGAGGGGCTCAGCCTGCGGGACTGGGCGCGCCTCTCGGACGCGCCAACTCTTCCTCTTCGGCCTTCGCAGTCCGTCGATGGACCAGAAGGTAGAGCGCAGGCAGCACCAGGAGCGTCAGGATCGTCGACGAGATGATCCCGCCGATGACGACAGTCGCCAGCGGCCGCTGCACCTCGGACCCAGCCCCGACATTGAGCGCCATCGGTACGAACCCGAGCGACGCCACCAGCGCGGTCATCATCACCGGTCTGAGGCGGGTCAGAGCGCCTTCGCGGATCGCCTCGACGAGCGCTTTTCCGCGTTCGCGCAGATCCTTGATGAACGACAGCATCACAACGCCGTTGAGCACCGCGACCCCCGAGAGCGCGATGAACCCGACGCCGGCCGAGATCGAGAGCGGAATGTCGCGCAGCGCCAGCGCCGCAACCCCTCCCGTCAGCGCCAGAGGCACGCCCGAGAAGACGATCGCCGCATCGCGCACCGTACCGAACAGCATGAACAGCAGCCCGAAGATCAGCAGCAGCACGAGCGGCACGACGATCTGAAGCCGTTCGGTCGCGGACTGAAGCTGCTCGAACGTCCCGCCATATTCGATGTAATAGCCATCGGGCAGCACGACCTCAGCTTCGACCTTTTCCGTGAGCTCGTCGATGAACGAGCCCAGATCGCGCCCACGAACATTCGCCGTGATCACCGCGCGGCGCTTGCCATTTTCGCGGCTGATCTGGTTCGGCCCCGCCGCGAGCGATATCTCCGCCAGCTCCGAAAGCGGCACGAAGCCGCCGGCCGGAAGTGCGACGGGGAGATTGCCGAGCGACGCGAGATCGGTGCGAATGGCCTCGGGAAGCCGGACGATGACGTCGAAGCGGCGGTCGCCCTCGAAAAGCTCGCCCGCCTGACGGCCGCCGGTTGCGGTCGAAACCGCATCCTGCACCGTTTCCATGCTGACGCCGTAGCGCGCGAGCTTGTCGCGGTCGGGCGTGACCGAGAGCATCGGCAGGCCGGTGACCTGTTCGAGCTTCACGTCCTGCGCGCCCGCAATTCCGCTCGCGACTTCCTCGATCGCCTGCCCCGATTCGAGCAACTGATCGAGATCGTCGCCGAACAGCTTGATCGCCACGTCGGCGCGAACGCCGGCGATCAGCTCGTTCATGCGCATCTTCACCGGCTGGGTGAACTCATAATTGTTCCCCGGCACCTCGTTCACCGCCTTGTTGAGTTCGGCGACGAGCTGGTCGCGCGTCTTTCTCGGATTGGGCCATTCCTTCCGATCCTTGAGCATGATGAAGTTATCGGCGACCGACGGCGGCATCGGATCGGTCGCGACTTCGGGCGTGCCGATCTTCGCGAACACCCGCTCGACTTCGGGGAATTGCCTGATCCTCTTCTCCAGCGCCTCCTGCATGGCAATCGACTGGGTCAGGCTCGTTCCCGGAATGCGCATCGCGTGCATCGCGATGTCGCCTTCGTCGAGGTCCGGGATGAACTCGGACCCGAGACTGGTCGCCGCCACGCCGCTCAGCGCAACGAGCAGCAGGGCGCCCGAGAGCGCAGCCTTCGGCCAATTGAGGACGCGGTCGAGCATCGGGCGATAGCCCTTGCCGAGACCGCGCATCAGCCAATTTTCCTTCTCCTCGACCTTGCCGGTCACGAACAGCGCCACCGCGGCCGGAACCAGCGTGAGCGACAGCAGAAGTGCGGCCGTAAGCGCGAGGACGACGGTGATCGCCATCGGATGGAAGGTTTTGCCCTCGACGCCCTCAAGCGCGAAGATCGGCAGATAGACCGCGGTGATGATGATGATGCCGAAGATGCTCGGCTTGATCACCTCAGCACTCGCCGAAGCGACGAGACCGAAGCGTTCGTCGCGATCGAGCAGGCGTCCGAGCCTGTGCTGTGCCTCGCCGAGCCGGCGGAGGCAGTTCTCGACGATGATGACGGCCCCGTCGACAATGAGGCCGAAGTCGAGCGCCCCGAGGCTCATGAGGTTCGCCGATGTCCGCGTCTGGAGCATGCCCGTCAGCGTCATCAGCATCGCGACCGGAATGACCGCCGCCGTGATCAGCGCCGCCCGGAAATTGCCGAGCAGGAGGAACAGGATCACGATGACGAGGAGCGCGCCTTCGGCCAAGTTCTTCTGCACCGTCGAGATCGTCCGCTCGACGAGCGCGGTGCGATCGTAGAGCGGCTTGGCAACGACGCCCTTCGGCAACGCACGAGAGGCTTCGACGAGACGTTCGGCCGAGGCCTGCGCCACCACGCGCGGATTCTCGCCGATCAGCATCGAGACCGTGGCAAGGACGACTTCCTTGCCATTTTCCGTCGCGGCGCCTGTGCGGAGCCCCGAACCGATCGCGACATCGGCGACGTCGGCGATCCGGATCGGAACCCCGCCGCGAGTGGTGACGATGATCTGCGACAGGTCGCGCTCATTGTTGGCCTGACCCGGAACGCGGATCAGAATCTGCTCGCCGCTGCGCTCGACATAGCCGGCGCCGCGGTTGGCATTATTGGCCTCGAGAGCGGTGACGACATCGTTGAGCGAGAGATTGAGCGAGGCGAGCGAGGCCGGGTTCGGGGTCACATGATATTGGCGGGCATAGCCGCCGATCGTGTTGATCTCGGCGACCCCCGGAATCGTGCGCATCTGCGGCCGGATGACCCAGTCGGACATCGTCCGGAGGTCTTCCGCCGTATAGGGCGTGCCGTCGGGTTTTCGCGCGCCCGGTTCGGCCTCAATCGAGAACATGAAGATCTCGCCGAGGCCCGTCGAGATCGGCCCCATTTCGGGCTCCATCCCGGGCGGAAGCTGGCCGCGCGCGGCTTGGAGCCGCTCGTTGACCTGCTGGCGCGCAAAATAGATGTCGGTCCCGTCCTCGAAGACGACGGTGACCTGGCTGAGGCCATAACGCGAGATCGATCTGGTATAATTGAGGTTCGGGATGCCCGCGATTGCGGTCTCGATCGGATAGGTGATGCGCTGCTCGGATTCGAGCGGCGAATAGCCTTCCGCCTTGGTGTTGATCTGGACCTGGACGTTGGTGATGTCGGGAACGGCGTCGATGGGCAATTTGGTCGCGCTCCACGCGCCGATCGCGCAGAGGAGCGCGACGACTGCGAGGACGAGCCATCGTTGCCGGATCGAAAAGCCTATGGTTCTGGCTAGCATGTTATCCTGCTCCCCGATCAATGGTCGTGGCCCGCGCCGGACTTTTCGATGTCGGCGCGAACGAGGAAACTGCCCTTGGTGACATAGGCGGTGCCGGGCTTGATGCCCGACAGGACCTCGGTCCATTCGGGCGACGAACGGCCGAGCTTCAGCATCCGGACCTCATAGTCCTGCCCGAAATTGGCATAGACCACCTTGAAGTCGCGGAAAGGCTGGATCGCCTCGGTGCGCACGGCGAGCGGCACGGTGACGGGGTTGACCATCACGCGGCCGCGCAAGGCCATGCCCGGGCGGAGCGTTCCCGAGCGGTTCGGGATGGTCGCGCGGATAAGCGCAGTGCCCGCCTCGACATTGCCGTCGGGCAGGAACTGCCCGAGCGGCGCGGTCGCGATTTCGGCGCCGTCCTGCGTCTCCACCGTCACCCGCATGCCCGGACGGATAATCGCGAGGTCGCGGGGGAAGATGTTGAAGACGACCGTGGTCTGCGCCGGGTCGGTGACCACATAGAGTGCGCGCCCGTCGGTCACGTCGCCGGGGTTGGCGTTGCGCTCGGCGATCACGCCGCCGACCGTCGCATAGACCGGATAGACCTGGAGGCTCTCGCTGGACTCGATGCGCGCGAGAAGCTCTCCGCGGCGGACGCTGTCGCCCACCGCCTTGGTCACCGAGACGACGCGGCCGGGGAATTGGCCGCGAATTTCGGAGCGGGCGGTCGGAGACAATTGGACGGTGCCGTAGAGTTCGCGCATCTCGCCCACCGTCGCCGGTCCGACGACCGCGGTTTCAAAGCCTCCGGTCTTGGCGGCGTCGGCCGCGATCCGCGTGCGTCCTTCGGGGTTCGCATATTTCCAGACGTGCCGCTTGCCGCCCGTCACCGCGACGACCTCGACGTCGAAGCTGTGCGGTTCGGTGACGACACCTTGCCCTGCGAGGAATTTGCCCTGCGGGCGGAAGGTGAAGCGATCGACGTCGCCGCCAAGCCGCGTGAGGGTGATGGCGAGCTGGACATCCTTGGGGTCGACCGGCTTGCCGTCCCGCGTCGCGAAAACGCGGAATTGCGGCTCGGTGCCATTCTCGAAGATCATGACCTCGACCGCGAAATCGCCATTCTTGAGCAATTTGCCACCGTTCGGGCCTTTTGCATCTTCCTCGCCTTCGCCCTCGGCGTGGTTTTCGCCTTCTTCATGCTTGTCTTCGCCCTCGGCTCCGCCGCCGCAGGCAGCGAGGGGCACGGCAAGGAACAGCGCCGCAGCCGCGGCAGGAAATGGAAACTTCTTCATGGAATATTCTCCGCAAGGGGGGCCGCATCGAAGCGGCCGGTCAGGCGATCGATCTCCGCGAGCAAATCGCGGTAGCGCGTCATGGCCTCGGCCCACTGACCCTGGATCTGGATGATGACGTCGGCGGCATCCTGTACGTCGGCGAACAGGAACCCGCCGCGGGCATAGCCTTCGCGCACCTGGCCGAGCGTCTTCACCGCCTTCGGATAGACGTCGTTCATGATGCCCTCGGCCCGGACGCGTGCGGCGTCGGCGTCGGCGCGCAGCGACGCGAGGCGCCGCAGCCGCTCGAGCCGGCTCGCTTCGGATTGGAACTCGAGCTGCCGCCGTTCGGCCTGCGCCCGGGCGATATTACCCTGGTTGCGGTCGAACCGTCCGAGCGGGATCGAGATGCCGCCAAGAACGGCGACATCATTCGTCTCGCGAAGATAGCGCGTGCCGCCCGAGACCGTATAGTCTTGGTGCGCACGGCTCTGCTCGACGACGACCTGCGCGCGGGCCCGGTCGACGGCGGCGTCGAAGACCGCCGCGTCGGCTTCGGCGAGCGGCGGATCGCGCGGGTCGGGTTTCTCGATCCCTTCGGCGATAACGAGGCTGTCAGGAGCGCCGCCCCAGAAGGAGGCGAGCAATGCGCGTGCGGATTGCCGCTTCGCCTGGGCTTCCTTGAGCGCCAGTTCGGCTTCGAGAATGCGGGCATCGGCGCGCGTCTCGACGAAGAGCGGATCCTTGTAGCCGCGCACGCGCCGGATCGCTTCGGTCCGCATCTCCTTTTCGAGTTTGACGCGATCCTCTGCGATCCAGACCATCTGCTCGGCGATCTGGACGTCGATATAGGCGCGCTGCACTTCCTGGGCGATGTCGAGCCGGACGAGCCGCCACTGCGCCTCGGCGAGAACGACACCGCGCTCGGCAAGCGCCATCCGCGCCTCGCGCTTGCCGCCGCGTTCGAGCGGCTGCGAATAGGTGACGGTGAGTTCCGATTGCCGGAACAGGCCATAGCCGCCCGTCCCGACGCCATTGTCCATGTCGACCGACACGGTCGGATTGGGACGGACGCGGGCTTGCAGCTGGTCGGCGCGCGCTGCGTCGACCCCCGCTTCGCCCGCTCTAAGCTCGGGCGATGCAGCGATGGCCCGCTCGACCACCTGGTCGAGCGTTAGCGGCTGGGCCCAAACGGACCCCGCCAGCAGCGCAGCCCCGGCCAACAGGGCGGCGCGCATATGGATATGCATGAATGATCACTCCTGAACGGTTCGACTGAGCGCAGGCCGAAAAGGGGCCGCGCGGCAGGCGTCGTTCAGGCGAGGGGAGGGTTCAGGGGAGGTGCGAGCGCGCGCGAAGCGAGGCGCGTCGCGGGCAGCGCAAAGTGCAGGCCGCCGGAAAAACAGGACAGATCGTCATGACCCGAAAGGGCCTGATCGGATGCGACCGGGCAATTATGGTGACTGCCGTGGAGGTCGGCGTCCTGCTGACCTTTTTGCGTGTCCTTGTCCGACGCATGGCCCGGCTCGACATGGTGCGAAAGATGCGAATCCGTCGCATGGTGCGTCATGCCCGCCATCGCCGGCGCAGCATTGTGGAGCCCGCTGAGCAGCAGGATGAACACAAGCAACAGGCGAAGGGGAGCGCCGGACATGGTCGCGCCCCTAACAGCGAATGACCTGTTCCGGAAGTCCAAAACCGGATCAATCGGTTCGCGCAGCGCCGCTCTCCCTCGATCGGGCCGTTTCGATCAGCGCTTCCAGGGCGTTCGGCATTGGCATCGGCTCGAAGGCGCTCACCCGCGCGCGGCCATTGTTGCCTGCGGGGAGGCGGCCGGTCAGCGAACCGAGCGGGACGAGCAGGAACCGCATCGCCTGACCGGCAGCTTCACGGGCATCGCCGAGCTCGATCGCATAGCGAAACATGTGCCAGTGGGAGGCGAGATGCGCGCCCATATAGGGCTGGCTCAATATATGTTCCCATTCCAGCGCCTGCCACGCAGCGGCTTCATCGCCGATTCGGCGTGATTCGCAAAACAGGCGATATTGATCGCGCAGCAGCGGCTCGATGACGGCCATGCTCACGGGATTTACTGTCGGCGGCACCATGTTCTTCCCTTTTTTTGTCCAGGGCAGGCTTTTGCACCCTGTAGTAGATACAGGGTCAAGCCCTGATGTTCCGGCAGGACGCTGTGCCGCTCGGCTTCCGATTTACGCCCTCGTCTCACGGGAAGCATATCGCTCGAACGTCGTCACGAACAAAGGAGGCGGGAGCCAATAGCGAAGCGATAGAAATAACAGCAAAAGACAATCGTAGAATTATTGTGCTTAGCGCGCGATTGTTCGGCGGATATCCTGTTTCTTTAGACGCTTCTGCAACTATAGAGGGGCAAGATGCACTGCTCCCTTACCTCCATGAGATAACATTACGGAGTCGGTTCGGGGGTTCGAAGAGTGCCGCCGAAGTTGATTGAAAATCTTCTACTTTTCACCGCGCCGTTTCGATGCTAGGGGCCGGTTTCAATGCGACGGGTGATCCTCTTCCTCCTGACCCTTCTCCTTGCATCCGGAACGGTTGCGGGGTCGCTCGCACATGCGACCGAGGATCGGGCCGAAGCGAGCCTTTTTGTCGCGGCGATCGAAGCCGGCTGCGTTTCCGCACCGGCGACCGAAAGCGCCGAATTCGACAAGAAAAAATCCTCTCCCGGCGAAAAGCAGCAGGTGCCTGCCGCCGCTCATGGTTGCCATGGTCACCATTCGGGCGTCCCGGCGGAAACGCTGTCGGCAGCGACCGAAACCCCTGCCCCTGAGGCGCATACGCGCATCTTGACGGCCGCCTTGCCGCCCGTCGCCTATATCGGGACGTTCCGCCCTCCAATCGCCTGACGCTCTAGGTCTGCGCGCGCCCTTCGCGTGCGCTTCTCCCTGGAAACGTCAGGAGTCTCTTTTTCATGAAATCCATAGTTGTCGCCGCGAGTCTCGTGGCGCTCGTTGCAAGCGCAAATTCCGCGCCCGCCGCTGCCCAGTCGGCAGCGACGGAGCTGGTGGGACCGCCTTCTTCCGCAGGCGAGGCCGTGCGTACCGGCCCGCTTCCCGCTCGATTGTCCCTCGCGCAGGCGATGGAGGAAGCCGACGCGCGCTCGCCGCGCGTGGTTGCCGCCGAAGCCGAAGTGGAGGCCGCGCGCGGTCGCCAGCGTCAGGCGGGCTATCGCTACAATCCGACGCTCAATGTCGATGTCGAGAATTTCGCAGGCACCGGCCCCTATTCGGGCCTCAACGGTCTCGAAACGACCGTCTCGGTAAACCAGCGTGTCGATATCGGGGGCCGGCGCCGGGCGCGCATGACGCTCGCCGACGCCGAGTTTCTGGCCGCGAAGTACAGGTTGGAGATTGCACGCGCAGATCTTGCGCTCGATGTCCGCAACCAGTTCGCGACCGCTCTCGCGGCGCGCGATAGCCTCGCGCTCGCACGCGAAAATGAAGCGCGGGCCCGTGAACTCGTCCGCGTGGCACAGGCCATGGTCGATACCGGCAACGAGCCGCCGCTCCGCGCGTTCCGCGCCAATGCGGCTCTCGTTCAGGCCACCGCCGAGCTACGCACGGCCGAGGCCGAAGAAAGAACCGCCCGGCGTTCGCTCGCGGCGCTCCTCGGAAGCTCGGTCCCGCCTGCCGAGTTGATGGAAGGCGATATGTGGGTGGCACCGGAGACGGTGGACTCGCTCGCGACGCTCGACGTTCGCTTGGCCGAAACCGAGAAGCTGATTGCCGAAGCGCGGCTCCAGGGACAGCGCGCCGATGGGCGGCTCGATCCGTCGGTCGGCTTCGGGGTGCGTCAGCTTCGCGACACCGGCGATCGCGCATTGATCGCCAACGTCTCCGTGCCGCTCCCCGTCTTCGATCGCAACCGCGGCAACATCTCGGCAGCCAAGTCCGATGTCGCCGCCGCCATTGCGCGGCGCGAGAATGCGGTGGTCAATGCTCAGGCGGAGATCGCCAATGCGCAGGCCGAACTCGAAGCCGCAGAGGCCCGCCTCGCGGCGCTTGAGGGCAGCGGCATCGAGCAGGCGCGCGAGGGCGTCCGGCTCGCCGAACTCAGCTACCGCGCCGGCAAGTCCTCGCTCGTCGAATATATCGACGCGCAGCAGGCCTATGCGGCAACGCAGGCCGAGCTGATCGCGGCGCGCCAGGCCCGGGCCGAAGCCCGCGCCATCCTCTCGCGTCAGGCCGCCGCCGACGGCGATGCGGATCATCAGCCATGAGCGCGCCGAGCCTTCCAGTGGACGGGGGCATCTTCGCCATCGTCCTTCCAACTCAACAGGGGTGCGCCGCCGGTCGGCGCGCGAACCGCATCAACAGCGGAGATAGAATATGATCACCAAGGACAAGCGTCTTCTCGGCACTGTCGCGGGCGCCATGATACTCGCTGCCGTCACGGGCTTCGGCGTTGCACGCTGCACCGCCGACCCGGCGGCCGCACCGGCTGCCGAAGGCGAAAAGGAAGCGGCGAGCGAAGCCCTTCCGAGCAGCCTCGCCATCACGCCCGAAGCGATCAAGGCCGCCGAGATCGGCGTCGAGACGATCGGCGCTGGCGGACTCGGTTCGGAAATCATCTCGCAAGCGACCGTTACCGCCGCGCCGACCGGCGAGGCGATCGTCACCGCCCGCGCGGGCGGCGCGGTCACCCGTCTCTTCAAGCGGCTCGGCGATCCGGTCAGCGCCGGTGAGACGATCGCGATCGTGCAAAGCCGCGACGCCGCCCAGATTGCGGCCGAACGGATTGCCGCCGATGCGCGCTCGACGCTCGCGCAGAAAAATCTCCACCGCGAGAAGACCCTGTTCGACCAGAAGGTGTCGGCGCGCGTCGACTATGAGCAGGCGCAAGCCGAAGCCGCGGCCGCCGCGGCCGAAGCGCAGCGCGCGCGTGCCGCGGCGAGCGCCGCGCAGGTCACGCGCGATGGCAGCAGCGTCATCGTGGCAAGCCCGATTTCTGGGCGTATCACGGCCGAGAACGCCAGCCTTGGCGCCTTCGTTCAGCCCGAAACCGAATTGTACCGGGTTGCCGATCCCAGCAAGGTGCAGATCGAGGCCGCGGTCGGCCCGGCCGACGCGCAGCGGCTCTCGCCCGGAGACCGTGCGATCATCGAGCTTCCCGACGGTCGGACGATCGATGCCCGCGTGCGGGCCGTAACGCCCGGCCTTTCCGGCGACACGCGCTCGGCAACCGCCGTACTCGATGTGCCCGGGGCGTTGCAGCCGGGCCTCGCGGTCCGGGTGCGGCTGCTTCCGAGCCGCGGCGCTGAAACCGGTGGGCCGGCCCGGATCGTGATCGCCGACGAAGCCCTCCAGACGCTCGAAGGCCGCGACGTGGTGTTCGTCCGCACGAAGGACGGCTTCCGCGCGCAGCAGGTCACTGTCGGCCAGCGTAGCGCGGGCCGTGTCGAAATCCTTTCGGGGCTGAAGCCCGGCCAGATCGTCGCGACCAAGAACGCTTTCCTGCTCAAGGCCGAACTCGGCAAGGGCGCGGGCGAGGAGGAATAGACCGTGATCGCGAAACTGATAGCGCTATCCGTCCGCGCACGCTGGGCGGTTCTCTTTCTCTTTCTCGTGATAGCCGGGCTCGGCGTCTGGCAGCTCACCAAGCTGCCGATCGACGCCGTTCCCGACATCACCAACAAGCAGGTGCAAATCAACACGATCGATCCGCGTCTTTCGCCGGTCGAAATCGAGAAGCTCGTAACCTACCCGATCGAAATCTCGCTGGCTGGCATTCCGGGGCTCGAGACGACACGCTCGATCTCGCGCAACGGCTTCAGCCAGGTGACGGCAATCTTCACCGATGAAACCGACCTCTATTTCGCGCGCCAGCAGGTGGGCGAACGGCTTCTCCAGGCGGGCGAGAATCTTCCCGATGGGGCCCAGCCGCAGATCGGTCCCGTGACGACGGGCCTCGGCGAGGTCGTCATGTATACCGTCGGCTATAAATTTCCCGATGGGAAGGGCGCCAAGAAGGTCGCGGGCCAACCCGGCTGGCAGCCCGACGGCAGCTACCTGACCCCCGAGGGCGATATCCTCACCGACGAGATTGCCAAATCGGGCTATCTTCGTACGGTTCAGGACTGGATCGTCAGCCCGCAATTGAAGTCTGTCGGCGGCGTCGCGGGCGTCGATTCGATCGGCGGCTATGCCAAGACCTTCGTGGTCGAACCCGATCCGACCCGCCTCACCAGCTACGGCATTTCCTATAGCGAACTGGGCGAAGCCCTCGAACGCGCCAATCTCGCGGTCGGTGCCAACTACTACAACCGGGCCGGCGAGGCCTATCTCGTGCGCGTCGATGCACGCGTGCGCTCGGTCGACGAAATCCGCAATGCCGTCGTCGCGACGCGCGGCGGCGTGCCCGTGACGGTTGGACAGCTTGCCAATGTGAAGATCGGTGGCGACCTTCGCACCGGTGCGGGCAGCATGAACGGCAAGGAGGCGGTCATCGGGACCGTGCTCATGCTGATCGGACAAAACAGCCGCACTGTTGCGGAGGATGTTTCGGCGAAGATCGCGCAGGTGTCGAAGACCCTGCCGCCGGGCGTTGAAGTGAAGGTGGTGCTCGACCGCGCCAAGCTCGTGAACGCGACCGTCGGCACGGTTGAAAAGAACCTCACCGAAGGCGCGCTGCTCGTTGCGGCCGCGCTCTTCTTCCTGCTCGGCAACTGGCGCGCCGCGATCATCGCGGTGCTCGTCATCCCCTTCTCCTTCCTGATGATGGCGATGGGCATGAACGCATTCCGGGTGCCCGGTAACCTGATGAGCCTCGGCGCGCTCGACTTCGGTCTGATCGTCGACGGGGCGGTGATCATCATCGAAAACTGCCTCGCCAGACTGGCGCACCGGCAGGAACATGAAGGGAGATTGCTCAATCTTCGCGAACGTCTCGAGGAGACGATGCGCGCCAGCCAGGAGATGATCAAACCGACAGTCTTCGGGCAGGCGATCATCCTGCTCGCCTTCGCACCGCTGCTGATGTTCACGGGCGTCGAGGGCAAGACCTTCTCGCCGATGGCCATCACCATCATGCTCGCGCTCGTGGCGGCTTTCATTCTCGCGATCACGCTGGTTCCGGCGCTTGTCGCGCTGATGATCCGCGGCAAGGTTGCCGAGAAGGAGGTGTGGGCGATCCGCAAGTCGAAGGAGCGCTATCTCCCGCTACTCGACAAGGCGCTCGCAAAGCCCTGGGCTTTCATCGCCGGCGGCTTTGCCTTCTTCGTCCTTGCCATCCCGGCATTCGGACTGCTCGGCTCGGAATTCATTCCGCAGCTCGACGAGAAGAATATGGCGCTCGCCTCGACGCGCGTGCCTTCGGTGAGCCTCGAACAGTCGCTGGCCATGCAACTCAATGTCGAGACGGCGATTTCGAGCCTGCCTGAAGTCGAACTGATGTTCTCGAAAACCGGCACTGCCGAGGTGGCGACCGACCCGATGCCGCCGAACATCTCGGACGGCTTCATCATCCTGAAGCCGCAAGATCAGTGGCCGGCGGGCGTCGATTCCAAGGCCGATGTCGTCGAGCGTATCGAGAAGGCCGCTGGCGGCCAACTCGGCCAGCTCTATGAAGTCAGCCAGCCGATCGAGCTTCGCTTCAACGAACTAATCGCGGGTGTCCGCGGCGACGTCGCCATCAAGCTCTACGGCGACGACCTCGACAAGATGTCGCTCGCCGCGAACGAGATGGTGCGTGTGCTGCAGGGCATCCCGGGTGCGGGAAGCGTCAAGGCCGACCAGGTTGGCGGCGCTCCCATGCTGGACGTGCAGCTCGATCGCAATGCGATCGCACGCTACGGACTGTCGGTCCAGGAAGTGGCCGACACTGTGTCGGCGGCGCTCGGTGGGCGGGAATCAGGTCTCCTTTACGAAGGCGACCGCCGGTTCGACATTACCGTCCGCGTGCCTGACGCGACCCGTGTCAATCTCGACGACATCCGCGCGCTTCCTGTCCTCCTGCCCTCAGAAGGCGGGAACCGCGGACAGATACCGCTCGCCCAGGTGGCGCAGATCCGGCTGACCGAAGGGCTCAACCAGATCAGCCGCGAAAATGGCAAGCGGCGCGTCGTCGTGCAGGTGAACCTCGAAGGCCGCGATGCGGGGTCCTTTGTAGCCGAAGCGCAGGCGAAGATCGCCAATGTGAAGCTCCCCTCGGGCTATTATCTCGAATGGGGCGGGCAGTTCGAAAGCCTGCAGGCTGCGTCGAAGCGGCTCTCCATCGTGGTTCCGCTCTGCTTCGCCGGTATCTTCATCCTGCTCTACATGGCGCTCGGCACCTTCGGACGCGCGACCGCTGTGTTCCTTGCGGTGCCGCTGGGCCTCGCGGGCGGGGTGTTCACCCTCGCGCTTACGGGCATCAACTTCTCGGTCTCGGCGGCTGTGGGCTTCATCTGCCTTGCCGGCGTCGCGGTGCTCAACGGTCTCGTCGTCATGACGGCGATCCGCGAGCGGCTCGAGAATGATGTCCCGCTCACGGAGGCAATCCGTGAGGGCATGACCGAGAAGATGCGCGCGGTGATCATGACCGGTTTCGTGCCCGCGATCGGCTTCGTGCCGATGGCGATCGCGACCGGCACGGGTGCCGAAGTGCAGAAGCCGCTCGCGACGACCGTCATCGGCGGCCTCATCGCGGCGACGATCCTGACGCTGCTCGTTCTCCCCGCGATCGCAAAGGTCGTTCTCGGGGCGGACTGGCAGCCGAAGTTCCTGAAGCGGAAAGCGGAGCCGGCGGTCCAGCCGGTCACGGAATAGGGAGAGACTGTCATGACAAAAGCATCCAAGCTCTTGCGCATCTACACCGATGAATCCGCCTTCTTCGGCGATCAGCGGGTCTTCGAGTTCATCTCCGAACTCGCTCGCCAGCAAAAGCTGGCAGGCGTTACGGTGCTCGAAGCGGTTCTCGGTTTCGGTCGCTCGGCGCATCTCCACCGCAAACATGCGCTGGAGAATGACCGGGCGGTCGTGATCGAGATCATCGACGAGGAGCAGCGGCTCCGCGACTTTGCGGGGCAGCTGGGGGAGATACCCGATATCGGGCTCATCACCCTTGAAGCGGTTGAAATCCTTGGCGGAAAATCCGCCGCGGAGCCTCCCGATGTTCAGAGCTGACCGGCACCTTGCCGGTTTCCACCGCGGCGCAGGTCCCCGGCCTGCGTCGCGGACCAGCTTGCGAGAGCGAGGAGGTTACCGATGTTCTCGGTAGGCACCTCGCTCCGCCTGCGGGTTCCGATCGGTCGCGTCTGGCGACTGCTCGTCGATATCGAGCGCTATGGCGACTGGCACCCGACGCTTCGGTTCACCGATCGGCCGGGCGACGACGAGCGAGTGGACTATGTCTATGCACCGCGCGGGAAGCACGGTCCGGAATTTGCCTCCGAGGGGCGAATTACCGGTCTCGACTGGCTGACCGGCTTCTCGTGGCAGACAGGCACGCGCGGGCTTCTCGTCATCGAAGAAAGCTACCGGCTCGAAAAGCTCGGGCAGGGAGTAGAGATCACCCACCGTCTCGTATGCGGAGGTCTCTTCTCGTGGCTTGCCTATCCTATGCTTCGACGGGTTTGCAGCGTTTTTCTCAAGCGCTCGAACATGGCGCTCGAACAGCAACTCCGTCGCACGACGGTTCAGTCCCGTTACGCCCGTCCGAGTGGTCGGCGCGCATGAAGGACAATGAGATCTTGGCCGCCGGGAGCCCTTGGCTCTTTGCCCCCGCCACCCCGGTCGAGGGTCACTGGCGGTCAAGGAGGTGCGGGAGTGGGTCGCAACCCACCAAGGCTCCCGCACCTCATCCTTTCGGGAGGGGCGAGCGCCGCCTGGCTCCTCCCGGATTTGATAGAAGAAAAGGATTGCATCATGAGTGACCAGTTGCGGCTCGATATTCCGCTTCTCCTCCCCGAAGTCGCCGATACTGCCGACCGCTGCGTCGCACGCCTGACGAGCGAACTCGAAGGACGCGAAGGCGTCGACAAGGTCCATGTGGTCCGCTCGAGCGACGGTTCGCCGCCGCAGCTCTGCATTCATTACCGTCCGGATATTCTCCCGCTCGAACGCGTGCGGCAGCTCGCGCGTAGCGCCGGTGCCGAGCTCACAGGCCAATATCAGCATCTCTTTTGGGACGACCTCGAAGGCGTTGGCCACGCGCGGCGTGCGCGGACGATCGGGCTGCGTCTTCGCGAAATACCGGGCGTGATCGAGGCCGAAGTCGGCGCGGCAGGGACGCTGCGGGCAGAGTTCCAGCGCTCGGAAACCTCGGTCGACATCATCAGGAAGGTGCTTTCGGATATGGGCGTCACCCAGAAATCAGCTGCCGTCGCCGCGGCTGTCCCGGCGCAAGCCGCCCACCAACATGGCGATGATGGCCACGACCATGGGCCGGATCATGCGCATGGGCCTGACCACAAACATAGCCATACGGGCGAGGATAGCCACGACCATGGCCATGATCATGGCGGTATATTCGGCGAGCGGACCGAACTGATCTTCGCGCTGCTGTGCGGTCTCGTCCTCGGCATCGGCTTCGCGATCGAGAAGCTCGCCGCGGTGCCGGAGTGGGTGCCGCTCGCGTTCTATATCGCCGCTTATGGTTTCGGCGGCTGGTTTACCGTCCGCGAGGCCATCGAGAATCTGAAGCTCAAGCGCTTCGAGATTGACACGCTGATGCTCGTCGCCGCAGCCGGCGCCGCAGCGCTCGGCGCCTGGGCCGAAGGCGCGCTGCTCCTCTTCCTCTTCAGCCTCGGCCATGCGCTCGAACATTATGCCATGGGCCGTGCCAAGCGCGCGATCGAAGCGCTCGCCGAGCTGGCGCCTCAGACCGCAACGGTGAAGGATGTCGACGGAACGGCCCGCGAAGTCTCCGTCGATCAGCTGGCGATCGGCGACACCGTCATCGTCAAGCCCAATGAGCGACTTGCTGCCGACGGCTTCGTCGTCGTTGGCCGCACGGCGGTCAACCAGGCCCCGGTTACCGGCGAGAGCGTCCCCGTTGACAAGGAACCGGTGGCCGATCGCGCGCAGGCTGCGGCAAAGCCCGACGCACTCGACGGGAAATATCGTGTCTTCGCGGGCACCATCAACGGCTATGGCGCGATCGAGATCGCGGTAACCCGTCTTGCCGCCGATACGACGCTCGCCAAGGTCGTGAAGATGGTGAGCGAAGCGGAGACGCAGAAATCGCCGACCCAGCGCTTCACCGACAAGTTCGAGCGCATCTTCGTGCCGAGCGTGCTCGCGCTCGTGTTCGTCCTGCTCTTCGCCTGGGTCGTTGTCGACGAGCCATTCCGCGACAGCTTCTATCGCGCCATGGCGGTCCTCGTCGCGGCAAGCCCGTGCGCGCTGGCCATCGCGACGCCGAGCGCCGTCCTGTCGGGCGTTGCGCGTGCGGCGCGCGGCGGCGTGCTGGTCAAAGGCGGTGGCCCGCTCGAAAATCTCGGCTCGCTGACCGCGCTGGCGTTCGACAAGACGGGAACGCTCACCGAGGGAAAGCCGCGCATCACCGACGTCCTGCCGGCCAACGGCGTGCCGAAGGAGGAACTGCTGCGCATCGCGGTGGCGGTCGAGCGGCTGAGCGATCATCCGCTTGCCGCTGCCATCGCGCGCGATGGCGAGGCCATGCTGACGTCGACGCGCGTACCGGTAGCGGACGACCTCAACAGCCTGACGGGTCGCGGCGTCACGGCGAAGGTCGAGGGCGAGACCGTCCTCATCGGCAAGGCCGAAATGTTCGGTGCAGACGGCATCGCGCCGATCGGCGGCGAAGTGGCGACGGCGATCGCAGGCCTCCGCGAGCAGGGACGCACGACGATGGTGGTCCGTATGGGCGACCGCGATTTGGGCGCGATCGGCTTGATGGACACGCCGCGCGAGGCGGCGCGCACGGCGATTGCCAAGCTCCGCGAGCTCGGAATCGGACGGATGATCATGATCTCGGGCGATCACCAGAAGGTCGCCGAATCCATCGCCGCCGAGGTCGGGATCGACGAGGCCTGGGGCGACCTGATGCCCGATCAGAAGGTCGACGCCATTCGCGATCTCAAGGCCCAGCAGCCGGTCGCGATGGTGGGTGACGGTGTCAACGATGCCCCGGCCATGGCGAGCGCGACCGTCGGGATCGCGATGGGCGCCGCCGGGTCGGACGTCGCGCTCGAAACCGCCGACGTTGCGCTCATGGCCGACGATCTTGCTCACCTACCGTTTGCAATCGGCCTCAGCCGCCAGACGCGGCGGATCATCCGCCAGAATCTCGTGGTGAGCCTCGGCATCGTCGTCGTGCTTGTCCCGGCAACGATCCTCGGTCTCGGCATCGGCCCCGCGGTGGCCGCGCATGAGGGCTCGACGCTGGTGGTGGTCGCCAACGCATTGCGGCTGCTCGCCTATCGCGACCGCAGTGCCGGTTGAACCGCAGACGCGGCGGGCGTGGAAGACCGGAAAGGGGAGAGAGGATGAATTTCAAGAATATCTCGGCCTGGTCCATCCGGAACCCGATCCCGCCGCTCGTCATGTTTTTCGGCCTGACGGTGGCGGGCATCGTCTCCTTCCTCATGATGGGGGTTCAGAGCGATCCCGACATCGATTTTCCGGGGGCGATCGTCATCATCGCGCAGCCGGGCGCCGCACCCACCGAACTCGAGACCCAGGTCACGCAGCGTGTCGAGGCGGCGGTGCGGACGATCGAGGGGATCGACGAGCTCAATTCGACGGTCACCGAAGGCCAGTCGCAGACGTTCGTCCAGTTCGCGATCGGCACGCCGATAGACCGGGCGGTGACCGATATCCGCGACAAGATCACCCAGATCCGCAGCAACCTGCCGAACGGAATCCTCGAGCCGCAGGTCATCCGCCTCTCGACCTCGGGCAACACGCTCGCTTATTGGTCGGCCTCCGCCACCGACATGACGCTCGAGGAATTGAGCTGGTATGTCGACAATGTCGTCGCCAAACGGCTGATCGCGGTCCCCGGCATGGGCGACGCCTATCGCCGGGGCGGCGTGAGCCGGGAAATCCGCGTCATCCTCAACCCCGAGCGGATGCGCGCCTACGGCCTCACCGCCGCCGCGGTGAACACCCAGCTCGTCCAGCTCAACATCAATGCGGCGGGCGGCCGGATGGAGGTCGCGGGGTCCGAACAGGCGGTGCGCATCCTCGGCAATGCGAGCAGCGCCAACGCGCTCGGCGAGACCTTGATCTCGGTCGGCACGAACCGGACCGTGCGCCTTGCCGATATCGCCGAGGTCAAGGATCTCTACGCCGAGCAGCGCTCGGTCTCGAAGCAGGACGGGCGGCAGGTGCTGACCTTCGGATTCGAGCGCGCGAAGGGCGCCTCCGATGTCACCGTTTACGACGCGGCGGTCGAGGAGCTGCGAAAGCTCGAGAAGGAAAACCCCAAGGTCAAATTCACCGAGCTGTTCAGCGATATCGAATATACCAAGGGCCAATATCATTCGGCGATCAATGCGATGGTCGAGGGCGCGATCCTCGCGGTCGTCGTCGTCTTCCTCTTCCTGCGCGACTGGCGCGCGACGCTGATATCCGCGCTCGCCATCCCGCTGTCGGCGGTCCCGACCTTCCTGTTCATGGACCTCATGGGCTTCTCGCTCAACATGATGACCTTGCTCGCGCTCAGCCTCGTTGCCGGCGTGCTGGTCGACGATGCGATCGTCGAGATCGAGAATATCGTGCGCCACATGCGGATGGGCAAATCGGCCTATCAGGCCTCGATTGACGCCGCGGACGAGATCGGGCTCGCAGTGCTCGCGACGACCATGACGATTGTCGCGGTGTTCCTGCCGGTCGGGCTGATGCCGGGCGTCGCGGGGCAGTATTTCAAGAATTTCGGGCTGACGGTCGTGGCCGCGGTGCTGATGAGCCTCGCGGTCGCGCGCATGATCACGCCCATGCTCGCCGCCTATTTTCTCTCTGCGCAGGGCCCGCAGAAACATGGCGAGGGCCCGCTGATCGACACCTATATGCGCATCTTGCGCTGGAGCCTCGATACCAGCGGGGCCGCTGCCGCGCGTGCGCGCGGCGGGCGCTGGAAATGGCTCGCCTATATCAAGGACCACCGGCTCTGGGTGGTCGGTATCGGGGTGCTGGCGCTCTTTGCGACCATTTTCAGCTTCTCGCTGCTCCCGATGACCTTTCAGCCTTCGATCGATTCCGACACGAGCCGCGTCGCCATCCAGCTCGCACCGGGTGCAACGCTCGAACAGACCGAGACGGTTGCCGACGAGGTGACCGATCTCATGAAGCGCGATCCGCTCGTCCAATCCGCTTTGTCGCGGATCGATGTCGGCACGGCGACGGTCTATCTGAAATTGCGCAAAGACCGCGACCTCACCTCGACCGAGTTCGAAAAGGACCGCGCGCCGCGGCTGGCTGAGGTTCCCGATGCCCGCATCAACTTCCAGTCGCAGCATGGCGGTGGCGGCGGGAGCAGCCGTGACATCTCGATCACGCTCGGCAGCGACGACCCGAAGAAGCTCGAAGATGTCGGCAACCGGTTGCTTGCTCAAATGGCACGCGTGAAGGAAATCCGCTCGCCGCGTGTCGAGGGCAATCTCCAGCGCCCCGAGATCGTCATTCGCCCGCGCTTCGCGCTCGCGGCGCAGCTCGGCGTGACGACACAGGCGCTTAGCCAGTCGATCCGCGTCGCGACATTGGGCGAGATTGACCAGAACAGTGCAAAATTCTCGCTCTCCGACCGGCAGATACCTGTGCGCGTCGCGCTTGCGGAAACCGCGCGCGAGCGGCTCGATACGCTTCGCAACATGCCGGTTCCGACCCGGAACGGGGGAACGGTGCCGCTCTCGGTCGTGGCCGAGATCGGCTTCGGCGCCGGCCCGACCCAGATCAATCGCACCAACCAGGTGCGCCAGCTCACCATCGGGGCCGACCTTGCTCCGGGTCTCGTGACCGGTCAGGCGATGGAGAAAGTCGAAGCGCTGCCGGCGCTCAAGACGCTGCCCGCCGGGGTCACGCGGCTGGTCCTCGGAAGTGCCAAGTGGCAGGCCGAGATGCTGCGCAACTTCGCAATCGCGGTCGTATCGGGGATCTTCCTCGTGCTCGCTGTGCTGATCCTGCTCTATCGCAAGATCATCCCGCCCTTCGTCAACATGGGCTCGCTTCTGCTCGCCCCGCTCGGCGGGGCGATCGCGTTGCTCTTGACGGGCTACCCGCTCTCGCTTCCCGTGTTCATCGGCGTGCTGATGCTGCTCGGTATCGTCGGCAAGAACAGCATCCTCCTCGTCGATTTCGCGATCGAGGAAATGGCATCCGGGGTGCCGCGCGACGAGGCGATCGTCGACGCCGGGCACAAGCGCGCGCAGCCGATCCTGATGACCACGGTCGCGATGGTCGCGGGCATGATCCCGACCGCGCTGTCGCTCAACGGCGACGGCGCATGGCGCGCGCCGATGGCGGTCACGGTGATTGGCGGGCTCATCCTTTCGACGATGCTGACGCTGCTGATCGTGCCGGCGTCCTTCAGCCTCGCGGCGGGCTTCGAACGCCGGATGGCCCCGCGCCTGCGCCGCTGGTTCACAACGGGCGGTGCGCACGCCGACCCATCGCCTGCGGGTGTCACCGACATCGGCGCGGGGCAAAGCCCGGCGGCCGATCGATAGAGGAGTGAAGCTGATGGAGTTCGAGCGGGAGCATGACCTCCCCTATAGTCCGGAACAGATATGGGCGGTCCTCGGCGATTTCGAGAACCACCGGATTTGGAATCCCTATGTCCGGATCGAGCGGCTTGCCGAGGATCCGATCGCGATCCGCTATTCGATGCGCATGGATCCGCACAAACCCAAGTTTCTTGAAGTGTCCGCGACGGTCCTTTCCGCGCGCGCCGGCGAGGAGCTGATACTCGACGTGAAGCCGAGCTTCATCCTCCAATTCGAGGAGAGCTATATCCTGACCCGGACGCCGGAAGGGACCAGATTCCTCCATCGCTACCGCTGCCGCGGGCCCTTTGCCTGGCTCCGGCTTCCCGGCATCAAGACGAGCTTTCAAAGGATGCTCGCGTCGATCGACGGCATCCTGGTCAGCTACCTCAAGTCCAAATATAGCAAGCCGCAATCGCCGCCGCGACGGCCCAAGTCCAAGTTCAAAGGCGGTCGGCGATGATGAGCTTTCCGCTGCTCGCGCCGCACAAATGGCGTCCGCTCGGCGCGGCTTGGGCCATCGCCCTCCTGTCGAGCCTTGCCGTTCTCTTCGTCGGCGAGGTCATGGGCCAGGCGCCGTGCGACCTCTGCTGGTTCCAGCGCGCCTTCATGTTCCCGCTGGCGATCATTCTCGGCATCGCGGCGTTCAGGTCGGACCGCGCCGTCGTTCCTTATGGACTGGCGCTGGCTTTCGGCGGCGGCCTCGTCGCGCTCTACCATAGCCTGCTCTACGTCGGTGTCATTCCGGCTCCGATCGTCCCTTGTACCGGCGGCCCGTCGTGCTCGGGTGAGAGCATGGCAATCGGAGGCGTGCCGCTGCCCCTCCTGTCGCTGGCCGCATTCGCGCTCATCCTTACCCTCTTGCTCAACTTCCAAAGGAGACTGAAATCATGAACAGACGTATCGGAGTGGTGGCCACGCTTGTACTCTCGGCACTCGCCTTCACCGGGGGCGCGATGCTCTACAGCGGAACCGCCGAGGGCGAACCCACGAAGAAGGTCGTGGCGGGGCCCGTCGACAGCCTCATTCGCCCGCACTCGCCGATCATCGGCCCGAAGAATGCCCCGGTCACGATCGTCGAATTCTTCGACCCCTCGTGCGAGGCCTGCCGTGCCTTCTATCCGACGGTGAAGGGCATCGTCGCCAAATATCCCAAGGATGTGCGTCTCGTGATGCGCTACCTGCCGCTGCACCCCGGCTCGGCCGAGGCGATCGTGATCCTCGAAGCAGCGCGCGTGCAGGGCAAGCTCGAACCGGTGACAGCCGCGCTGCTCGAGGCGCAGCCCGACTGGCATGACGGAAAGATGGACGGGGCCTGGGCCGCGGCGGAGAAGGCCGGCCTCAATGTCGCGAAGGCGCGCGCGATGCCGACCGCCGATGCGATGGCATGGATGGAGCAGGACATTGCCGACGCGCGAGCGGTCGGCGTCAAGGGCACCCCGACCTTCTTCGTCAATGGCGAGATGCTCGTCCAGCCCAGCCCCGAACAGGTCGAGGCCAAGGTTCAGGCCGCGGTCGCGGCAAAGGGCAAATGAGGGCCGCACCCGTCCCGCTTCGTCCACGTGGGACGGGTGCCCACCATGCAGCGCGACGCCGTCTCTCCCGCCATCGGCCTGCCGCATGGAGACGCCGGGTCACCGCCCGATCGGCGGCATCGGAGCCAATATTCACAGCGCATTCAACGATGAAGGGGACTTTGAACGCCACGAAAAGGAGAGACTGACATGCGAAAACTGATGACGATCGCGGCCGCGATGCTCGCCTTCGCGCTCCCCGGCACGGCGCTTGCCCAGCACCATGGCGATCGCGGCGGATACAGCCGCGGCCATGATGCGCCGCGGGGCCATGACCGCGACTATCGTTCCAACCGGCACGACCGCCCCTATTATGGCAATGACCGCGGCTATCGCGGTTACGACCCCAATTATCGGGGATACGACCGTCGCTACGAGCGCCGCGACCGCTACGAGCGGCGCTATCAGAAGCGGCGAATGCACCACCACCATCGCGGTCGCCACTGGCGCGGGTGAGCGGGCGGGGACCGTTGGCGCCGGGGTCGCGCTCGTCTAGGAAGGGCCGCTTCTATGGGAGGATAGATGATGCGGCACCGATCCGAAACATGGCTTGCCTGGTTTTCGCTTTTCGCGACGACGGTCCATTTCACCCTCGAAACCTGGTATCATATGGTCTGGGGGCAACCGCTTCAGGCGTTGCTCGTCGACTATATAAGCGTGGCGCTGATGATTTTCGGGGCCGTGACATCGCTCCGCATCAGGCCGCGTAGTGCCGCCGGCCTGCTGGCCGCCGCCTGGACCTACAATCTCGGCTTCGGGTGGCGGAGCGCCTTTGGCAGGCTGGAGGCGCTGGAGCGCGGCGCATCGCCGGTCAACGGCGAGGCGTCGTTCGTCCTCCCGATCGTCGCGGCCTCTCTCATGATCGTGGCAATCGTGATGGTCTGGGCGCTCTTTCTCGCCTGGAGGCAGGCGTTGAGCCCTTCACCGGCGAACGGCTGACGGCGGGCGCGACACCCGGCTGATCGCTATCGCCGCGCGCGGTAGATCGAAATCGAGCCGGTCGGCGTGGGAATGATCTTTACCTCTTCGACCGCCTCGAAGCCCGCGTCCGTGAGGATTTCCGGGACGCAGCCCTTGGCGTTGGGCTCGGTATATTCGAACCCGTCGAGCAGCTGAATCTGGCGAAACAGCATGCGCATCAGGAGTGAGCGCTGCTCGCCATAGTCGGCGATGAAGAGGGTGCCGCCGGGCTTCAGGAGCCTGAACATCTGCGCGGCGATCGCTTGCTTGACGTCCATCGGGCACTGGTGGAGGACGAGGCTCGAGACGATCTTGTCGCATTGCTGGAGCGCGTCGATGGCGTCGAGTTCGTCGCCCATCGCCTCGAACCAGTCGATCCTTGCCCCGGCCGCCTCGGCTTTGGATCGCGCCATCTCGAGGACCGCCGGGTCGGGATCGACCGCAAGCAGATTACTCGCCGGCGATGCCGCCTTGAGCGCGATGGCGAGCGTGCCGGTCCCGCAGCCGATGTCGACAATCCGCTCACCTGGCTTCGGATCGACAAATCGGACGAGGTCGCTGCGCCAGCGCTTTTCGCGGGTCATCAGGGCGATCGCGGCATCATAGCGATCGAGCGATCCGCTCTTCCCGAGCGCCGGCACGAAGTCTCTGTTTGTTTCGGTCATGCCCCTTCCTAGCAGGGCTGGGAGGCGACCGGCTTGAACGCAGCGGCTACGCCGTGAAATCGAGATCGCTTGCTCGGATGCCGAACATGGCCTTGATCGTGCGGGCAAGGTGGGCACTGTCGCTGAACCCGGCAGCGTGGGCGGCGTCCGTAACATTACGGCCCGCATGAAGTGCCTCGAAGGCCACGAGCAACCGGCGCCACAAGACATAGCGCTGGAATGGCATTCCGACTTCGGCGGTGAAGAGGTGTCGGAAGCGGCCGAGTGAAAGGCCGCTCTCCTGGGCCGCATCGGCGAGGCGGACGGATCCCGTCGCGAGCGCCAGATCGATCATCTTCGCGGCCGCTACGATCCGCCCGTCGAGTGCCCCGCGGGGTTCGCGCGCCAGCCAGGTGGGCCAAAATCTGCCTGACCCTTCTCCGACGACATGGATTGTCCCTGCATGGCGCAGCCTTGTTTCGAGGTCATTCGGGGGACCGAAGCGGACGGTAGGCTCGATATACCAGAGCTCCACATCGTGCGCCGGATGTAGGCAGTGGACCGCGTCGGGCTCAATGAGCAGGCAGCGGCTCGCGAATTGCCGGCCCGCACCGTCGGTCACCATGATGGGTTCATTGGCGATAACCGCTTGGGCGGCGAAGTGCTGGTGCGGAACAGCGTCGCCGACCGAACCCGACCAGCGGGCAATATAGTCGCCGAACTGAAGTCGGCCTTTCCAGTCGGGCGTGACAGTCATGGGCGCTCGATAGCATTGCCGAAGCGGAAGTCCGACCCTCTTCCCCGCGCTTCGGGGACCGCTTCACGCGCTTCCGGAAGCGGCTGGGCGAGCCCAGCCGAGAGGGAGAGGGGCCAGGTGCCGGGCGGCGAGTCAAGGGCCGAGAGAGTGTCTCGCGGCGACCCGCCACGGAGAAAAGCCATGGCTTCCAAGCAAAAGATCATACTCAACCAGCCTCAGGCAATCCCCCTCGACCGGCTGCGCCTTTCGGAGGCGAATGTCCGGCGGGTGAAACCCGACGCGTCGGTTGCCCAACTGGCCGACAGCATCGCGAGGCGGGGGTTGCTGCACAATCTGAACGTGCGGCCGATCCTCGACAGCGAGGGCAACGTCACGGGCTACTATGAAGTCCCGGCGGGCGGGCGACGCATACGCGCGCTCGAACTGCTGGTGAAGCAGAAGCGGCTCGCCAAGGACGCGCCGATTCCGTGCAATGTGCGCGCCGCGAACGACGACATTCTCGCTGAAGAGGACAGTCTCGCGGAGAATGCGGAGCGCGTGAACCTGCATCCGCTCGATCAGTTTCGCGGCATGCAGTCGCTCGCGGACAAGGGTAATGCCGTTGAGGACATCGCTGCGCATTTCTTCGTCACGCCCGCGGTGGTCAGGCAGCGCCTCAAGCTGGCGGGTGTCTCGCCAAGGCTTCTCGACATCTATGCCGAAGACGGCATGTCGCTCGAAATCCTGATGGCCTTCACGGTTTCGGACGACGAGGAGCGGCAAATCCAGGTCTGGGAGATGGTGGCGAACGCCTATCAGCCGTCCCCCTCCTTCATTCGCCAGAAGCTGACCGAGAACAGCGTGCGCGCCGCTGACAAGCGCATCCGCTTTGTCGGGATGGAGGCCTATGTCGAGGCCGGCGGCAGCGTCGTGCGCGACCTGTTCGAGGCCGATCGCGGCGGCTGGCTGACCGATCCCGCCTTGATCGACAGGCTGGTCGCAGCGAAGCTCGAGGCCGAGGGGCTGCGGATCGGCGAGGAAGGCTGGAAGTGGATCGAAGTCGCCGAGGAGCACCCCTGGAACCCGGGGCGCGGCCTCCGCGCGATCGCTGGCGACGAAGTGCCGATGAGCGACGAGGAGGCGAAGCGTGCAGCCGAACTCGAGGCCGAAGGCGAAGAGCTCAGCGCCGAATGGAGCGACGTCGAGGATGTCCCCGACGAGGTGCATGCCCGCCTCGAAGCGATCGATGCCGAGATCAGCCGGATCAACGAGCGGCCGATCAATTTCGATCCCGCCGATGTCGCGATCGCTGGTGCCTTCGTATCGATCGACAACGACGGGACGCTGCGGGTCGAGCGCGGCTTCGTGAAACCGGAAGACGAAGCGCCGCCCGCGGAACAGGACGGCGGGACCGGCGACGGCGAAGGGGCGGAGGCATCCCCGGGCGCTGAGGGCGCCGCTGGGCCGGGCGGCGGCGATGCTGCCCGCGAAGCCGAGGAAGACGAGAGTGGGCTGAAGCCGCTCTCGGAGCGCCTCGTCTCCGATCTCACCGCCTGGCGCACGCTCGCCTTGCAGGATGCGTTCGCGCAGAGCCCGGCGACCGCTTATGTCGCGGTGCTGCACGCCTTCGTGCTGTCCTGCTTTTATGGCTACAGCCGGGAAAGCTGTCTTCAGACGTCGATCAATTCGGTCGGATTTTCCAATGCCCCGGCAGGTCTGCGCGACTGTGCGCCGGGTCAGGCGATCGCAGCGCGGATCGACGAATGGCGGGGCCGCCTGCCGAAGACCGACAAGGAGGTCTGGGACTGGCTGCTCGAGCTCGGTGACGACGACCGGGCGAGCCTCCTCGCGCATTGCGCGTCGCTTGGCGTCAACGCGCAGGCCGAGATCGTGAAGGGCTATGACGGCCGCGTGTCGGCCCACGGCATCGCGCGCCGGCTTGCGCACAGTCACATCCTCGCACGGGCGGTTGGACTCGATGTCGTCGAGGCGGGGTGGCGCCCGACCGCCGACGGCTATCTGAACAGCGTTCCGAAGCCGCGGATACTCGCCGACGTCACAGAGGCGCGGGGCGAGAATTTCGCGGGGATGATCGATCATCTGAAAAAGGGCGACATGGCCCGCGAAGCCGAACGCCTGCTCGAAGACGCCGGGTGGCTTCCCGAGCCTATGCGCACGCCCGAACTCGAAAGCGCGGAGCAGTCGGACGCCGGCTCGGTCGGTCCGGCAAATGACGAAGCAGATGGCGAGCTTCCCGCCTTTCTCGCCGGGGAAGGAGGTGACGATGTCGGCGATCCCGACGCGATCGCCGCCGAATGATCCTCCGCCGCGCATGGCGGCGACCTGAACTTCACCTCGAAAGCCCGGCCATCGCGCCGGGCTTTCGCTTTTTACGGAGAATGAAAATGCGAAACGACTTTCTTAGCGGTGCGTCGGCGATGCTGGCGCTGGCGGCGGGAGGCAATCATGGCTGACCGCGTTTCTGTATCGTTCACGCTCGGCGGCACCTTGTCGCCCGACGCCTATCTTGAACTTGCGGCGGTTATCGCGGCCGAAGGTCTGTCGATCGAATGGGATGGACCCTCGTTCGAACCTTCGCACCGCAGGCCGGGCGACGCGCTCGAACTGTTCGCGAATGAAGTCGCGTGGGGAAAGGTCGAACCCCTCGAGACCTTCTGTCAGGAGCATGGTCTGCCTTATCGCTTCTGGGCCGGCGGCTTCTTCGCGGAGTGGAGCGCCGAGCGGATCGTCTACCGCGGCGGCGGGACGCCCGACAGCTTCATTGCCGACGAATCCGACCGGGTGCTGATCGATCGGCACGAGATCGTCCGCCGCGGCAACATCGAGGCGATCCTTGGTTACTTCGACGAGGCCGAATTCACGGTGCCGCCCTTGGTCGTTGCGGGCGACCCTGACGTTGCCATCAGGGTTGGCGAGCAGGAGGCGGCGCATGGCTGATTATCATTCCCCGACGATCGTGCGCCCGGACATCCCGCGCGGCGCGATGACCTTGCTCGAGCACCGGCTACTGATCGGGATGTTCAGTCACGAGGGAGGTGAGGACGAGGTCTATTTCTTCGCTGAGGAATATGTGAACGACCTGCTTCACCTCGACCTGCCTGAGGTCCATCGCCTTCTCGAGGCCGATCCCTTCCCGGAGAGTTACGCTGCGAAGGTGATCCGCGAAGAACTCGCAAAACTCGACCCGGCAGAGGGAGAGCTCGCGCTCGACATGTCGGTGATCGGCTATGAGGAGATCTTTCGTGACATCGTGAAGCGCTGCGATGCGATCGAAGATATCGAAGTCGTGGCCGCCTGGACCTGCACCAAGATGCGGCCTGACGGGTTCGGCGGGATGGCGACGCTGATCACCGCGGACGCGATCGAGACGATGTCGACCGGCTCGTTCCTCGACGAGGCGCGGCACCGCCTGCAGTCGGCCGGGCAGGCCGAAGCCTGACCGCTCGAACCGCTCACTCTGGCCCGGCCGCAGCGCCGGGCCATTTTCGTTTCAGGAGATTGTCATGGCCGAGATTATCGAGACGACGGTCTATCAAATGGAGGAATTGTCCGACGACGCGAAGGAAAAGGCGAGGGACTGGTATCGCGAGGGCGCTTTCGATCACGACTGGTATTGGGCCGTCTACGCGGACTTCGAACAGATATGCGAGATTCTCGGAATCGCCCTCGCCAGCGTGCCGGTTCGTCTCCACGGTGGCGGCACAAGGCGAAAGCCGTGCATCTGGTTCTCGGGCTTCGCCAGCCAGGGCGACGGCGCCTGCTTCGAAGGCGACTATAGTTATGCGCGCGGATGCGCATCGGCCATCCGCAGCTATGCGCCGAAGGACCAAGAGCTGCACAGGATCGCCGACGCGCTCTTGGCGATACAGTGGAGCAATTTCTTTCAGCTCAGCGCGCGGGTCAGCCACCGCGGCCGCTACTACCACGAACATAGCATGGATATCGGGGTCGACCGCGACAACCATGTCTATCAGGCGATGACGACGACCGCGGAGGACGAAGTGGCCGAGGCGCTACGCGATCTTGCGCGCTGGCTTTACGGAAAACTCGAAGACGAGTTTGACTATCTGAACTCGGACGAGGTCGTCGACGAAACGATCGCTGCCAATGGCTACAGCTTCACCGAGGACGGAGAAAGGTTCGGATAGAGGAGAGGGTGGCCGGAAAGGGATGAGCCACCCGGTCCCAGAGAGAGCGGCCGGCGGCTTGTCCCCTTCCCGCTCTCCCGAGGATCTTCCGACATGCAGCTTCTTCCCTCTCGCGCAGCGCCTGGTGGCGCCGCGCTTCCTGTCTCGCCACCTGCCGCTGCCCTCGGCGCTGCTCGCCTGCTCGCGGCAGGGAAGGCCATCCTCCCGCTGCTCGAGGCCGGGCGGCCCTTCGACACGGCCGCGCTCCGCGCGGCGATGACCGGCGCTTTCGGCGCGAGCGATGCCGAGGGCGCGTGGGACTGGAAGGCCGCTTATGACGCTTGCGAGGTCGCACAGATCCTGCTGCTGCGCCGCTACGGCGTCACCCCGGCCGTCCGCAAGCTGACGCCGATCGCTCAGCTCGCGATGTGGCAGCGTCTCGCCAGCCGCATTCCAACGCATACGCGGCGCTCGCTCGAGAGCCAGTCGATGCAGCAATATTCGACGCCCTTGCCGCTCGCGTTCGTCGCGGCCCACGCCGCCTCGATCCAGCCCGGCGACGCGGTTCTCGAACCCTCGGCCGGCACAGGCATGCTCGCAATCCACGCCGAACTCGCTGGCGCCCGCATTGCGCTCAACGAACTTGCCGAAGCACGCGCAGACCTCCTCGATCTTCTGTTCGCACAGGGCGCGGTCACGCGTCATGACGCCGCGTCGATCGACGATCGTCTCGATCCCGGTGTCCGCCCGACGGTCATCCTGATGAACCCGCCCTTTTCGGCGGTGGCGAAGGTCGAACGCACCATGCGCGACGCGGCCCTTCGGCATATTGCATCGGCGCTGGCTCGGCTGGAGGACGGGGGAAGGCTGGTTGCTATCGTCGGGGCGAATTGTTCGCCGGATGCTCCCGCCTGGCACGAAGCCTTCGTGCGCCTGCAGGCGCAAGCTACGCTGATCTTCTCGGCGGCGATCGACGGAAAAGTCTACGCCAAGCATGGCACGACGACGAGCACGCGGCTTATCGTGATCGACAAGCGGCCCGCTGCCGATCCGTCGGCGATTGCGCCTTCACACGGCGAGGCCGCCGATCTTGCCACTTTGCTTCGCTGGGTTCGGAGCGCCGTGCCGACCCGCACGGCGCCACAGCCGCCCCCAACGCCGGCCCGGTCCGTTGCTGCCCTTACCTCGCCCGAACTCTCTGTGCGCCCGTCGGTCGCGGCGCGGCAGAACATCCTGTCGGCGAGCCCCGCTCCTGCTCCCGAACTGGCCTATGAAACCTGCGACTGGCAATCGCCCGAGGGACAGCTCGCCGAGACGATCTACGAGCCCTATGCGCTGCAGTCTCTCTTCATTCCGTCGTCGAAGCCCCATCCGACCGCGCTCGTGCAGTCCGCCGCCATGGCGTCGGTCGCACCGCCGAAGCCCTCCTATCGGCCGAACCTGCCCGAAAAGCTGATCGACGACGGCATTTTGTCGGACGCGCAGCTGGAAGCGATCATCTATGCCGGTGAAGCTCATGCCGGGCATCTGTCGGGTGCATGGACCGTCGACGAGACGTGGGACATGGTGACCGCGGCGAGCGACGACAACGAGAACGCCGTTCGTTTTCGCCGCGGCTGGTTTCTCGGCGACGGCACTGGCGCGGGCAAGGGCCGACAGGTCGCCGGCATCATCCTCGACAATATGCTGAAGGGCCGGAAGCGTGCGGTCTGGCTGTCGATTTCGGACCGGCTGCTCGAGGATGCGCAGCGCGACTGGTCGGCGCTTGGGCAGGAGCGATTGCTCGTCACGCCGCTGTCGCGCTACCGGCAGCGCACGCCGATCAAGCTGGCCGAAGGCATCTTGTTCACGACCTATGCGACCCTGCGCAGCCAGGGACGCGAGGGCAAAGCGAGCCGGGTCGACCAGATCGTCGAGTGGCTCGGCGCCGACTTCGACGGGGTCATCATCTTCGACGAGGCGCATGCGATGGCGAACGCCGCCGGCGGCAAGGGGACACGCGGCGAGCAAAAGCCGTCGCAGCAAGGGCGCGCGGGACTTCGGCTGCAGCACGCGCTGCCCGATGCCCGCATCGTCTATGTGTCGGCAACCGGCGCGACGACCGTACAGAATCTCGCCTATGCGCAGCGGCTCGGTCTTTGGGGCGGCAGCGATTTCCCTTTCGCGACGCGGAACGAGTTCGTCGCGGCCATCGAGGACGGCGGCGTCGCGGCGATGGAGGTACTCGCTCGCGATCTGAAGGCGCTCGGACTCTACGCCGCGCGATCGCTGTCGTTCGATGGCGTCGAATATGAGCTGCTCGAGCATGCGCTTACGCAAGAGCAGCGGCGAATCTACGACAGCTATGCCGGTGCTTTTCAGGTCATCCACAACAATCTCGACGCGGCGATGGAAGCGGCCGGGGTCACCAGCTCGCTCCACGGCATCCTCAATGCGCAGGCGAAGTCCGCGGCGCGCTCGGCGTTCGAGAGCACCAAGCAGCGTTTCTTCAATCATCTGATCACGGCGATGCAGACGCCGGCGACGATCGCGAGCATCGGTAAGGATCTTGACGCGGGGCATGCGGCGGTGGTGCAGATCGTCTCGACCGGTGAGGCGCTGCAGGAGCGGCGGCTCGCCGAAATTCCGACCGAGGACTGGGGCGACGTGTCGGTCGACATCACGCCGCGCGAATATGTCCTCGACTATCTCGCGCACAGCTTCCCGGTCCAGCTCTATGAACCGTGCACCGACAGCGAGGGCAATCTTTCGTCACGCCCTGTGTTCGACGGTGAGGGAAATCCCGTCGTCAACCGCGAGGCCGCCCGCCACCGCGATGCGCTGATCGAAAAACTTGCCGCGCTGCCCCCGGTGCCGGGGGCGCTCGACCAGATCGTCCAGCATTTCGGCGCGGATGCGGTGGCCGAGGTCACCGGGCGTTCGCGGAGGATCATTCCAGTCGGCGGCGACGATGGCGCGGTGCGCTTCGCCGTCCAGAACCGGCCCGGCAGCGCCAATCTTGGCGAGACCCACGCCTTCATGGACGACGAGAAGCGCATCCTCATCTTCTCGGAAGCGGGCGGGACGGGGCGATCCTATCATGCCGACCTCGAGGTGAAGAACCAGCGCCGCCGCATCCACTATTTGCTCGAGCCCGGCTGGAAGGCCGACACCGCGATCCAGGGCTTCGGGCGCACCAACCGCACGAACCAGAAGCAGCCGCCGCTCTTCCGGCCCGTCTCGACCGACGTGAAAGCGCAGAAGCGCTTCATCTCTACCATTGCGCGGCGCCTCGACACGCTGGGTGCGATCACCCGCGGCCAGCGGCAGACCGGCGGTCAGAACATGTTTCGGCCGCAGGACAATCTGGAGTCCTGCTATGCGCGCGATGCGCTCCGCCAGCTCTATCAGCTCCTCGCTGACGGCAAGGTCGAGGACTGCTCGCTGCTCACCTTCGAGGCGGCCACGGGACTCTCGCTCCTCGACGACGGAGGTCTGAAGGACGAGCTGCCGCCGATCACGACCTTCCTCAACCGAATGCTCGCGCTGACGATCGATCTGCAGAACATCCTTTTCGAAACCTTCGAGGGCCTGCTCGCCACCCGCATCGAAGGCGCGATCGCGGCGGGCACCTATGAAATGGGGCTCGAGACCCTGCGCGCCGAGAGCTTCACGGTGACCGCGCGCGAGATCATCTATGCGCATCCCGGCACCGGCGCGGTGACGCAGCTCCTCACGATCGAGCGCAAGGACCGCGTCGCACCTCTGTCGCTCGAGGATGCGTTGGGCATCGTCTCGGGCTGGGGCGGCGAGCTCGTCGTCAACGCGCGCTCGGGGCGGGCCGCGGTGAAGGTCCGGGCCCGCAGCCTCGTCGACGACGACGGCCAAGTCCATCGGCGGGTCGGGCTGCAGCGACCCCTCGAGAAGATGAAAATGCTCGCCGAGGACTTCGAGCATTCGCACTGGCGACCAGCCGATGCCGGCACCTTTGGCGCGGCCTGGAGCGCCGAGCTCGCCGAGCTCCCGGAGTTTGAATTCTCGACGCTGCATATTGTCGCAGGTCTGCTCCTGCCGATCTGGAAGCGGCTGCCGAAGGAGTCGGCGCGTGTCTATCGCCTGCAAACTATCGCCGGCGAGCGGATCATCGGGCGCAAGGTCTCGCAGGGATGGGCAGCTTCAGTGACCGGGGAAGCGCCGGCGAAGCTGCCCGTCGCCGATGCCTGGCGCATGGTGCAGACGGGTGAGGTCATACTTGCGCTCGCCGAAGGGCAAAGCTTGCGGCGGGTTCGCGCGATGAATGACTGGCGTGTCGAGCTTGTCGGCTTCAACGATCTCGGCGTCGAGCGCCTGAAAGCAATGGGCTTGATCTCCGAGATCGTCTCGTGGAAACTGAAGCTCTACGTGCCGGCAGGGGCTGCTGGCGCCGATGTGTTCACTGCGCTCGTCGATCGCTTCCCGATCGTTCGGGTTCAGGATCGCAAAGCCGCCTGAAGGAGCCCCTTATGTCCAGTCCAGCATCCGACATATCGCGCCGTCTCGGGGAAAATGCCGAGGCGGTGTGTCGCCGCTACCTCTCACGCGGACGCCGTGAGGGCCATTATTGGATGGTCGGCGATATCCGTAACACGCCCGGGCGCAGCCTTTATGTCCGGCTTGCGGCGAGCGGCGACGGCGGTGCGCCGGGCAAATGGACCGATGCCGCGAGTGGAGATCATGGCGATCTGCTCGACATCATCGCGGCAAGCTGCGGCCATTCCAGTTTCCGCGAAACGCTCGAGGAGGCGCGTCACTTTCTCAGCCTGCCGCCGCCGCCGCCCGACGCACGCCGAAATCCTGCACCGGCAAAGGCTCCGACGGGCTCGCCGGAATCGGCACGCAGGCTCTGGGCGGCATCGAAGGCGCTTAGGGGGAGCATCGCGAGCTTCTACCTCGCCGGACGGTCTATCATCGACGTGCTGCCGAGCGACCCCTTGCGATTTCATCCGCACTGCTTTTATCGGCCGTCCGAAGATGATGCGCCGGGCGGCCGTCCGGCGTGGCCAGCCATGATTGCAGCCGTGACCAATCTGGCCGGAGCAATCACGGGCGTGCATCGGACGTGGCTCGATCCGGAGACGATGGACAAGGCACCGGTCGCCTTTCCCCGGCGCGCCATGGGTCACCTTCTCGGACATGGCGTGCGCTTCGGGGCGGCGGGTCCCGTCATGGCGGCCGGCGAAGGCATCGAGACCATATTGTCGCTACGCCAGATCATGCCGCGGTTGCCGATGATCGCGGGGCTTTCCGGAGCCCACCTTGCCGCAATCGCGTTTCCGGCCGCACTCAGGCGCCTTTACGTTGCTTGCGACGACGATCCGGCGGGCGTGATCGCGCTGGCGACGCTCCGGGAACGCGCGTTGGAACGCGGAATCGAGGTTTGTCCGCTGGAGCCGCAGCACGGCGACTTCAACGGTGATCTCCAGACCCTCGGGCGGAGCGCGTTGGCGGCCAGCGTTCGCAGGCAGCTGGTGAGTGCGGACCGCCTGACGCATCTCTGATCGCGCCGGGTTCGCCGGAACGGGCGGGAGGCAGCAGGGGGACGCGTTGGCCTTCCACTGGCGCGGCGCGCGCCCGGCCTTCTTGAGAGGGCGACTGCGGCAGGCAGCGCGGGGCAGCAACGGCGGGTGCGCGGCTATTTTCCGCCGGGGCCTGCCGGCCCCTTTGCATCGCGAAGCAAAATAGCCGCGCACCCGCCATCCTCCGCTTCGCTACGGTCGCGGCGCGCCGCGATGCAGCCCCGCCCCGCATGCCGCTCTCCGTCGCCGCGAAGGCCGCACGAGGCGCGGCTGGTACAGACGGAGATCCAAGATGCGCGACGATACCGCCCCTCACGACCACCCTGCAGAACCCGGGACGACGGCCTATCTGCTGCAGGAGATGCAGCTCTTCGGCCACAGGCCCTTCGAGGACGAGCCCGATCCGCGGCCGCTCCCCGACGCCCATCTCGCCGGCGGCGCGGTTGCCGACATGTTTGATGCGCTTGCGGGATGCCTTGTCGAAACCCGTATCGAACCCGACCTTGAGGACCTGCTCTGGAACCTCGTCAACATCTTCCACCGCGCCGGCGAGCGGGTCGAGCGGCAGCTCGACGACAATGAACAGGCGCAGCGCCGGCTTCAGCGCGAGCAGGACGGCAGCGAGATCCGCTCGGTCGAGCTCGAACGGGCGACGCGCGAGGGAATTTCCCTCATCGAGCGCCGGGATGTGATGGAATTCTTCCGCGAAAGCGCCGCCGAACAATTTCGCACCCATTGCCGCAAGGCCTGGTCACCGCGCACGGGATCGCGCGCGCAGCACCGCTCAATGACCGCGGCGATGATCGACAGCCGCGACTTTCTCGACGCGCGATTGCGCCAGAAAGCGGCCGCACTTCTTCCCGAGGGCACGCGCGTCCTGTTCACTGGCGGCGCCGATGTCGACGATCATAGGTCGATATGGGATGCTCTCGATCGCGCACGCGACCGCCATCCCGACATGATCCTGCTCCATGGGGCAACGCCGACGGGGGCCGAACGCATCGCCGCCTGCTGGGCCGAAACCCGCAAGGTGACGCAGGTGGCCTTCCGGCCCGACTGGAGCCGGCATGGCAAATCCGCACCGTTCAAGCGCAACGACCGGATGCTCGAAGCGCTGCCGGTAGGGGTCATAATCTTCCCGGGCACCGGCATCCAGGACAATCTCGCCGACAAGGCTGCGAAGATCGGCCTTCCCGTCTGGGATTTTCGCAAGCGGGGCCGATGACGGCCGTCGGGGCATTCGGACGCTTTCGGCAAAATGGCCCCAATCTGGTTCTATCTCCCGAATATATTTGAAATATATTCGTAACATCCGCAAATTTACATCATTGTAGATCGCTATGACCAGCGGCGATCACCCGTCGCCGGCGGGACGGCCCATTGAGAGGGCATCGCCCGCAGGCCATGAAGAGGAGCAGGGACGGTCAGCCGACTTGGCGACGACTGCCGTCTGCTGCCATGGGTCGCAATGCCGACGATGGACGCTGCGCATGCTTTTGCGCTCGACGTCACGCGGGTGAAGGATGCGGCGGGTCTTGCCGATCTGCTGGAGGAAGCCTGCGCGCGCATGGGCTGTTCCTGGTTCGCGCTGAGCCACCATGTCGATTTCCTCGCGGCTCCCGACAGGGGTGTTCGCGTCCACAACTATCCCGAGGATTGGGCCCGCTGGTTTGACGAGCGCGGCCTTGGGATTACCGATCCGGTGCATCGCGCCAGCCACCGCAGTCTCGAGGGTTTCTTCTGGCGCAACATGAAGCCGCTTTCGGGCGAACGCCCCGAGGACGAACTGGTTCTCAGTGAGGCGCAGCGGCACGGAATAGGAGACGGGCTTACCATACCGGCGCACATTCCGGGCGAGGCGCATGGTTCGGTGTCCTTCGCCTGGACGCCGGGGATCGCCGCGAATGATATGGCGCTCCTCTTTGCCCGGATGATCGGTGGGCCGGCCTTCGAAGCTGCGCGCCTACTCGCCAATCCCGAACTCGCGCAGGTCGGGCCGCGGCTGACGGACCGCCAGCGCGAATGCCTGATCCTCTCGGCCAAGGGCAACAGCACTCCGAAGGTCGGACGGATCCTCGATCTCAGTCCCGACACAGTCCGCGAGCATCTTCGCAACGCGCGGCAGCGTTACGAGGCTAATGGAGGCATCACGCTTACCGTGCGAGCGCTTTACGCCGGCGATCTCAGCTTCGAGGACATTGCCAAGCGCTGAACTTTTTTCGCCGACACCCCCCGATCGTGCTATGGTGGCGCCGCAAAAAGCCGTTCAATTGGATGGTCTCTTTCGAAAAGGAGACACATCCATGCTTTCGGTAATCGACCATTCCAACCGCGCGCACGAGCATCAATTGCTCCGCGCGATGTTCGAGGCGCGCAAGCGCGTCTTCATCGATCTCCTGAAATGGGACCTGCCGGTGCTCGCCGACCGGTTCGAGATCGATCATTTCGACGATCCCCACGCGACCTATCTGATCGTCGGCGATCAGGATGGCGGGCATCTCGCTTCGGCGCGCCTCCTTCCCACCACGCGCCCGGCTCTTCTCGATGGCCTCTTTCCCGGCCTCGTCGACGGCATCCCGCCGTCCGGTCCCGACATCTTCGAAATCACCCGCTTCTGCCTGTCGCCGGGGATCGGTGCGCGCCAGCGCCGCACCGCGCGCGACACGCTTCTTGTCGGGCTGGTCGACTATGCGCTCGCCAACGGCATCCGCTCCTACACCGGCGTCGCCGAGCTCGACTGGTTCGCTCAGATCCGGACCTTCGGCTGGGACTGCAAGGCTCTCGGCGAACCCGGCATTTACGACGGCCGCGCGCTGACTTCGCTGCGGATCGAGATCGACGCCGACACCCCCGCAAGCCTCAAGGCGGCGGGGATTGTTTCGGGCAGCGCTGCGACGCCGGTCGCGGCCAATGCAGCGTGAAAGGAGCGGGGCCATGATCACCAATATCGCTCCAGTCGATAGCCATCAGCCACCCTCCGCTTCGATGCAGGCGCTCAAGGAAGACGGCTATGCGATCGTCCGCGGGGCGGCGCCCGCCGAGTTGATCGCGGCGATCGATCGCGACCTCGATCCGCGATACGCCGCGACGCCCTTTTGCGAGGGCGGCTTCTATGGGACACGCACCAAGCGCTTCGGCCGCCTGCTCATCCGCTCGCCGCATGTTGGCGCATTGGTCATGAACCCGGCGATCCTCGCCCTCGCCGAGGCCGCGCTCGGCGACTGGTGTGAGCGCATCCAGCTCAATCTCGCCCAAGCGATTGAGCTGCATCCGGGAGCGCTTCCGCAATTCCCGCACCGCGATCAAGATATGTGGCAGGGCACACTCGGTGAGGTCGAATATCTCGTGAATGTGATGTGGCCGCTGACGCCCTTCACCACCGAGAATGGCGCCACGATCATCTGGCCGAAAAGCCATGGGCTCGAGGCGCTCATCGAGGAACCGGCGGAGGAGCCGATCATTGCCGAGACCATGCCGGGCGATGCCATCGTCTTCCTGGGTTCGACGCTCCACGGAGCCGGCGGCAATTGCAGCGCGTCGGTGCGGCGCGGGATCATCATCAGCTACTGCCTTGGCTGGCTGAAACCATATGAGAACCAGTGGCTCGCCTATCCACCCGACGTCGCGAAGGACTTTCCGCCGGAGCTGGCGGCCTTGACCGGCTATGTCCAGCATCGCCCAAACCTCGGCAACTTCGAAGGTCAGTGTCCCTCGATCCTGTTCCGCGGCTATCCCCCCGACCCGATCGCAGCCGTGGATGCCCTCCGGCCCGACCAGCAGGCGCTTCTTGCCGACTATATCGGCGACCAACGATTGGCGGGCGGGGATGGGACGCTCGCGGCATGAGCCCGGGCACCACGATGGAGCGGGTCTATCTGGACCTCAAGGCGCGCATCTTGTCGGGGGCCTATCCGCCCGGTACGCGCCTCGAGGCGGCGCAGCTCGCAAAGTCGCTGGCGGCCAGCGCTACCCCCGTTCGCGATGCCCTGTATCGCCTGTCGGGCGAGCGGATCATCGAGAGCTGGCATCAGGAGGGGTTTCGGCAGCCCCTGCTCAATGAAGCGGATTTGGTCGAACTCTATTGGTGGACGGGGGCTCTCCTTTCGCTGGCGCTGAAAGGGAGGACGCCGAGGCCCGATTTGCCGGGCGGACTGATCTCGCTCGCGAATCACCAGGCCTATCCTGAAGGACTCGATGGCCTCTTCCGGACCATTGCAATCGGCAGCAGCAATGGCGAACTTCGCGCTTCCATCATCAATTGTGTCGAGCGAAGCATGACAATCCGCACATTGGAGGCTCGTGTCGACGGGTCCGCCAATGATGCGCTCACCGCGATGGCGGACGATTACCGGTTCGGCCGGTGGAGCGCTTTGCGCAGCAAAATCACGCGCTTCCACCGCCGCCGCGCCGCCTATGCCGGCCGTGTCGCGGCCGAGATCCGGCGGCGGTCCGAGCCGCTGGATAATATTCGGAGAATATGAGTCGTATTAAATTCCTATACGGCGCGGCCTCCCTAGCTTCGAAGGTGCCGCAATTCCGCGGCATCAACCAAGGAGGGTCCCATGGACCGCAAGGACATCGAGGCGATCGAAGAGCTGGGCATCGCCAGCGTCGAAACCCAGGGCGAGGAATTCCCCGTCCCGGAAATCGGCGGCTACGACCTGAAGCAGGGCGGCGGCATCTCCGCCGACTGACGGCCAAGGGGACGCGGCCGCCATGCAGCCGCGTCCTTTGCTGTTATGACCTACTCCCTCGCCCAAGGAATCAGCTTTGGCATGATCGGATCCGACGCCGTGGTGCTCGATCTGACGGCGGACCGCTATCTACGTCTCACCGGCGCGCGTGTGGAAACGCTGGAACATTTGGCGCGATCAAATACGGTCCGCTCATGCGGCACCGCCGATGGCCTCGTTGCGGCCGGCATTCTGACGCGCGATCGAGGTGAGCCTGTCCTTCCCATCGAAGCGCCAGTCGTCGTCACCAGTATATTGGAGCGATCACTATATGCCGAGGCCGCGCGACCCTCGTCTCCGGTGAGCATCGAGAAGCTTCCGGTTTTCGAGGTGATCAGCGCGCGTGTGATCGCCGGCTCGTGGATGCGCATCGCGGGGTTGTCGGGTACGGTCGACCGATGGCGAGACCTGCGCAGCCGCCTGGCGCCGGGACGGGTTGACGCTGCTGCGGCTGCAACGAAAATATCCCAGGATTATGCTGTGGCTCGCAGCCTGCTACCGGTGCAACGGCGCTGCGTTCCCGACTCGCTGGCCCTCATTGGCTGCCTGTGGCGCCGCGGAATCACCGCAGAGCTCTTTTTCGGCGTTCGGCTGACTCCCTTTGCCGCGCATGCGTGGGTCCAGACGGGAACTCTCCTTCTCAGTGATCCATTGGATAGCGTCGCCGAGTTCACGCCGGTGTTCCGCTTGTGACTTTGGGTCTTGCCTTCATTTCGGAGCGGACGTGGCCCGATCGCCTTCCCGGTGGCCTCTTCGAGTTGGGGCGTCTTGGCTCTCTGCGGGTCGTCGGCGCACCTCGAGGGCCACACTTCATTTCCCGGTCGGTCGCGTTGGTTGGGTGGGCGTTCCGCCGTGATAACTTCGCCGCTTACGAGACCCTCGCCGCCGCTGACGAACAAGCCATCATCGCCTCGGAAGGGCAGTGGGCCCTTCGCCATCTGTGGGGTCACTACCTGCTTTTCTGGATCGACGAGCACGGCGACGGCTGGATCCTACGCTCGCCTGCGGCGGGGCCAGCAATTTATCATGCGGTAGAGGAGAGCTTGCCGTCGGGCACGGGGCGAGCTGTTGCATTTACCGATTTAAGGCTTGCAAGGGCGCTCGGCTTTGATCTCGATCGGCCCGATGCGGCTGCGCTGGACGGCCAGATTCGCTTTCCTCTTCTCCGGGGGCGATCGACAGGCATCGAGGGCGTAAGCGAAATATTGCCGGGGGAGATTGTACGGCTGAACGACGGCACGAGATCGAAAAGAGGCTGGTCGCCTTGGGACCATATCCGAACGCCCCCGGTCAGAATCGCCGCCGATGAGCTTCGCGAAATCGTACGCAACACGATCGGCGCCTGGTCCGATCGCTTCGAGCGCATTCAGCTCGAACTGTCCGGAGGCTTGGACAGCTCCATCGTAGCGGCTTGCCTTAGTGGCAGAAAAGGATCGTGGCGCGCCGCGAACCTCGCCACCCCGGGCGCTCCGGGAGATGAGCGTCCCTACGCACGGGCTATGGCCGAGCGAGCAGGCGCGTTGCTCGACGAAATCGTGATGCCCGACGTACCAGGCGATCCGCTGGCTGCTTTACCGGTGATGCGCACCCGCCCCGGCGGCTTCGGTCTGCTCGGAACAAGTGACGCTGCACTTTTGAACGCGGCCGAAGAGTTTGGCGCTGATGCAATTTTCACCGGGGTCGGCGGCGACAATATTTTCGGCCTGATCCGCCGGCCGGATCCCGTCGTCGATGCTGCGCATTTCGCGGGGCTTCGCACCGCATGGCGAACTGCGGCCGATCTGGCCCATATGACTCGCGACAGCGTTTGGCGCGCAATATATCTTGCCGCCCGCCGCGCCATCTCTGGCCCGCGCGCTTGGCCGCGTGATGGAACCTTCCTCGCCCGGCAATTTGCCACCGTGAACCCCGACCATCCTTGGCTCGAGGCAGCGCCGATGCGTCATCCTGGTCAATTCGGCTACGGCAGGGCCTTGTTACCGATCCAGCCCTTCGTTGATGGCTATGATCGGGCCTTCGCTTTGCCGATGATAGCTCCCCTGCTTTCGCAACCGATCGTTGAATTCGGTCTCGGCGTTGCCACCTGGCTCTGGTGCGAAGGTGGCCAAGATCGCGCGCTAGCGAGACGGGCCTTCGCCGAAGATTTAGCGCCGGCCGTTCGCGATCGCCGCACCAAGGGCCGCGTGGAGTCACTCATTGTTCCGGCGTTCGACGCGAATCGCGCGGCGATCCGTCGCTTTCTGCTCGACGGGTGGCTTGCCGATGCAGGCGTGCTTGATTGCGCAGCCATCGACGCTGAACTCAAGCGCCCTGCGGATGCGCGCGATGCCATTTATATCCGTCTACTACAGATCGTGGATATCGAGCGCTGGGCCCGGTCGATATCTGGTCACCCAATTTAAGTGGAGCCGCCGGCCGACGGACTGACGGTGGGCTAACTCTGCTATAAGTCCGCGCCGGGCGGTCGCCGGGATACGTCCGCTCGGCACGGACTTACGGCGCGGGAGCGAGCAAGGATTGTCCCGCGCGATAGCTTCTCCAGCGCACATATTGGTCCGATTTTTTCGGATCGGTGTCCTCTCCGCCCTTGAGCCAGAATCGATACCAGTCGAGGTTTCGCTGATAGACCGCGAGCTTGTGCGCTGGCTGCTTCTTGATGTGCGGCTCGTCGGCGAACGCGTAAAGCTCTGCTGGCTTTCCTGCCCGCTTGAGCTTGGCGTGCAATTCAATGACGAACCGGGCTTCGGATTCCGGGAGCTGCATCAGCACCGGAGTGTTGATCCCGCTGACATCGTCAAGTCCCGCGAGTTGCTTCCAACGCTGCTTGTCGAAGTCCGGATCACCGATCTTCCAGTAGCGATCGAGCATCTCGGTAAACCCTCGGCCGGGAAGTGCGTTCGCCCAGTAGTAGATCGGAGACATCTGCCCCGAAGCGAGCGTCGCGGCGGCGAACCGCCGTGAGTGTCGAATGGCCCAAAGTGCAACTTCAGATCCGAAGCTGAGGCCCCCGATCCCGACCCGCTCGCCATCGATCAGGCCATCCGCGACCAGCCCATCAAGCGCAGCGTCTATATCGCTCAACGCCAAGGCATAGCTCTGGTCAGTACCGCTTCCTTCGGGCGCGCGAACGCGGTCCATGCAGAGCACTGCTATGCCACTCTCCACAAGCGGGAGCATCGGTATCTCGTCGCCTACCCCGCCCTTGAGAAAGCCGGCGCAGTGGTAATATTGAACAACCACGGGTAGTCGCGTGGACGTTGCGCGCGGCCGGAGCAATATGCCGGTGACGCCGCGATCCCATTCGAATGATGTGGCGACAGCCGCAATTCGACTGCGAAGCGCTTCATTCGGATCGGCAAGGACGCGCACATACCCAGAATAGTCGATCGAGACGAGCTTCGGGGGATTGATCGCGCTGGCTTCGGCGCAGATCATCTTGTCGGCTCCAACTGCACACCGCGGTGGTCTCATCTCCGACCGCTGAGCGCCATCCGTCTCGGCTAGGCGTCTGGCAAACGTCGCGCCGATTTTCCATAGCCATATAGTCTCCCGGGCGCTTCCCGCTCGTTCGAACAGCAGGAGCATGTCTTTCCCCGGTCGCCACGCAATCGCCGCGACCTTTTCGCTTCTGCACAGGTCGATCTCGCAAATGGTTCTGCTGCCGTCCGGACGCGTGATGGTCAGCGCTTTGGTGCCTCCATCATGTTCAAGTTCTGCGATGGTGCCATCGCGAGACTGAACGCGCCGACCTTGCCACGGCCCCTCGTCGGCGAAAGTGGGCAACGCTGACGGGCTATCGGGCTGTAGATTGATGACGACAGTTTCTTCTGGCTTCTCCGACAGCAGACGGCGTCGATCGAACCAGTTCCCGGGAAGTCGCTGCATGATCCGCTTGCCATCTTCGATCGTCCCGCCTGCGATTGGCTCCATGATGTCGAGCTGGTGATCGACAAGCGCTCCGTCGACGTAGGCCCGCCTTTCCGCATCGGCGACATCTTTGCGCGGCGCTCCCACACTATATCGAAGATGGCCGCCCTCCTTCGAAAGTATCATCGCGGAGATGTCGCCGGGCGCGACAATCTCGCGCTCTGCTTCGCTCCCTCGGCGCCAGTGCCAGATTCCGACAGCGCCATCGACAAGCGCCCGGAAGCGAAATCCCCCGGAATCCAGATCCCAAAGCGGGGCTTGCTCGAGCAGCACACCCGAGCCCCCATGCTGCGCGACGCCGCCGCTGCCAATGCGGACTGGCGTGCCACCCGCCAAGGAGACGACATACCAGTCAAGCGCGATCGAATTGGTGGCCACCGACGCACGGCTGACACGGAATGCCGCATAATGCCCATCCGGAGACAGGCTCGCACCGCTGATTTCACCGACCTCGACCAAGTCGCGCGCACTGATAGGAAACCGGGAGCGGTCAACCTCCGCCACCCCCGGCCCGCTGACTTCTGCTCCCGATGCGGAACTTGCGCAGCCCACCAGCGCGGCGCCCGCAAGCAGCCAAATCCGTGTCACCACGCGATCACGGCCTGCAGGGCGACCACCCGACCGACAGCGCTCGCCTGCTCGGGGTCATATCCAAAGGCGGAGTTGCTGGTGAGAAACCGGACATAGGGCGGGTTGCGGTCAAAGATATTATTGACGGTTAGCGCCAGACGCAGTGTGCGACCGTCGGAGCCGGACGCAATTTTAGCTCCCACTTGTAGGTCGAAGGTGGTCCAACTCTTCACCTTTTCGGCGGGGGTCACCGTGAGGTTCCGGTATCCGCCGACATGGTTGAAGCCGACACCTGCGTCGAAAGCACCTAGCAAGACACCCAACCTGCCGCGCATGCGAAGCTTGACCGGATTGCCCAGCGTTCCGACCACATAGATGGCCGGAGCCGTATCGGTGATCTGGCTGTCGATCTTCAGGGTGCGCGTTCCGCCGATCGAGAAATTGATGTTGCCGTTTCCGATTGGGCGTGAGTAGCCAAGATCGAAATCCACGCCGGTAACCTTAGAACGACTGAGATTGAGTGTGCGACCGTCGACGATCGCCTCAATTTGACTCGCGGTCACCCCAAGTGCGTTGGAGAAGCTTGGATCAGCGAAATATGCTGCAATCGTTGCGGGATCCGGGCTTTCATCGATGATACCGCCATAGACATCGCGGCGGACAAGGAAGTTTTGAAGGTCGGCGCTCGCACTTGCGATGCGGTCGCGATAGTCGATCCGGAACCAGGTTGCGGAAAACTTGAGGCCCGGCAAAGCGCGAGGTTCGGCATCGAACCCGGCGGTCCAGCTGGTTGCCTTCTCGGGGCCGAGATCTGGGCGGAAGCCGAAAAGACCGAGCACGACCGTTTGGCCTGTCGGGGATTGTGGATCCGGCAGGCGGACTGTCTGATAAAGTGCATTGGCGCTCCCAACCAGCTCGGTAAAATAAGGGGCGCGGAACGAGCGGCCATATGATGCTCGAAGAGCCAGCCCGGGGAGGGGTGTCCAGCGTGCGCCGAATTTTGGATTGGAAGTGGCGCCGACGTCCGAGTAATCTTCATATCGTCCGGCGGCGCTCAACGCGAAGGTGCCTGGAAAATTGTCGCCCGCGTCGAAGACCGGGACAATAAGCTCGCCATAGAATGCGCGGACGATCCTCTGATCCGGCAGGCCAGGCACGCCCGAAACTAGAGGTACGTCGCTCGTAACGTCCGTGATCGCCTGATAGCGTAGCCGATCGCGCCGATATTCCGCGCCGATTGCTGCTTTCAACGGGCCGGCCGGCAGCGTGAAAAGCGGTCCATCGGCGCGCACCGCAGCCGAGAGCACCTCGAAACGAACGTGGCGGAGCTGCCCGCCGCGCAAGCTGTCGATAAGTGCCGGGTCATTCACCGCTCCATCGCCGAAAAGATTGATCGCTTGGGCGCGATTGGTCGCCGCCACCGCACGCGAAAGGCGTAGTCGGTTGACGACATTGACCCCTTCGTCGCGTTCGCGCTGGAGGCCATACCCACCCGACAGTTCAACCGACCAGTCGCCGAGCGTTGCTCGTCCGCCGACGAGGCTATTAAGCGCACGCACGCGTCCCCGCGTTCCTTCCGGTCCGAAGTCGGCTGAGGGGTCGTAATAGACAGTGATCGGCTGGCCCGTGCCGATCGGATCGATATAATAGGGATTGGCGCTCGTGACACGCTGGGTCGTGATGCCGAAGAGGCGGCGACGAACCTCGAACCGCCGCTCGGCGTAAAGCGTCCGAACAAAAAGGCTTATGTGATTGCCGATGTCCTGATCGGCAGCGAGATAGAGGCTGGCGGTCTCCTGCTTTGGAAGAATGTCGATGTTCCGGCGCGTGTCGCCTCGGTTGAAACCGCCAGGGACGAGCTGCGCGCGCGTCAGGTTCGTGCCATTCTGCCCGCTGGGAATGCCGAAGACCTGCCCGTTTGCGGCGACGATCGATCCCGGATTGTTGAAGTTCGATCTTAGGTCAGGTCCGCCGAACGGGCGGAGATCCTCGGTGGCAAAGTCGCGGCTAGTCGAAGCAAGGTTACCTCGCATATAATATTCGCCTGCGATGACGAGATGTCCGCTGCCCCAGCCGACGCCGGCTATTTGGCTCGCTTGATACTCGCCAAAGTCGCCGTCCGCCGAACCTGCGCGCAGTCGTGTCTCGAACCCGTCGAAGCGGTTGCGGAACCTCAGGTTGACCACGCCCGCAATCGCATCGGAACCGTAAATGGCTGACGCGCCATCGGTGAGTATCTCGACCCGCTCGATAGCGACCGACGGCACGAGCGAGAGGTCGGTGAAGGCACCCGCTCCGCCACCCAGTGCAGGTCGGCTGTTGTCGAACAGGGTCAGCGTCGAGCCGCTTCCCAAACCGCGAAGATTGATACCGCTCCCAAAGCCGAGATTGGTTCCAGCATTGCCGCGTGCGCTCGACCCCGTCACGGCCTCCGTGGGGCCACCGGAGAAATTCTGGGGGATAGTTTGAATGAAGTCGGCGAGCGTGGCGCGGCCGCTCTGATCGAGCCTTTCCCGATCGATCGTAGTGACAGCCGAGCCAACAGGCCCGGCTCCTCGAATCCGCGTGCCCGTGACGATGATGGACTGGTCGGACGAAACTTCAGTCGATCCAGTCTCGACTGCATCGCCGTTTCCCGACCGAAGCACCCAGGCGCCTTCGACAAGTTCAATCGTCAGGCCCGTGCCGGACAGGAGCCGCGAGAGGGCCTCGTCGGGGGAGAGGCGCCCGCGGACCCGGTTGCTGCGCCGGCCCTCCAACAGGCTTGAGGCTGCGATGACCTCGCGGCCGGATATGTCCGAATATTTGCGAAGTGCATCGCTAAGGCGCTGGGCCTCGATATTGTATGTCTGCTCGCCCGTCTGCGCGCACGCGCTGGGTGCATAGAGTGCGGTCGCCGAGACGCCCGAAGCCAGAACGGCCGCGAAAAATTTCATCGTCATTCATCCCTCCCGTGCGGCCGATTTTGGCCGTCTGAAGGGAAAAAATGACGGGTGCTCCGAACACCCTATGGGTTTTTCTTGGGTGTCCTACTCGGATTTCGCGCCGAGAATTGGTCCGTTCGCACCGAACTCGACCTTGAGATCGAGCGCGGCGCCGAGCTTCAGCGCAAGTTTCCGGGCATCGGTCATGTCGAAGCGTCCCGTCACCTGTAGCGAAGCCAGCGCCGGGTCGGCCAAGCTGATCTTGACGCTATTCTCGCGGCCCGCGCGGTCGAGGATCGCACCAAGCGGGAGATTGTCGGCCCACAGCGATTTGGCCGGGGCTTTCGCTTCCTCACCCGTGATCGTCTCGGGGCCGGTCGACCTGACCTCGGCGCGTTCGCCGGGCCGGAGGCGAAGTGCCTTTCCGCCTTCGAGGCGCCGCACTTCGACCGAGCCTTCGACCAGCGCGATGCGCGGAACATCCGCGCGTAGATCGACCTCGAAGATGGTGCCGAGCGCGCGCGTGACCGAATCTCCGGCCTCGACGAGGAAGGGACGCGACGCGTCGTGTGCGACCTCGAACCTCGCGCGGCCGTCATGCAGGATGACGCGGCGTTCGCCGTCCGAGAAGCGCGTCTCGATGCGGGCGCCATCCATCAGCGTCACGCGCGTCCCGTCGGCGAGCTGGCTCTCGCCTTGCGCCGAATTGGTGGCGATGATCGGTCGATCGCTGTCGCGGCCGACCAGATACCAAGCGAATCCGACCGCGATCACCGCAGCGAGAATTGTGGCAAATGCCCATCGCCGCCCGCCGGGTTCACGCTCCCGAGCATCGGCCCGCACATCGGCCTCGATCCGGGACGGCGACATCGCCGCAGACCAGTTCCAATTGTCGCGCGCTTCGTCATAGGCCTTGGCATTGCCCGGCTTGGCCAGCCATTCGTCGAACGCTTCCCGGTGCAGCTCGGCATCGGGTCCCATCATTTTGTCGAGCCAGGCGGTGGCTTCGCTATCGGCGCGGCTCACTGCTTACCCCGCGCGCGCTTGATGGCGGCAAGGGCTTTGGTCATGTGGCTTTCGACCGTCTTCACGCTGATTCCCTTGATTCGAGCGATCTCGGGATAGCGTAGTCCTTCGAAGCGATGCATCAGGAAAATCTCGCGCGTGAGCGGAGATAGCCTCGAAATGGCTCTTTCTGCCCGGCGAAGGACGTCGCGCGCTTCGAGCGCCGCGTGCGGGTCGCTCGCTCCCTCATGCTCGTCACTGAAACTGTCGTGCTGCGACCGGTGACGGCGCCCGTCGGCGCGACCATATTCGGCGAGCAGCATCCGGGCGCTCTTCACCAGATAGGCGCCGGGGCCTTCGACCAGAGCAGCGAGGCCGCCGCGCGCGCTCGCAAAGCGGCTGAAGACTTCCTGCACTAGGTCACCGACATCCTGGTTCGGGGCGCGTCCGCGGAAGAAGCGGGTGATGTGCGGCCGGTGCTCGGAGTAGATCGCCTCGATGCGCGCCGAGCGCCCGACCCGCTCCCAATCCTCTGGCGGCAAGGGATCTCCGCCGGCAACACCCCGTCGCTCGCTGTCCTTGTCCTCGAAGTCCATGCCTGCCGCCTTCCCGTTCGGGACGAAGGCGGCAAGCCGGGCGTTGAGAACTTGCTTAGCGAACAAGCGCCGCCGCCTTTAGCCCTAGGGCTTGGACATGCGCAGCGGCCACCCGGCAGGATGGAATAGGAAAACTATGCTAAGCAGGTTCTCACGCCTGGCACCGTGCGCCTTGCCCGATGCACTTCAAAGCATAGCTTTGCCCCTGTCGCTTGCAAGCCGGCTGTGCGGAGATAGGTCCAGATCGAGTCAAATTCCTGCGGACCGCGACGCTATTTCGCGCCCTTTAGTTCGTCGTCGAGTGAGCATTCGGTGACCATCCCCGAAAGGTCGGGAAGGGCGGGCAGCCCCGAGAGGCCGGATCCCGTGTCTGGCTTGAAAGCAGGCATCATGAACGACGGGTAATTGAACTCCGGAGGATTTTCGGCCGCGAGCGTCTTGCCGACCTCGGCGAACGGGTGTTTGAAAAAATGTTGGTTGAGCGCGTCGGCGATACCCTTTTCCTTTCCGGCACGCGCCAACGCAAGAACCGCATCCCCGTCCTTCCAGTCGATCGGCGCCTTGGACCGCTTGGCCTTTTCTTCCTTGAGAAGATCGAGAGCGTCGGCATCGATCGTTCCGCTCGTCCATATCTCGAAGCGATGTTCGGCTTCTCGCAGGGCGGCATGGTTCGCATAGTGCGCACGAAAGATCGGAATCTTCTTGAGCCAGATTTCGACCTCAGCGCGCGACAGTGATCCGCCGGGCTCTTTGCCTTTACATTCGATCGCTGTCACCGCGCTCGACTGCTGGGTGATGGCCTGAACGTCTATGTCCGCGGTCTGGCCGGTCGCAGGATTTCGGGCGGTAACCCCCATATCGATAGAGATAGCGCTTCGCCGGGCGAGGTAGCCGACCACTAACTCGAAAAGGATGCCGCGCAGGTTGAGGCTGCGTCCCTCGATGTCGAGCAAATTGTCGAGGAGGTATGTGAGCCGCTCAGGACTGGACGATGCATATTTGGCGGCATTTTTTAGGACTTCGCATAGCGACGCAATCGCCACCCCAACCCGTTTGCCGAACAGATCTTTCGGCGTGGCGAGCATCACGCCTGCGGCATGGCCAGCCTTCATTGCTTCGCCTGTAAATTCTTCCGCGACAATGATCGACAAGACCCCGATATTCTTGAGGGTCGCCTTGAGCATCCTCGCCTTGCGGATGAAGAACTGGATTTCGTCGGCGGTAAGCCGCCCCTCAGCGAACACGTCGGCGACAATGAAGCCGGGCTTGCCGCCCGGACCCTGGAGCGGAAGCAGGTAGCTCGGGCCGGCGAAATCGAAGGCGAAGGGGCCGATGGGCTGGAGTTCTTCGTCGCCGCGGATGCGGATCAGATTGTAGCTCGCAAATCCGATCTTCCTCGCCCATTCGCGCATTCCGTCGAGCAGAATCCCCTCTGTGAGGTCGCGGGCTCTTAATCCTGCAGGCGTGCCGAAAGCCAGCGACGGCGCGAGCTCGAAGCATCGGCCGTGGTCGATATTATGTATTTCCTTGATGAACCCTGCGGCGATCAGGCGTTGCGCGACCGTCTCGACTGGCAGCTGTCCGCGCTGCGGGATGACCGTCGCGCCGCTGATCGACGCGAATTGGTCGGCACGGATGAGGCCGCCGCGTGCGATCATGCCATCGACCGATGCAGCGAAGACCGAATTGGTCGCGCGCATGTCGCGAATGAAATTCTGCCAGAAGCGTTCGCTGTTCCTATCCTTGTCGAGATAGAGAAAGGCTTCGCGCTTGGGCAGCATCGGGACTGGAAAGCGGCGTATCGGTTTGGCGACCCGAGCGACGCGCTGGCGCGCTGCCTCTGGGCTCGCTCCGGCAGCGACGAGCGCCTCTACAATCAGCGACGAACGCGATGGGCCATGATCTGAAAGAAATTGCGCGATGGTGGTCATGATCGATGTCACACTGCTTAATTTATTAATTTAACTACCTTGTGCCTCCTGGTTTTTCAACCTTCGATATGAACTCAAATTTTTCAAATACTTAACGAGATGATTTTTGGACGTCCGCGCGGCGCGATGTCACAGAGCCATTTCGAACGACTGAAAATCGTCGCCGCACGCTGCAGCCGCAACCGCGCTGGGCCTTCGCTCGGTCAGTGATGGTAGAGCGGGAATTGCCGTGCGGTGGTCGGGCATTCGCACGGGGCGAGCACCGATATCGCGCGCGGCAGAATCCGGAAATGCGCCGGCGTCGCGGTGACGATCTCACCGTCAGTGTTCACCGGCATCGGCCGCCGCGTCTCGATATCGAACTCGACGCATTTGGCGGTGCGCACTTCCTTCCACGCGCCATGTGTGCCAGACCGGAAGGCCCGGAGCATGAGGGCGAGCTTCCAGAGGTTTTTGACCTCGAGACTATAAAGATCGAGCGTGCCGTCATCGATTGCGGCATTTTCCTCGACGACATTACCTCCGCCATAGAGGCGCCCGTTGCCGATCGCGACCTGGTAGGTGCTGACGGTCCTCGACTCGCCCTTCTCCCTGATCCTCGCCCGGAACCTCTGGGCGGCCAGGATGACCCGCAGCGCGGCGACGGCATAGCCGAGGCGGCCGAATCTTTTCTTGATCGCTGGGTCGAGCTTCTGCGCAAGTTCGCTGCTGATCCCGATACTCGCGACATTGAAGAAGGCATGGCCATTGACCGTGCCGACATCGATCCGTCGGCTGTGACCCTCGACAATAACGTCGGCCGCCGCCGCGAAGTCGAGCGGGATCGACAGGGTGCGCGCCAGGTCATTCGCGGTTCCGGCGGGAATGATTCCCAGCGGCAGGTCGCTCTCGATCACCGCGGGCGCAGCGGATGAGATCGAACCGTCGCCGCCGCACACGACAATGATATCGGCGGTCTGATGCAGCCGTGTCACGTCGCGTGCGATTTCGGGCAAGCTCTCGAACGGCTCGACCGTCACCAGGAGGCCGCCGGTAGCGAGGCGCTCGCGAACGGGAACGAGCGCCTGCTCGCCCTGCCGCGCCTTCGCATTGTGCAGCACGAGGGCGCGCGTACCTTTGGGCCACGGCATCGACACGATCCTGTTCAGCAGAGTTACGACCGTCGAGCGCGTGCCTTCAGAAGAACCACGTCCGATAGAGCAGGCCTATATATCGCCGCGACGAGGCCGGGAAGCATCCGTATCGATGCAGCTCCCTTTTCGGCTTCGTCATATCCTTGGCGCGATCGCTCGCCCTGATCGCTCTTCCGTTGTCGAAGTTCGACCGGTCCCACCCAGGAGCGCTCCGCCAATCTGGTCGGCGGCGGCGCCCGCGCAAGCGAGGCTTAGCCTCACTCCTCCGCTGCGCTTCGGCCCTTCGGGTGCGCAAGCGCCTCAAGCCGCTGACCCGTCCGGCTGCACGCCCGGGATGGTCCCGGGCAAATCAGCAGGAGTATCGACATGGCGAGCATCGGCATCGTCAGCGGCAGCATCGAGAAGGGTTTTGTGGGCCAGCTCATCACGCTGTCGATCAAGGCACCGGTCGAGATACGCCCCAACCGCGGCAAGGCGAGCGATGTGCAGCCCGACTATCGCGTTTGGTCAGATGGTGTCGAAATCGGCGCCGGCTGGATCCGCATCGCCGAGCAATCGGGCCGTCCCTATGTGTCGCTGTCGCTCGCGACCCCCGAGTTCGGGCCGCGGCGTATCTACGCCAATCTCGGGCGGGCCGCGAGGCAGGATCGCGACGATGTTTTCGCGATCATCTGGACACCCGCCGACTGAGCGGCAGCCATCTTGCGGCACCCTTGCGCATCGGAACAATCTTCCGGGTGCAAGGGTGCCGCCACCTTGTTAGGGTGACCCCAATGCAGAGCAGCCTCGAACATCTTCCCCCGCACAAGCAACGCGAGATCGAGCGCGTCGTCGAGATCATCTTCGAGGAATTCGAGGATGCGCTGGCGCTCGCGACGCAGGACTGGAAGCGCAAGGGCCGCATCTCCAAGATCGTCCTCTATGGCAGCTATGCGCGGGGTGGCTGGGTCGACGAGCCGCACACGGCGAAGGGCTATCAGTCGGACTATGACCTCCTGATCATCGTCAACGACAAGCGGCTGACCGATCGGGCGGACTATTGGTCGAAGCTCGACGATCGGCTCATTCGTGAGTTGTCGGTGACGAAGCGGCTCCGCACGCCTGTGAATTTCATCGTTCACAGTCTCGACGAGGTGAATTCCGGACTTACGCAGGGGCGCTATTTCTTTATCGACGTCGCTCGTGACGGGATCGCGCTGTACGATGCCGATGGCAGGGAACTCGCCGAGCCCAAGCCGATGACGCCGCATGCCGCGCTTGAGATGGCGCGCGAGTATTTTGACGAGTGGCATTCAACAGCGGGGCACTTCGCTGGATCAGCGGCACACGCCATCGAGCAGGGCTGGTTGAAGAAGGCTGCATTTGATTTTCATCAGGCGGCCGAGCGTCTCTACAATTGCGTCTTGCTGGTCTGCACGTCGTATTCGCCGCACATCCACAACCTAGCATTTCTACGTGGTCAAGCGGAGCGGATCGACGACCGATTATTTGAGGCTTGGCCACGCGAGGCGAAAGCCGACCGATCGCGCTTCGAGAAGCTGAAGGAAGCGTACATCAAGGCGCGCTACTCTAAGCATTACGCGATCACCGCCGACGAACTGGAATGGCTCGGCGCGCGGGTTCAGCATCTCGCCGATATCGTCGAGACTATTTGCCGTGACCGCATCGCTGAGCTTGAGGCAACAGCGCGTCAGGCAGGCTGAGACCCGCTACTTTTTCCCGCGGAACTGCTCGAATTTAGCCTTTCCCTCGGCGGTCTCAACCGCGACATTGGCATTGCTGCATTCATCGCCGCGCATGTCGCCCGCCGTGCAGCTTTGGACGACGTCGCGTGCCTCATCGAGATTAACCTCGAAATATTGAATGCTGCGCGGCTCGGGCTCAGCGCATGCTGACAGGGTCGCCAGGCTGGCGATCGCCAGCATCTTGAAATCGATCATCACTACCTCCGATGAACGAACCTAGCGCCGACGGTCAGGTCCATGCAGGGGCGTGGCGGCAGATAGAACCAGATTGGGGCTAATTGTCTCGGTCTCTTCATGCCTTCGATCATGATCGAGAGTGGAATGCCGCCGTGGCTATGGCGCGGGAGCGGCCACAATGGATACCGTGCCCGCATCGCTTACGAACAGCACCGTCAAGCGCAGCCTGTCCAATCCGCCTCCGATTTCCTGGGCGAGGGTCCGATATCGAGGGAAATCGGGAAACGCCAAGGCGATCGTGGCGTGCGGATACTCATTTTGCAGTCGCATGCCCTTGAGCAAGGCGTGCGAGAACCATTGCTGGGCTTGCAGGGAAGGACTGGTGCGCTTCTTCTCTCCTGCGCGTCTCGGATCGCGATACTGTGCCGAGGGATAGCCTTTGACCTCGACCAGCAGCGTCGCTCCCGACCGCTCGGCGTGGATGTCAGGCCCCGGTTCGCGCGTTGCTGTGTCCGCACACTTGACGATCGTCCATCCCTCTTTGATGAAATGTGCCGCGAGCCTCTCGACGACATTCCCCTCCCAGAACCAGTCTGTCGGGAGGATAGTGGGCAGCTTCGTGGCCCTCTCCGAATGTGCGTCGGTCACTGGTCCGGTTTCGCCAGCAACAGGGAAATTGCCGATCTTGCCTTGCTCGTTGGCGCGCCGTTGAAGATGGCCGCTTTGAACCAATGCCCTGCAAATCTGATTGACGGTCTGGCGTCGTGTGATTTGGAGCGCTTGCGCAATTTCGTCATCGTCACGGTCAGCAAACCGGCTCACGAAATCCAACACGCGTTCCCGATGCCCCATGCCCGGAGAGTGGGAGGCGGTTTCGGTCAATTCAAGCGCTTTCGGCGTTGCGCGGAGCTCAGTCGGCTGCTGGAGCAGCCTTGGAAATCGCAGCTCATCTCATTTTCTCCGCTTATTCGGATAATTTGAGATAATCGGAGGCGGTCGCGAATGGTCGGAATTGGCTCCGAAGATTTTTCTCATTTTTTTAATGCAAATTTTCTGCGCAGCAAATATCAACGTTTTTCCGAATATTCACTTTTATAGTGATTTTTGCTGGGCACAAAATATGGCCGAATTTGAAAATTCCGAGCGCGAATTGCTCGATGCACTTTTGGAGGCGCTTTTGGCGCTTCCGCAATCGCATGCGCAAATCGAACAATCTGAAGTCAAAATCGGGCCTCGAGGCCAAGCCGATGCGCTGATCGGTGCATTTATCGGCCGACAGCCGCTCCTGCTGCTCGTGGAAATCAAGGCGCAGCTCTTTCCACGCGATGTGCGCGAAGCAATCTGGCAGCTTCGGAATAATCAGGCCCATCTCAGCAATTCCGATGACGATCGGGAAATCATTCCCTTTTTTGTCGCCCGTGCGATCTCGCCGGGCGCTCGCGAGATTTTTCGGGAAGAGCGCGTCGGATATTTCGACCTCGGAGGCTCGCTTTATATTCCGGGCAAAAAGGCATTTATATTTCTCGATAAACCGGCTCCGAAAAAAGGGACGAAGAAATTCGATTCCATTTTTCAGGGGCAAAAAGCGCGCGCACTCCATGAAATTTATGAGAGGCGGCAGGACTGGCTGGGCGTGAAGGATCTCGCCGATGCGAGCGGTGTTTCGCCAGCCACGGCTTCCGAGACCCTCACGGAACTCGAACGGCGCGAGTGGGTCGATGTGCAGGGCGCGGGTCCGTCGAAACAGCGTCGACTGCGCGCCGCACGGCCCCTTCTCGAAACCTGGACCAGCTATGCGAGCGATCAGAAGGCACCGACGGTGCGGCGCTACTATGTTCCGAAAGGGAGTGACGCACTGGAACTGGCGCTGCGCCTTGATCAGGCGTGCGACGAGGCGACGGCCGCCTATGCGGTCACCGGCGAAGTCGCCGCTCAAATCTATGCCCCCTATCTTTCTTCCATCTCGCAGCTTCGTTGCCGGATCGAGCCTGGGCAGAAGATGATCGAGGCGCTGCTCAATCTCGACGCGCGGCCGGTCGCAGAGGGGTGGAACCTCGGCATCATCGAGGCGAAGAGCCGGCGCGATGTCGTGGTCGGCCAACGGATCGATGGCGTCTGCTACGCGCCGCCGCTGCAGGTCTATCTCGACCTGCTCCAGGCGTCCGGCCGTTCCCGTGAAATGGCGATGCACCTCCGTAGCGAATGTCTGGATAAATAATGCCCAAACCACAGACGATCAGCGGCTATGAGGACATGGTCACCGACGCGTGCGAGCGCGTGCTGGTCACGCTCTTGCGCGGGCTCGGGCCATGGAAGGATTCGGTCTTCCTCGTCGGCGGACTCGCGCCGCGCTATCTCGTGACCGCAAGGCCGCCGAAGGTCCCGAAACATGCGGGTACGGGTGACGTCGATATCGTCGTCGACGTCGGAATCCTCACGACGACCGAAGCCTACAGCACGCTAGAAGAAAATCTAAAGGCGATGAACTTCGAGCGCGCCGAGAACGACAAGGGTGCGAAGCAATCCTGGCGGTGGCGCGCCGAGATCGAGGACGGCACGACGATGATCCTCGAGTTTCTGGCGGACTCACCGGAACTTGGAGGCGGCAAGGTCAAGGAACTTCCTTCGGACGGAAATGTCTCGGCGTTGAACATACCCCACGCTTCCATGGTGTTCGACCATCACGGGACCGTCGAAATCACGGCGGACCTTTTGAACGGCAAGGGGCGAGCCACCGAGGTCGTGCGCTACGCCGACATCGTCACCTTCACCTGTCTCAAGTCCTTTGCCTTCGACCAGAGGTTCGAGCGGAAGGATGCGCACGACCTGATCTACTGTATCGAGAATCTGGAAGGTGGCGTCGGCGCGGCGCAAGCCGCATTCGGAGCGGCACTGACCGGTCCGCATGCCGATGCCATATGCGAGGCGCTTGCCCGCTTGGCGGTTCGCTTCCGCGATCCCAATCCCGACGAGAGCTATTTGCGCGACGGACCGGTCGCCGTCGCAAGCTTCGAAGACGACGAAGCCGATGTATCGGCCGACCCCGATCTGCTGAACGCCCGGATCCTGCGGCAGCGACATGCCGCAGAAATTATGGCCGACTTCCTCAAGGCTTTCGAAATCTGATGACGAAGGCTGTGATCGCAGTTTCGTTCCGGCGCATTTCAGGAGCTTGACCGTGAACAAAGCGATCATAGTCGGCGCAAGTTCAGGGATCGGCCGAGAGCTGGCGATGCTGCTCTCGCGTCATGGCTACTCGGTTGGCGTCACCGGTCGGCGCTGGGACCTGCTCGCCGATCTCGCTGGCAATTCTCCCGGTCCAGTAATTTACGAGGCGTTCGACGTTGCTGATGTGGACGCGATGCAGCGCGGGTTCGGCGCTTTGATCGAGCGGCTTGGCGGGCTCGACCTGCTGGTGATCAGTGCCGGGGTTGGCCACATAAATGCCGATCTTGCTTGGGAGGCGGAGCGCGAGACGATCGCAGTGAATGTCGACGGTTTCGCGGCTGCGGCCAATATCGGCATGCAGCACTTCATTGAGGATCAGCGTGCAATAGGCACCCCCTTCGTGGGGTGATCGGCGTG
>Ga0155175_123_pt2 | contig 66105 bp, 69 predicted proteins | sample RifCSPhighO2_01_FD_106143 | JGI IMG/M metagenome (GOLD analysis project Ga0155175, IMG submission 106143) | Sphingopyxis sp. RIFCSPHIGHO2_01_FULL_65_24 | reverse complement strand
CTCGTCGAGCACGATCAGGTCGAGCCGCGACAGCTGCGCCGCCAGGGTCCCGCCTTTGCCGATCCGGGTCTCCTCTTCGAGGCGTGTCACCAACTCTGCGAATTAAAAACTACCTTCGTAGCTCCAGCGCTATCGCAGCCGTCCTTGCGATTCCGAATGCGTCCACATCCAGGACGCGACAAACTGCCAAAGCGATCAAGCCAATCGCATATCTACGCTGCTACCTAGAGAGCTACCTAGTAGAGCAAAGGGAGGCAAGCGCAAGGCTCCGGACGCCCGCTAAACCATTCAACTTATTGAGGAAAGTGGTGGACGCACTTGGGCTCGAACCAAGGACCCGCTGATTAAGAGTCAGCTGCTCTACCAACTGAGCTATGCGTCCACTACCGTATTCCGGCGCGCTTTGGAGCGTTGGGAAGGACCCTTTGCTGCGAAGCGAGCGGCCCGCTATCATGGCCTTGCGGGGATGGCAATGCCTCCTGCGCATTTTTCTCGACAATTTTCGTCAGCTGAGGCGGCTGCTCTGCTTTTTGCTGTCATTCTCGATCGCCAGGACGATGCCGACGCAGGTCATGATCGTCAGCATCGACGAGCCGCCATAGGAAAAGAGCGGCAGCGGAATGCCGACGACGGGCGCTAGCCCCATCACCATCGCCAGGTTGATCGCGATATAGAAGAAGATCGTCATCGTGAGGCCCGTCGCGGTCAGCTGCCCGAAGCGCGTCCGCGCCTTGAGCGCGACGCGGGTCGACCAGCGCAGCAGCAGGAAGAAGCCGAGGAGCAGCGCGAGCCCGCCGATCAGCCCCCATTCCTCGGCCATCGTCGCGAAGATGAAATCGGTATGCCCCTCGGGCAGATAGTCGAGGTGACTTTGCGAGCCGTTGAGGAAGCCCTTGCCGCCGATGCCGCCCGACCCGATCGCGATCTTCGACTGGCTGATATGATAGCCGGCGCCGAGCGGGTCGCTTTCGGGATCGAGGAAGATCAGCACGCGTTTCTGCTGATAGTCGTGGAGCATCGAGAAGAGCACGGGCAGGGCGGCGGCGCCCGCGGCGGCGGCGCTGCCGAACCACCAGAAGGGCAGGCCGCCGACGAACATCACGATGACGCCGCCGGCGCAGATGGCGAGCGCGGTGCCGAGGTCGGGCTGGAGCATCACGAGCGCCGCCGGCAGGCCGATCAGGACGAGCGCCGGCCACAGCGCGGTCCAGGTGCGCGTGTTGCCCGGCGGCAGCTGGGCATAAAAACGCGCGAGCGCCAGCACGATCGCAACCTTCATCAGTTCCGAGGGCTGCAGGTTCATGAATCCGAGGTTGAGCCAGCGCTGGCTGCCCCCGCCGACGAAGCCGAGCAATTCCACCGCGACCAGAAGCACCAGCACGCCGATATAGCCGATATAGGCGAAATCCTCGAAGATCCGGATCGGAAAGCGCCCGATGATGAGCGCGACGCTCAGGAAGACGACAAAACGCACCCCCTGCTGCAACGCCCAGGGCGACCAGTTGCCGCCCGCCGCCGAATAGAGGACGAGCAGGCCGAAACCGGTAATGCCGGCCAGTATCGCGATCAGCTTCCACGGAATCCGCTGTATGGCTGGCGGGACCGGGATCATTGCGGAACTCCGGGCTCGGGGTCGCTCGATGCGCCCGATTTCCATGCCGCATAGTCGCGGTCCATCCGCTCCTTGATCGTGCCGCCCCAGCTGGCCTCGAAGGTGTCGAGCGCCTCCATCGCCTTTTCGCGATCGAACAGGAAGGTCATGAAATCCTTCGCTATCGGCGCTGCGGCGCGCGCACCGCCCATGCCATGTTCGATCACGACGGCGGTCGCGTAACGTGGATTGACGACCGGCGCGAAGCCGATGAACAGGCCGTGGTCGCGAAATTTCCATGTCCCGCTTTTGCCGTTCCCCGTGCCCAGTCCGCGCACCTGCGCGGTGCCGGTCTTGCCGGCCATGGTAATGCCGTCGAGCGGCAGGCGGCTGCGCACCGCGGTTCCGGCGCCATTGACGACAAGGTCCATGCCGTGGCGGGCGACGGCGAGCGCTTCGGGGGAAAAGGGCAGGGGCTCGTTCTTGAATTCGCGGTTGATCAGGCGCGGATACAGCCGGCGCCCTGACGCGATCCGTGCCGCCATGACGGCGAGCTGGAGCGGGTTCACGCTGACATAGCCCTGTCCGATAACGGAGTTGAGCGAGTCCGAGGCCGACCATTTCTGGTCGTATTTCTTCATCTTCCACGCGCTGTCGGGAATGGTGCCGTAACGCTGGCTGCTGCCCGCAAGCTGGAATTCCTCGCCGAGGCCCATCAGCCGCGCGGTCGGCGCGATCGCGTCATAGCCCAGCCGGTCGGCGAGCCAGTAGAAATAGCTGTTGCAGCTTTTCATGATCGCCGACGGCATGTCGAGGCTGCCATGGGTGCCGAGGCAGCGGAAGAAGCGGTTGCCGAGGCGGTAGCCGCCGATGCAGGTATGACGCTCGCTCGGGTGGACGCCATGTTCGATCGCGGCGATCGCCGCCATCGGCTTCAGCGTCGACCCGGGCGGATACAGGCCGCGCGTCGCCTTGTTGATCAACGGCTGATGATCGTCGGCACGCAGCCAGGCATATTCGCTGTTGCTGATCCCGTCCGAAAAGCTGTTCGGATCGAAGCTCGGCATCGAGACGAAGGAGAGGATATCGCCGTTTTGGCAGTCGATAACGATCGCAGCGCCCGACTCGCGCCCCATGCGCCGCGCGACATATTCCTGCAGGTCGGCGTCGATCGTTAGATGGACGGTCTTGCCCTGGATGTCCGATGTGGTCGTCAGGTCGCGCACGACCTTGCCACGCGCGGTGACCTCGACGCGCTTCGCGCCCGGGGTGCCCTTCAGCATCGGCTGGAAATATTTCTCGAGCCCGTCCTTACCGATCTTGTACCCCGGTGTGATGTAGAGCGGGTCCTTGTCCTTTTGATATTCCTCGGCATTCGGGGCGCCGACATAGCCGATCAGATGGCCGACCGCCGCGCCGGTGGGATAGTTGCGCGCAAAGCCGCGCTGCGGCGCGACGCCGGACAGTTCGGGCAGGCGGACGAGGATCGATGCATAATCCCCCTCGGACAGATCCTCGGCGACCGCCACCGGCTGGAATCCCGAGGCCGCCTTGAGGTCGCGGTTGATCCGGTCCATTGCATCGCCGTCGAGCCGCAGCAGGGTGCGAAGCTGGCCGAGCACCATATCCTTGTTGTGCAGCCGGTCGGGGATGAGGTCGATGCGCAAGGACACGCGGTTGTTGGCGAGCGCCTTGCCATGCCGGTCGACGATCCAGCCGCGGCGCGGCGGGGTTAGCGTAAGATTGACACGGTTGCTTTCGGATTCAAGCACATAGCGGTCGTTTTCAACAACCGATATATAGGCCATGCGTGTCGCGAGTGCGGCACCGATGACCATCTGTCCACCGCCGACGAGCAACGCGCGGCGCGTGAAGGTCATGCCCCTCCAGGCTTCGGTGATCGGTGGACTTTTTTTCCGGGGCATGGGTGGGAACTATCGGCGTTTCAGGCGGAAATTGTCAAACATGCCGGTCAGCCGCACGAACAGCGGGACGAGCAGCGCCGACACGATGATCTGCGGGGCCACGAGGCCGAGAACCTTGCCGGTGTGCGCATCGGGATGCGCGATCAGCGCCGCGAGCGATTGAATGATCGCGACGAGCAGCGCGGCGATCGCCCAGTCGTGAAAAAAACCGCGCCAATAGATACGCTGCGAAAAATACTGGATCGCGATGCTGGCAAAGGTCCACAGCGCAATCGCCGAGCCGATCGGTGCGCCGCTGAACAGATCGTCCCACAGGCCCAGCGGCAGGCCGATCCACACCGGCCACATTTCGATGCGCAGCAATTGCCAGCACAGGAAGAACAGCAGCCCGAGCGGCGGCAGCACCGGCGAACTGGCGACCATCGGCAGCATCAACGGCAGCGCAGAGGCGATCATGACGCTGGCCACGGGCACCATCCGCATCCGCCACAGCGAGGCGGGCTCGCCCAGCCGGCGCGTGTCGGTGCGGTTCATGGCGCGGGCGCCGGAGCGGGGGCCGCCTGCGCCTCGATATTGTCGGGGGTGTAGGCGCGCAGCACGGATACGGCGTCGACCTGGGCCGGGTCTGCGAGCGGGCGAGCGAGAGCGCCGTCAGCGGTACGCCGGACGACGATCGCGACGGGAATATTAGGCGGATACAACCCTCCGGTGCCCGAGGTGACGAGGATATCGCCGGGTTTGAACGGATTGTTCGCGATGTTGAGGGTGCGGATATCGAGGTCGCCGTTGCCCCGGCCGTTGGCGAGCGCGGGGAGCCCGTCGCGAGCGCGACGAATCGGCACGACATTGTCGATGTCGGTGAGCAGCAGCACCTGCGAAACCGAGGGGCCGCTCGACAGCACCCGCCCGATCAGCCCATCGGCCCCGCGAACCGGCTGCCCCGACGCGACGCCGAGGTTGCGCCCGATGCTGAGCAGCGCGATGCGCTTGCTGCTTGTCGAGGTCGAGGTGAGCAGATAGCCGTTGGCAAAGGCGGCCTTGTCGGTTTCCTGCAGCTTGAGCAGTGCCTTGAGCTGGCGATTTTCTTCCTGCAGCGCGCTCGTCGCGACCAGCTGGCGCCGCGTATCGGCGAGTTCCTTGCGCAAGCGGCGGTTCTGCGACCCCGCGCCGACATAGGCCGACACCCAGTCGTCGATGCCCGAGATCGAACCGATGATAGAGCGGCTGCCGCGCGCGACCGGCGCCGTCACCTCATGGCTCGCGACGCGCAGCGCCGCGAAACCCACGGGATCGGCAACCGACAGGATCGCCAGCAACAGGCCCGCCACCGCCCCGGTCACCGCGATGACATAGGCGACGAACAGGCTCGTCTGGGCCTTGCGGGATTGCCCCGGACGTCGATGTGCCGGGCGGACCATGATGCAGCTTTACCCTATCAGGCTTGCTGGAGCACGCCGCGGAAGGCGGGGTCTTCCATCGCGCGGCCGGTGCCGATCGCGACGCAGGTCAGCGGATCCTCGGCCACCGTCACCGGCAGGCCGGTCGCGTCCTTGAGCAGTTCGTCGAGCTCGGCGATCAGCGCGCCGCCGCCGGTCAGGACGATGCCCTGGTCGACGATGTCGGCAGCGAGTTCGGGCGCGGTGTTTTCGAGCGCGATGCGCACGCCCTCGACGATCGTGCCGATCGGTTCGGACAGCGCTTCGGCGATCTGCGCCTGGTTGATCGAAATTTCCTTCGGCACGCCGTTGACGAGGTCGCGGCCCTTGATGTGGATGGTCAGCCCGACGCCGTCGGCGGGAATTCGCGCGATGCCGAAATCCTTCTTGATCCGCTCGGCGGTCGCTTCGCCGATGAGCAGATTATGGTGGCGGCGGACATAGGAGACGATCGATTCGTCCATCTTGTCGCCGCCGGCGCGGACCGAGGTGGTGTAAGCGAGACCGCGGAGCGAAAGCACCGCGACTTCGGTGGTGCCGCCGCCGATGTCGACGACCATCGAACCGATCGGTTCGGTCACCGGCATGTCGGCACCGATCGCGGCGGCCATCGGTTCTTCGATCAGCCACACTTCGCTCGCGCCGGCGTTCGATGCGGCATCGCGGATCGCGCGGCGTTCGACGCTGGTCGAGCCCGAGGGGACGCAGATCACGATTTCGGGGCTGCGGAACGCATTGGGCTTGCCGCCATGCACCTTGGTGATGAAGTGCTTGATCATCTGTTCGGCGACGTCGATGTCGGCGATGACGCCGTCGCGCAGCGGGCGGATCGCCTCGATGCTGTCGGGGGTCTTGCCCATCATCAGCTTGGCGTCGTCGCCGACCGCCTTGACGCGCTTGACCCCGTTGATCGTCTCGACCGCGACGACCGATGGCTCGTTGAGCACGATGCCCTTGCCGCGGACGTAAACCACCGTATTGGCAGTGCCGAGGTCGATCGCCATGTCTTGGGAATTGAACTTAAACCAACGCGAAAAAAAGGACATCGATCGTCATTCCTGTCTTCATGCGGACGGACCGCCCCGTCGCCAATATTCAGCGCGCTTTCCCGTCCGTCAACAGGACCAAATCTGAGGGAGATTCCGGCCGTCCCTGGTGGGGCTGGCTGGACGGGAAGATAAGGCTGTGCGGGTGGGTCGCGATTTGCGCCCGACTGCGCTAGGAGAGGGACTATGTCAATACGCCGCCTGCCCGAAACCCTCGTAAATCGGATCGCAGCCGGTGAAGTGGTCGAAAGACCGGCTGCGGCGCTAAAAGAACTGGTTGAAAACGCCATCGATGCGGGTTCGCGCCGAATTTCGGTGCGAATCGCCGATGGCGGAATCGCGCGAATCGAGGTCGAGGACGACGGGTCGGGCATGACCCCCGCCGACATGGCGCTGGCGCTCGAGCGCCATGCCACCTCGAAGCTCCCCGACGACGCGATCGAGGCGGTCACGACGCTCGGGTTTCGCGGCGAGGCGTTGCCGTCGATCGCCAGCGTCGCGCGGCTGACGCTCGAAAGCCGGATGCCCGGCGCCGACGGCTGGCGGCGGGTCGTCGACAATGGTGCGGTGGTGGCCGAAGGGCCCGCGGCGCTGGCCAAGGGCACCCGCGTGCTGGTCGAGGACCTGTTCGCGCGCGTCCCCGCGCGCCGCAAATTCCTGCGCAGCGGGCGCAGCGAATATGCCGCGTGCCTCGACGTGGTGAAGCGCCTCGCCATGGCCAATCCGGAGGTCGGTTTCACACTGGAGCATGACGGACGCCGGGTACTCGACGTGCAGGCTGGACAGGACCGGCTGGCGCGCGTTGCGGCGCTGACCAGCCGCGACTTGGCCGGCAACAGCATCGGGGTCGATCTCGACCGCGGCGACGTGCATCTGGGCGGGGTGATCAGCCTGCCGACCTACAATCGCGGTATTTCCGACCACCAATATCTCTTCGTCAACGGCCGACCGGTGAAGGACCGGCTGCTCGTCGGCGCGCTGCGCGGCGCCTATGCCGACCTGCTCGCGCGGGATCGCCATCCCGTCGTCGCGCTGTTCCTCGACGTGCCGACCAGCGAGGTCGACGTGAACGTCCACCCCGCCAAGACCGAGGTGCGCTTTCGCGATCCGCAACTGGTGCGCGGCATGATCGTCGGCGGCCTGCGCCGCGCGCTTGACGAACATGGCTTCCGCAGCGTCCAGCGCCCCGCCGAGGCGGCGCTCGCGGCCTGGCAGCAGGAGCCGGTGGCACCGGCGCCGACGACCGGCTTCCTTTTCGGCGCCGCGCCGCGCACCGAACCCGCGGTGCACCTGTTCGGCGCCGACATCGCGCCGCCCGCCGCCGATGTCGCGCGCGTTTATGACCGGCTTGTGCCCTTCGCTTCGGCGCCCGCGCCGCTCGCCGGCCGCGCCGAGGTTGCCGCCGCCCCCGTGCCCGAAGCCGAAGCCCATCCGCTCGGCATCGCGCGCGGTCAGATCGCCAAAACCTATATCGTCGCCGAGGCCGAGGACGGGCTCGTCATCGTCGACCAGCATGCCGCGCACGAACGGCTGGTGCTCGAACAGCTGCGCAGCGGCATGACGGGCCGCGCGGTGCCCTCGCAAGGGCTGCTCCTCCCCGAGGTGGTCGAACTCGACGAGCCCGCCTGCGACCGGCTCGAGGCGGCGGCGGGCGAACTTGCGGCGCTCGGCGTCGAACTCGAACGCTTCGGCCCCGCCGCGGTGATGGTCCGCGCGACTCCCGCGATGCTCGGCAATATAGATTGCATCAAGCTCGTCACCGACATCGCCGACGATCTCGCGGGTTATGACGCCGCGCTGGGACTCAACGAAAAGCTCGAACTCGTCGCTGCCACGATGGCCTGCCACGGCTCGGTCCGCGCCGGCCGCACGCTGGGCGTCGCCGAGATGAATGCGCTGCTCCGCCAGATGGAAATCACCCCGCATTCGGGCCAGTGCAATCATGGTCGCCCGACCTGGGTGAAGCTCGCGATGGACGATGTCGAAAGGCTTTTCGGGCGGAAATAGAATTTTTTGCTCGGCTTTGGGACGAAATCGGGGCTAGGGGGCGAGCTCCCCTCCATGGAGTATCCATCAATGAAATTGACGATTGCTGCGCCGCTTGGCGTTGCCCTCCTCCTCGCGGCCTGTTCGGGCGAACCCCAGGCTGAAAAGGCGGCCGCTCCGGCTCCGGTTGCGGAAAAGGCCGATGTGCCCGACACCGGCAGCGAAAAGCCGATCGAACTGGCCGCGATCGGCAAGGGCGAATTGCTCGCGCTGCAGGGCGAGCGCGCGTGCCGTTTCACGATCGACGGGCAGGATGCGCCCGCGCTCGTCGTCAAGACCGACGTCGACGCGAACGCGACCGCACAGGGTGCGGTCAAGGTCGGCAGCCGCGTTCAGCGTATCGCGGGTCCCGGCGGCTTCGACGAACTGAAGAAGGGCATGGACCTTTCGGGTCCGGGCCTCAGCCTGACCGTCGAACCGTCGGATGGCGGCACGAAGGCCAAGCTGGCGGCCAGCCGCCCGTTCGGTAAGCCGACCAGTTTCGACGGTGACTGGAGCTGCGACGCCTGAGGCGTCTCAGCTCATCTTGATCCCGGCGACGCCGTTTTCGACCACGCCGGTCGCACGCTTCGACAGCGTGTTGACCGGCGTCGTCACCTTGTCGACCACCATGAAATGCGTCTGCCACGCCTCGCGATTGACGTCGCAGACCATATAACCGCGCTGGTCATTGGCGAATTTCAACTCGGGGTTGAGCGCCAGCCATTCGTCGGTGCCCTGGCGCTTGTCGCTGCCGTCGCCGCCGCTGGTGATCGATGTGCCGACGAACTCGCCGCCGACGACCTTGTCCTTGAGCACCAGGTCGCCGCAGAAATTCTGATGCTCGTCGCCGGTCAGCACGACGCAGTTCTTCAGCCCCGCCATGCGGGACAACACCCGCTCGCGTGGCTGCTCATACCCCGCCCAGCTGTCGAGGTTGAGGATTTTCGCCGGCTCGTCGGGTTTGCGGCGCCGGTCGAGCGACATCATCGTGATCTGCTGCGCCAGCGCGTTCCACGTCGCGCCGCCCTTCGCCAGGTTGCGCCCGAGCCATTCTTCCTGCGCCTTGCCGAGCACTTGCGCGTCCTTGCCGTTCACCTCGGGGCAGGCGGGCTTGAACCCGTCGCCGCACGGCTGGTCGCTGCGATATTGCCGCGTGTCGAGCAACTGCATCGCCATCAGGTCGCCATAACGGAACTCGCGGTTCATCGCGACCATGCCGCCGCGCGGCAGCAACGCCCTGCGCACCGGCATATGCTCGTACCACGCCTGCATCGCCGCCTGTTTCTTCAGCATGAAGACTTCGGGCGGCGCGGCATCGGGGTCGTCGCCGGGTAGCCCCATCTTCCAATTGTCGATGTCCGACACCCAGTCGTTGCGGATTTCGTGATCATCGAAACTCGACAGAAAGGCGTGGACCGACCGCGCCGCCTGCAAATCGATGTCGCCGAGTTGCTGGCTGTAGGCGGTGCGGAAATCGTCTAGGTCGACCAGCGCGCGAAACGCATGCTTGCGCACCGGGCGCGTCGGCAGCCCGGTGTTGAACAGATATTCCTCGCTATATTCGTAGATGAAGTCGCCATAATGATAGACGAAGGCAAGGTCCTCGCGCGCGAGGTGGCGGTAGGCGCCGAAGAAGCCCGCCTCGAAATGCTGGCAGCCCGCGACGCCGAATTTCAGCGCCTCGGCCCTGGCGCCGGGGGCGGGCAGGGTACGTGCGCGCCCGCGCAGGCTGCGTTCGCCGCCCGCGGTAAAGCGGTAAAAATAGGGGCGGTCGGGCTGCAATCCCGCGACCTCGACATGGACGCTGTGCGCGAGTTCGGGGCGCGCGAGGTCGGTGCCCTTGGCGACGATTTCGCGAAACCCGCTGTCGGGCGACACTTCCCAGTCGACCGGGATGTTGGTCAGCGGCATGCCGCCGTGGCGCTCCATCGGTTCGGGCGCGAGCCGCGTCCAGATGACGAACCCGTCGCTCGCCGGATCGCCCGCCGCGACCCCCAGCTTGAAGGGAAAATCGCGGAACAGTCCCTGCGCGCGCACGATCGCCGGTGCGGCGAGTCCGGCGAGCGTCGCTCCGGCGAGAAAAGAGCGGCGATTATACATGGCAGTTCCCATTGTCTGATGATTCGGCGTTGCGCCGGACATAGCCCAGCCGATGCGGAAATCCCAATGGCCAGGGTTCGTGACAGAAGGGTTGCGGTGGACGGCTAGGCGATCAGGCGAGCATCGCCAGCATCCAGAGCGCCATGCCGATCATCGCCAGATTTTCGGTCAGCGAAACAAAGCCCAGCGGCACCTTGCTGCTGCCGCCGACGCAGGCGCATTTGAGCTCGCGCTTGTCGATATAGACCGCCTTGAACACCGACACCGCGCCGATGGTGCCGATGAAGAGCGCGATCGGGATCGACAGCCAGGGGAGGGCGCGGGCGGTCATCAGCACCCCCGCCAGCCCCTCGGCAAAGGGGTAGATCAGGCCATAGGGTACCCAGCGCTTCGCGAGCAGGTCGTAATTGAGGAACATCGTCGAGAAGCTGGCGACGTCCTGCAATTTTAGCAGTGCGAGCACGACCATGCTGAATGATATGAACCATTCGGCTGCCTGCATCGTCAGGGCGTTGCCAAAAGCGGCGTGGGATGCGGCGAGCGCCATCAGTGCGGTCATTGCGAACAGCGCGATCACCGGGCGATAGCTCACCGCGTCGGGATCGCGCACGCGCAGGCCGAAATGGCGGCGCAGATCGTCATGGCCGCCGATCCGCTCTCCGTCGACGAAGGTCTGCGGCGTCGTCTTGACGCCGTGTTCGGCCTTGAAGGCATCGACCGCCTCGCGCGTCGTCAGCCAACGGTCGTCGACCGTGAAGCCCTTCCGTTCGAGCAGATATTTGGCCTTCAGGCCATAGGGGCAGGTGTGGTCGGGCATGACCATGCGATAGAGGGTTGCTTGTCTCGTCATGCCCCCCATATCGCATCCGTACCATGGTACGGAGTCAAGCGATGCAGATCACCATCGGGAAATTGGCCGCCGCCGGCGGCGTCGGGGTCGAAACGATCCGCTATTATCAGCGGCGCGGCCTGCTCGCGACGCCCGCGCGCACTGGCGGCGACGGCAGGGGCGGAGGAATCCGACGCTATGATGCGGATGATCTGAGGCGCCTGAAATTCATCCGCGCGGCGCAGGGCGCGGGCTTCACGCTCGACGAGATCGGCGAATTGCTCGAACTTGAGGTGGGCGACGATCGCGTGCAGGTGCGCCACCTCGCACGTCAGCGGATCGAGGCCCTCGACGCCAAGATCGCGCAGATGACCGAAACCCGCGCCGCGCTTTCACGCCTCGCCGACCAATGCGCGGCGAGCGACAAGGGACCATGCCCGATCCTGGCGGCGTTCGAGCCCTAACCGTCATTGCGAGGAGCCGCAGGCGACGAAGCAATCTCCAGCTCTCGGCCTACGTTCCGGCCAGTTCGTTAAACAGATCGCGCCAGTCCGGATTCCCGGCCTCGATGAGTGCGATTTTCCGTGCGCGCGACCCGGCCTTGATCTGCTTCTCGCGGCTGATCGCCGAATACATATCGCTATGCATTCGAACCAGACCAGCTTGTCGCACCGATATCGAGTCGAGAAGCCCCCCAGCTTTTGTCGATGCTGCCAGACACGGGCGATGAGATTGGACGTGACGCCGGTATACAGCACGCCGCCTTTGCGGTTCGTCATGATATAGACTGCGGGCTGGGCATCAGGTCGCATGGCTGGAGATTGCTTCGTCGCTGCGCTCCTCGCAATGACGAAGTCATGTCAACTATGCAGGAAGTGCATGACGTCGCCGTCATGGACGACATAGGTCTTGCCTTCGGCGCGCAGCTTGCCCGCCTCGCGCGCCCGCGCTTCGCCGCCCAGCGTGACATAGTCGTCGTAAGCGATGGTCTCGGCGCGGATAAAGCCCTTCTGGAAATCGCTGTGGATCTCGCCCGCCGCCTCGGGCGCGGTCGCACCGGTGTGGACGGTCCAGGCCCGCGCTTCCTGCGGACCGACGGTGAAGAAGGTCAACAAGTGGAGCAGCTCGTATCCGGCGCGGATGACCCGCGCGAGGCCGGTTTCGTGCAGCCCCATTTCCTCGAGGAATTCCATCCGGTCGGCCATCTCCATCGTCACCAGTTCGCTTTCGATCGCGGCGGAGACGACGACGGCCTGCGCGCCCTCGGCGGCGGCCTTGGCGAAGACTTTCTCGGAGAAGGCGTTGCCGTTGGCGGCGCTGCCTTCGTCGACGTTGCAGACGTAGAGGACGGGCTTGCTGGTCAGCAGCTGCGCGGTGCGCAGCACGCGGGCTTCCTCCTCGTCCTTCGGCTCGGTCAACCGTGCCGGCTTGCCTTCGCGCAGCAGTTCGAGCGTCTGGCCCAGCACCGAGGCCGCGATCTTCGATTCCTTGTCGCCCTGCGCGGCTTTCTTCACAAAGGCGGGGACGCGCTTTTCGAGGCTTTCGAGGTCGGAGAGCAACAGCTCGGTTTCGACCGTCTCGGCATCGGCGACCGGATCGACGCGGTTTTCGACATGCTGGATGTCGTCATCCTCGAAACAGCGCAGGACATGGACGATCGCATCGACTTCGCGGATGTTGCCGAGGAACTGGTTGCCGAGGCCTTCGCCCTTCGACGCGCCGCGCACTAGGCCCGCGATGTCGACGAAGGCGAGCTGGGTCGCGATGATCTTCTTGCTGCCCGCGATGGCGGCGAGCTTTTCGAGCCGCGCGTCGGGCACTGCGACGTTGCCGATGTTCGGCTCGATCGTGCAGAAGGGGTAATTGGCCGCCTGCGCCGCTGCCGTTTCGGTCAGCGCGTTGAACAGGGTGGACTTGCCGACGTTGGGCAGTCCGACGATGCCGCATTTGAAACCCATAAAAACTCCATGCCTCCGGCGGGAGCCGGCGTTGTTCGCGCCCCTAGCGCCAAGTGGCCGCCGACACCAGCCTTTGCCGCCGATGCGAAAGCGGTTGCGGCAGGTTCAGTCTTGGGCCCTTATCGCGCCGATGATGAGAATAGCGATCCGATGGGCGGCGGTTGCGGTGATCGCGACGACGAGTGTGGCCGGGGTCGGCGCGGCGACGAGCCGTTTCGAAACCGGCGTGCTCGCCGAACTCAACCGCTTTCGGGGCGATCCTTCGGGCTATGCGGCGGTGCTGCGCGGCTATCGCCCGCGTTTCGAGGGCAAGCTGCTCGTCGGCGAGGGCGGCAGCGAGATCGATATCATGACCAGCGAGGGTGTGGCGGCGGTCGACGAGGCGATCCGCGACCTGCGTCCCGCCAGGCCGCTCTCCCGTCTCCGGTACAGCCCGCTTCTCGCGCGTGCCGCCGCCGACCATGTCGCGATGCAGTCACGCTCGGGCGCAGTCGGCCATGAGACGAACGGGCGCGGTCCGGGTGAGCGCGTCAGGGCGCGCGGCGGCGGACCCTATGTCAACGAGGTGATTACCTATGGCCATCACAGTCCGGCCTCGGTCGTCCAGCAGCTGCTGATCGACGACGGCGTGCCCGACCGGGGCCATCGACTCAGCTTGCTGCGTGAGAGCCATCGCTATGCCGGGGTGGCGTGCGGCACGCACAAGGTTCATCGCACGATGTGCGTGATCCTGATGGCGCGCACCGCCGACGGCCTGCCGGTGGTGCAGCGGCCGGCGAAGGCCGAAAAATAGAGGGGCCAGCCTCTCGCCGAGAGGCTGGCCCCGTCGTTACCGGATGGCGCGGCTCAGTTGCCGACCGGCTGGTTGTCGGTCCGGCGCACCACGATGGTCGACGAGCGCGGCTGCTGGCCCGAAACCGGCCAGTTGCCCGTCGGATGCTGGATGTTGACGAAGAAGGTACGAAGGTCGGGTGTATAGGCGAGACCGGTGATCTCGCACCCGACCGGGCCGACGAGGAAGCGTTTCGACTGCTTCGTCGCCTGGTCGAGGTAGAACATCGCGTTCTGTCCGACCGTGTCCTCGATGCTGACGCCCGAGGCGCCGGAGGTGCCGGGGACGCTATGGTCGGTCTGCACCCACAGGCGGCCTTGGGGGTCGATGCGGATCCCGTCGGGGCTGGAGAAGGTGTCGCCGTTGATATTGCCCGTCAGGTTAGACCCGCCCGACGCCCAGGCCGGGTCGCCCGCCAGCAGGAAGATTTCCCAGCTGAACTTGGTCGCCAGCGGCGAATCGCCTTCCTCGCGGAACTTCAGGATATGGCCGTGGCGGTTGGTAACGCGCGGGTTGGCGGGGTCGGTGACGCGGCGGCTGCTGTTGTTGGTCAGCGTGACGAACACCGCCTTATTGTCGGGGGCGACCGTGATCCACTCCGGACGATCCATCACGGTGCCGCCGGCGACGCGCGCCGCCGATTGGCAGTTGATCAGCACGTCGGCCTGGTTGTTGAAGTTGACGATCGTCGGCGCCGGCGGCGTCGTGCTCTGGCTGACATTGCCGGGGTCCGATGCGCCCGCGGTCAGGCCGTTCTGGCCTACGACCAGCGCGCGCCATTCACCCGTGCCGTCACCGTTGAAGCGCGCGACATAGAGCGTGCCGTAATCGAGCAGGTCGGTGTTCGCGGCGCGGTTGGTGGCGCTATAGGCCCGGTCGGGGATGAATTTGTAGATGCACCCGGGGGTCGAGTCGTCGCCCATATAAAAAGCGACGCGGCGGTCGGCGTTCGCCATGAAGGCGACATTCTCGTGGCTGAAGCGGCCCATCGCGGTGCGCTTGGTCGGCGCCGCCAGTTCGCGCAGCGGATCGATCTCGACCACCCAGCCATAATCGTTCGCGGGCTTGGTCGGGTCGAGATAATTGTCGGTGGTTTCCTCGCAGGTGAGGTACGTGTCCCACGGGGTGCGGCCGCTGGCGCAATTGTTGAGCATGCCCTTGATGCTGCCCGACAGCAGGCCCGCCGCGGGGCCACCGGCGCGATAGGCGCTGTTGCCGGTGTAGCGGCGGTTATAGGTCGATCCCGCCTGCACCGACCATTTGCCGTCGCTGCCCTTCGAAATCTCGACGACGCCGATGCCGACCGCCGACAGCGCGATCGCTTTCTGGTCCGCGCTCGCGGTCGCCGGATTATATTCGCCCGCCATCAGGATGTTGAAATCGGGATATTCGAAGTTCAGCGCCAGCAGGCCGCGGTTGTTCGCATCGACGCCCGGAAAGGCGAAATATTCCATGCCGTCATGGTTGCCGCCGGCCCATTTCTCGGCGACCGCGGGGCTGGCGGGGAAGCTGCCCGAATAGGGGGTGCCGGTCTCGACCGAATCGCCCGCCTTCAGCAGTACGTCGACGGTGTAGCCCGCCGGCACGGTGACCGTGTCGTTGCGGTTCGCGGCGACCGAGGTGAAATTGACCGCGAAGCTCGGCGGTGTCGGGGTCGGCGTGGGAGTCGGGGTGGGCGTCGGCGGGACGGTCACGACCGGATCGCCATCGGTGTTGCACGCCGCGAGCGCCGGCAGCACCGACAGGCCGAACAGGCCGTTGACGAGCAGCGAGCGGCGCGACGGGTTGGCGGCGACGATCGCTTCCAGGCTGTTCGGGCCGTCGAGATCGGCGGTCGCGCGGCGATAGGGCGCGCGGGCTTCGTCGGTAAGATGTGACATGCAGTACCCCTGTTGTTCGGTTGAGCCCCGGAGCTGGATCGCTCCGATGAGGTGGCTCCCGATGGCAGGGGGAGGTGTCAGCGTTGTTGCTTGAACATGTCAGGCCGGCATGACTTGCATGACACCGATGTGACAACCGGCCCCGTCAGTCGTGCACCGCGCGGACCAGCGGTCCAAGCTGGCCGCCGCCCAGCCATGCTAGCTGGACCTCGGCCGAGACCTTGTTGATCGCCTCCTGCGGCTTGCTGCCCGGATGCACCGCGCGGCGCAGCGGGCGTTTGCCTGCGGGCATCGCCATGATCTCGGCGATCGCGCGCGGCACGTCGGCGGGGTCGGCGCTGCGCCCGCTGCCGTCCTCGGTCCCCATGCCGCGTGTGAAGGGTTCGTAAGCTGCGAGCAGGTCAGCATCGCTGCGGCCCTTCAGCGCGCCGGTATAGATGTTGCGGTTGACCCATACCCTGGTCGGATAACCGCCGGGCTGGATGATCGTCACCTCGATGCCGTGCGGCACCAACTCATAGGCGAGCTGTTCGGACAAGGCTTCGACCGCGAATTTAGTCGCCGAATAATGGCCGCCGCCGGGCACGATGACGCGGCCAAGCTGCGACGATATGTTGAAGATCTGCCCGCCCTTCGCCGCCCGCATCTGCGGCAACAACGCGCGCAGCATGCGCTGGATGCCCAGCACATTGGTTTCGAAGATGAGGCGCGTCGCCTCCATATCCTGCACCTCGACCGGCCCGGTGATGCCGATGCCGGCATTGTTGACGAGCGTGTCGATGCGCCCGCCCGCGATCTTCAACGCCGCGTCGGTGCCGCTGGCGACCGATGCATCGTCGGTGACGTCGATCTCCACGACATGCAGGTCGAGCTTGTCCGTCTTCGCCTCGGCGATCAGGCTGTCGGCTTCCGGTCGCGGCGTGTTGCGCATCGTCGCGATCACCTTCGCGCCATGTTTCGCGTAGAGCAGCGCCCCGATCCGCCCGAACCCGCTCGACGCGCCGGTGATCAGCACGGTGCGGCCCTTCAGCGCATCGGGCGCCAGCGGTTCGGCGGCACGCAACAGGCCGGGCACGGCGGGCGGTCAGCGCGGCGGCACCGGCGAGCAACTGGCGGCGATTGGGGGATGCGGAGTGGGGCATGAGGAGGCTCCTTTCGGGGCGCCATCATGCATCAAAGCGGTGCGCGCGCCAAATTGCTGTCAACGACGCTCGGGCAACTTCGTCAGCCAGTGCCGTAAGGCCTGCGGATTCTTCAGCCGGATCAACTCGCCCGCGAATCCTTCGAGTGCCGCTTCGGTCCGGGGACGAGGGCCCTGGTTCCAGCGTAGGATATAGGCGAGGAATGCGAGGTCGAAACGCTCGGGACAGCCCTCGGTCATGTCGGGGCGCGATCGGCCGCGCCATGTCCAGATTCGTTTCAGTGCGCGCCAGAAGCAGAGCCCGATCGGAAAATCGAGATAGACCACGGTGTCGGCGCGCGTGAGCCGCTGGGCCATCGTGCCCCCGTAATTGCCGTCGATCAGCCAGCGTTCGCCGGCGGTGATCGCGGCGAGTTTTTCGATCAGTTCGTCCTTGTCGCCCTCGACCCAGCCCGGATGCCAATGGAGCCGGTCGAGATGATGCACCGGCAGGCTCAGCCGCCGGGCGAGGTCGGTTGACAGCGTCGATTTCCCGGCGCCGCAGGGACCGATGACCAGCACCCGCTCCACGGGGATTCAGTTCTGCAATCGCAGCGCGATATCGCTCACAAAGCGCGCGTCGTTGCCATCCGCCAGCCACGGTGCTTCGGCCGCGATCGCGCCGAGCAGGTCGACCAGCGGCTCCATCTCGCTCTTGTGATAATTGCCCAGCACATGGCCGGTCACGCGGTCCTTGTGTCCCGGATGGCCGATGCCGATGCGCACGCGGCGGAAATCGTCGCCGATATGCTGGATCATGCTGCGGATACCGTTGTGGCCCGCCGCGCCGCCGCCCTGCTTGATCTTGATCTTCATCGGCGCGAGGTCGAGTTCGTCGTAAAAGACGGTGACGTCCTGCGGCGTCAATTTATAGAAATCGAGCGCGGCGCGCACGCTGCGGCCGCTTTCGTTCATGAAGGTGCCGGGTTTCAGCAGCAGGATGCGGTGCCGTCCGATGCGGCCGTCCTGAATCCAGCCCTGGAATTTCTTAGCCGGGGCGGGAAAGCCATGGACGTCGGCGATGACGTCGGCGGCCATGAAGCCGACATTGTGACGGTGCATCGCATATTGGGGCCCGGGATTGCCGAGGCCGACCCAGAGTTGCATGGCGCGTTCCTCAATAAATAGGGACAGTCCCTATTTATGGGCCATCCCCGGCGCCGCGCCGGAAGGGGCCGCCTCCAAGAGGGGAGGCGGCCCGATCAGATTCAGGCTTCTTCGGCGGTTTCGCCGTCATCCTTGGTCGTGTCGCCGCCGGTCGACTTGAGTGCCGACGGAGCAACGATCGTCGCAATGGTGAAATCGCGGTCGGTGATCGCGCTTTCGCTGCCCTTGGGCAGCTTGACGTGGCTGATGTGGATCGAATCGCCGACGTCGAAGCCGGTGACGTCGATCGAGATGTCGTCGGGGATGTTGGCCGCGTCGCACACCAGCTCCAGCTCGTGACGCACGATGTTCAGCACGCCGCCCCGCTTCAGGCCCGGCGAGGCTTCTTCATTGGCGAAGATGACCGGAACCGCGACATTGACCTTTGCATCCTTGCTGATGCGCAGGAAGTCGGCGTGGATCGGACGATCCTTGACCGGGTGGAAAGCGACGTCCTTCGGCAGGGTGCGAACCTGCTTGCCATCGACCTCGATCATCACGACCGAGTTCATGAAGTGACCCGTCATCAACTGCTTCATCAGCAGCTTTTCTTCGACGTGGATCATCAGGGGTTCTTCTTTGCCGCCATAGACAACGGCGGGGACGCGGCCATTACGACGCAGTTCACGCGAGGCTCCCTTGCCTCCGCGATCACGCGTCTCGGCCGACAGCACCAGCTGGTCGCTCATCATTTTTCTCCGAAACAGATTACACAGTTCCGCCACGCCTCCAGGGATGACCATGGTCGGAAGCGGCGGCGCTTAGCGCCCAACCGGCGGAAATGCAAGCGCTGCGGCGCTTATTGCACCCGCGTCACCCGAAAACCCTCGGCCTCCAGCAAGGCGGGCACGCCGTCGGAGCCGACAAGATGCCCGGCGCCGACCGCGACGAGCAGTGTTCCGGGTTTCGCCATCCGCTGCTTCGCCCACAGGCTCCAGCGCCGGTTGCGGTTGGTGATGATCGTGGCGCGCGCGGCGGGTACCGCGTCGACATCCTCGTTGATCATCGCTTCCAGCGCTTTCACGTCGCCGCGCGCCCAGGCGGCGGTCAGCGCCTCGACCGTCGGCACCGCGTCACCGGCTCCGGCAGCGGCTTTGGTGAGCAGGGTCCGCTGCGTGGCGGGATCGAGCGTTTCGAACATCATCAGCTGCGCCCGCGCGCTTTCCAATCCGCCGATCGGTTTCCCCGCGTCCTTGAATTGCACGGTCAGCCCGGTTTCGACGCCGTTCGACGGCAACAAGGCGGCGTTCTGCGCGACGCGCTGGCCCATCATCACCATCACCGCCCAGTCGTCGAGCGCGTCGCCGCCGAACGGCTGCCCCGCCCCGCTCGCCTCGAGCGTGCGATAGGCGGCGAGCGCCGGCGCGGGCAGGCGCTTGTCCATCGCGAGCGGCACCTCGCGCGGCGCGAGCCGCTGGAACTCGGCCCCCACCGCCGCGAGCTGGTCGGGCGACAGTTCGAGGATCAGTTCGTCTGCGGATGCGATCGCCTTGCCGACTTCGCCGCCGTCCCATTCGGTTCCCGCGGGCAGGGCGTGCATCGTGCCGAGCAGGAAGATGCGCGTGTCGTCATCCGCGACCAGCCACATCGCTGGTTTTGCCACCTCGGCTTCCGGCGCCGGGCTGCACGCTGCCAGCAGGCACGCGAACAGGGCGACCGCAAAGCGGCGACCCTGTTGGCGGAACAGACTGTCCCGGCGGGTCAATATTTGACCCGCTTTGCCGACAGGCCGCGCTTCTTCAAATAATCCTGGACGCTGTTCTTCCCGGCAAGATGTCCTGCCCCGACCGCGACGAACACGGTTCCGGGCTGGGCCATACGTGCCTTGATCTGCTCAGCCCAGCGCGCGTTGCGGTCGTAGAGAAGGACCTTGGCCAGTTCAGGGGTCCCGGCCATGCTCTCGTTCATCAGCACGGCGAGCTTCTTGGGGTCGCCCTTGCCCCATAGCACGACCATCTTGTCGAGCATCGGGCCCAGCTTGTCGAGGTCACGGACCGTCGCGTTGAGGAAGGCGACTTGCTGCGCCTCGGGCAGCGCGTCGAAGAAGCCAAGCTGTTCCTCGAGCGTTTCGAAACCCGCGATCGGTTTGCCCGCAGCCTGCGCCGCCGCGGTGAGCTTCTTTTCGGCGCCTTGTTCGGGGTCATAGCCAAGCTTGGTCAGTGGCAGGACCGACAGCGTCATTGCAGGAAACCAGGGTTCGAAATTGTCGAAGGCATTGGTGGGCAGCCCGAGGCTTGTCATCGCCGCCTGATAGGCCTTGAGTTCCTCGGGGTTGAGGCGCGACGGGATGGTCTTGCCGGTCGTGTCCATCGCCAGCGGCATCATCACCTTCGCCACCGCGGCCTGATCCTCGGGCATCACCATTTCGAGGATCAGCTGGTCGGACTTGTCGAACGCGTCCTTCACCGCCTCGTCGAACCAGCCGAGGCCGGGCTTCAGCACATGGACCGACCCGAAGAGATAGATGGTGGTGTCATCGTCCTTGACCACCCACAGCGCGGGATCGGCATCGACCGTCGCGGCGGGAGAAGCGGGGGCGGGGGCGCTGACCGGCGCCGGTTCGGCGGCGCGGGCGACGCTGCCGCCCGGGATTATCGCGCATTGGGCGAAGGGAATGACCGCGCAGGTGGCGGCGAGCGTCTTGAACCATTTCTTCATGGGGAACGAACCTCTCATGGGGCCTTTTGGCCGTCGGATAGGAAAAAGGGGAGAGCGAAAAGCGTCAGCGGAACTTCAGCCACAGGTAAACGACCGCGTTGACGACCATCGACAGGAGGAAGAGCAGCATGGCGTCGGCGGGCGGTGCCAGCCCGGCGCGGTGCAGGACCCACCAGACCGGCGCGGGGAAGATGAAGGCGTACCAGCCCGCAAGCCCCGCCCACAGCCAGGCGCGCTCCTCATGATCGTCGATCGCGCGGTGATAGAGGATCATGCAGACCGCGAGGCCGAGGGTCCAGAACAGTGCGGCGCCGATCGCGAAGCTTTCGCTCAGCGAGCCGGTGCTCGCCATTTCGAGCGCGTTGCGCCCGGCCGGCTGGTCGGCGACGGTCCAGCCGCCGATAATGCCGCCGATCACGCCAGCGGCGCCGAGCGACAGCCAGTATTTCTTGCGCCGCGGCGACATCGGACGCCGGGTCTTGGTGGTCTTGCCGGTATCAGTCATCGCCATTTCCTTCGGAACCATCGTCAAAAATTTCCTCGATCGGCAGGTCGAACAGCCGGGCGAGCTTGAAGGCGAGCGGCAGCGACGGGTCGTATTTTCCCGTTTCGATCGCATTCACCGCCTGCCGCGACACGTCGAGCCGGTCGGCCAGTTCGGCCTGGCTCCAGTTGCGCATCGCGCGCAGCACTTTGAGTTTGTTGTTCATAGGGGCCTCGCCAGCCTGTTCCTCGATCCGGTCGCGCCGCCATGAAGGACGGCAGGGTCCCGGCCAAGGACAATTTGCGAATTGCGGGCAATGGAGCGCGCGAGCGTTTCGGGCCAAGAGACTGGAGCGCCGGCGCCGTGGCGGGCGCTCCAGCTCAGGTCGCCGACCGACACCGGGGAGCATCGGTCGAAACGAAACCGCGAAACACCGGCCGCCGTCATCAGCGTGCGGCGCGAACCATCAGCAGCGCGAGCTGCGTGCCGCCTTCGGCGCGGGCGATGGCGCGGTCGGCCTGCGGCTTGGCGCTGGCCAAGACATCAGCAATGCACTGCGACTGGCGGGTCATTTCGGCGACGCCGCGCGCGCCGTTGTTGCAAAGGCTGCGTGCCGCGCTCTTCACGCGCGTTTCGAGGCGCTGCTGGCCCTGGGCGGTGGAAAGGTCGAGGTCGGCGATGCGGACTTCGGCGGTGGGCTGCTCGGCGGCGAGCGCGGGGGCGCCGGCAACGGTGAGCGAGAGGGCGAGGATCAGGGTGCGGGTCATCATGTCTATATCTCCTTGGCTTGCTAGGTTTTGGTCATGGCCACCTGTCTTTGTGTCAGGTGTTGTTGACTATATGTCGCGATTCGCTGACTATGTCAACAACACCTGACAAAAAGTTTTGTGAGCCTGACAAGGGGCGCTGTTTCGCGAGGGTTCGAAGGGCGCGGAGCCTTGACCCTCGCGCCCCGCTGCGCCAAGGGCGGCGGCAATTGTTGCACCTGCGAAAGATGGCGAAAAATGGCCGACGCGGCGGAAAAGGCCCCCCTCAGCTTTCAGGACATGATCCTGACGCTGCATAATTATTGGGCGGCGCGCGGCTGCGCGATCCTGCAGCCCTATGATATGCGCGTGGGGGCGGGGACCTTTCACCCCGCGACGACGCTGCGCAGCCTTGGTCCAGAGCCGTGGAACGTCGCCTATGTCCAGCCGAGCCGCCGCCCGACCGACGGCCGCTATGGCGAGAACCCCAACCGGCTCCAGCATTATTATCAGTATCAGGTGATCCTGAAGCCGTCGCCCGCCGACCTGCAGGATCAATATCTGGGCAGCCTCGCCGCGATCGGCATCGACCCGCTGCTCCACGACATCCGCTTCGTCGAGGATGATTGGGAATCGCCGACGCTCGGCGCCTGGGGGCTGGGCTGGGAAGTCTGGTGCGACGGGATGGAAGTCACCCAGTTCACCTATTTCCAGCAGATGGGCGGCTTCGACTGCAAACCCGTCGCGGGCGAACTGACCTACGGCCTCGAACGCCTCGCCATGTATATCCAGAATGTCGACAATGTGTACGACCTGCGCTTTTCGGACGCGGTGGGCGATGTTGCTGCGGTCAGCTATGGCAACGTCTTCCTCGAGAATGAGCGCCAATTCTCGAAATGGAATTTCGAGGTCGCCGACACCGACACGCTCTTCGCGGGCTTCAAGGCCGCCGAGGAAGAGTGCAAGCGCGCGATCGCGGCGAATGTCCCGCTCGCGGCCTATGACCAGGCGATCGAGGCGAGCCACCTCTTCAACCTCTTGCAGGCGCGCGGCGTGATCAGCGTCCAGGAACGCGCCAATTACATGGCGCGCGTCCGCGACCTCGCCAAGGGCAGCTGCAAGGCGTGGATCGACAGCCAGTCCGAAAACTGGACCGCAAAATATCCGGGGTGGACGCTGTGACCGACTTTCTTCTCGAACTGCGCAGCGAGGAAATCCCGGCGCGAATGCAGGCCGGCGCGCGCGCCGAGCTCGAAAAACTGTTCCGCGCCCAGATGGCCGCCGCGGGCCTTGAAACGGGCGACCTCACCGTCTGGTCGACCCCGCGCCGCCTCGCGCTGATCGCGCGCGACCTGCCGCAGGCAACTGCCGCCGTCAGCGAGGAACTCAAGGGTCCGCGCAGCAGCGCGCCGCCGCAGGCGCTCGAAGGCTTTCTACGCAAGACCGGGCTGACGCAGGACCAGCTCGAAGACCGCGACGGCGTGTATTTCGCCGTGATCGACAAGCCCGGCCGCGCGACCGCCGACGTGCTCGCCGATGCGATCCCCGCCATCGTCCGTGCCTTCGCCTGGCCCAAGTCGATGCGCTGGGGCAAGGCGAGTGCGAGCAGCGAAAGCCTGCGCTGGGTGCGCCCGCTGTCGGGCATCGTCGCGATCTTCGGCGAAGAGCTGATTCCGTGTGAAGTTAGTGGGATTTCTGCGGGTTTCGCGACGCGCGGGCATCGCTTCCACTGCCCGGGCGAGATCACCATCGGCTCGGCCTCCGATTACGCCGAGAAACTGCGCGCCTGCCACGTCATCGTCGACCATGAGGAGCGGCAGGCGATCATCCGCACCGGCGCTGCCAAGGCCGCTTCCGACGCCGGGCTGACGCTGGTCGAGGACGAGGGGCTGGTGATCGAGAATGCCGGCCTCACCGAATGGCCGGTGCCCTTGCTTGGCCGCTTCGACGAAGCGTTCCTGGAGGTGCCGCCCGAAGTCATCCAGCTGACCGCGCGCGTGAACCAGAAATATTTCGTAGTGAACGACGCGGGCGGCAAGCTTGCCAACGGCTTCGTCTGCACCGCGAACATCGACGCGAAGGACGGTGGCGCAGAGATCGTCGCGGGCAATCGCAAGGTGCTCGCGGCGCGGCTTTCGGATGCGCGTTTCTTCTGGGAACAGGACCAGAAGAAGACGCTCGCGCAGCATGCCGAGAAGCTCGCGAACATCACTTTCCACGAAAAGCTGGGGACGGTCGCCGACAAGGTCGAGCGCGTCGCGAAGCTCGCCGAATGGCTGGCGAGCGAAGGCATTGTCCCGAACTGCGACCCCGCGCTCGCGCGGCGGGCGGCCGAACTGGCGAAGGCCGACCTCGTCACCGAAATGGTCGGCGAATTCCCCGAATTGCAGGGCCTGATGGGCGGCTATTACGCTCGCGCCGAAGGCTTGCCCGACGCCGTCGCCGACGCGATCCGCGACCATTACAAGCCGGTCGGGCAGGGCGATGACGTGCCGACCGCGCCGGTAACGGTGGCTGTGGCGCTGGCGGACAAGCTGGACACGATCTTCGCCTTCTTCGTAATCCAGCAAAGGCCGACTGGATCGAAAGACCCGTTCGCGTTGCGCCGTGCAGCGCTCGGTACGCTTGCTATTCTGCAGGCCAGATCTCTTCGGATTCCTTTGAACCAAGCTCTAAGCCGTTGGGAAGATGATCTGACGGCGTTTTGTAAGGTGGTTTTTGGAACGCACGGAAACTACGTGTTGAACCAAGCTCGTGCTCGGGAAGAGGTCGCCGAAGTAGCCTCGCAGGCAGAGCGGCTTCAAAGCGCAGAATGGGTGCAGGTCAAAAAAACCGAGGTCAAGCTGGTCGACGAAGACGATGGCGAGATCAGAAAGCGACTACAGGTTGCGGGCGATTTGTTCGGCTTGCTGGACAAGACGTTCGAACGGGAAGAAGTCCTCGATTTCTTCGCCGACCGCCTCAAGGTCCAGCAGCGTGAAGCCGGCGTCCGCCATGACCTAATCGACGCGGTGTTCGCGCTCGGCGGCGAGGATGATCTCGTTCGCCTGCTCGCTCGCGTGAAGGCGTTGCAGGCGTTCATGGCGACCGAGGACGGCGCCAACCTCCTCGCGGGCTACAAGCGCGCGGCGAATATCCTGAAACAGGCGGGGCAAGGCAGTTCCCCGGCGAAGGCCGGGGCCCAGAGCGGAGAAGCGCCGACGTCTGTGGATGGCAGCACTGGACCCCGGCCTTCGCCGGGGAACATGACGGAGAATGACGCTGTGCTGCTCGCCGCGCTCGATACCGCCGAACCCGCCGCCACCGCCGCGGTCGCCGACGAACGCTTCACCGACGCGATGGCCGCGCTCGCATCACTCCGCGCGCCGATCGATGCCTTTTTCGAGGGCGTGATGGTCAACGACCCCGACGAAGCGGTCCGCGCCTATCGCCTCGGTCTGTTGTCGCGCTTTACCGGCGCGGTGCACGGCGTTGCCGATTTCTCGAAGATCGAGGGCTAGGGCCGGCATAGGAAATCCCGTTCGTGTCGAGCGAAGTCGAGACACCGTGAAGGCACGAACGACCGATGGGCATCTCGACTTCGCTCGATGCGAACGGATTTGAGAAGCCTTGAGAATGACAAAGCAAAACTGATTCGACCAACCGGGACTGCATAACTATCCAGCCGCAACCTCCTCCCCGGGGCAGCAGGAGCATATGATGACGAAGATGGTGCATTTGTTCGGCGGCGCGGCCACCACGGCCGAGCGCTCGAAGGAATTGCTGGGCGGCAAGGGATCGAACCTTGCTGAAATGGCCTCGATCGGCCTGCCGGTCCCGCCGGGCTTTACGATCACCACCGACGTCTGCACCGCCTATTACGCCAATGGCGAACAGTTCCCGGCCGGGCTGGTCGAGGATGTCGCCGCGGGCATCGCGCATATCGAGGGCATCACCGGCAAGCGCTTCGGCGATCCCGCCGATCCGCTGCTCGTCTCGGTCCGTTCGGGCGCGCGCGTGTCGATGCCCGGTATGATGGACACCGTCCTCAACCTCGGCCTCAACGACCGCACCGTCGTCGGCCTGTCCGAAGCCTCGGGCGACCCGCGCTTCGCGTGGGACAGCTATCGCCGCTTCGTCCAGATGTACGCCGATGTCGTGATGGGCCTCGATCATGCCGAGTTCGAAGAAGCGCTGGAAATTGCGAAGGAAGACAAAGGCTTCTACCTCGACACCGAAATGTCGGCCGAAGATTGGCAGGCACTGGTCAAGGAATATCAGGCGATCGTCGAACGCGAGACCGGCGCGCCGTTCCCGCAGGAACCGAACGACCAGCTGTGGGGCGCGGTCGGCGCGGTCTTCGCGAGCTGGGAAAGCGACCGCGCAAAAGTCTATCGCCGCCTGAACTCGATCCCCGCCGAATGGGGCACCGCGGTCAATGTGCAGGCGATGGTGTTCGGCAATATGGGCGACACCTCGGCAACGGGTGTGGCGTTCACGCGCGACCCCGCCACCGGCGAGCGCGCTTGGTACGGCGAATGGCTGATCAACGCGCAGGGCGAGGACGTCGTTGCGGGCATCCGCACCCCGCAATATCTGACGCTCGCCGCGCGCGAGCGGGCGGGCGCCAAGCCGCTGTCGATGGAAGAGGCGATGCCCGAGACCTTCGGCGAGCTCGGCCGCGTCTTCGACACGCTCGAAACCCATTACCGCGACATGCAGGACATCGAGTTCACCGTCGAACGCGGGACGCTTTGGATGCTCCAGACGCGCAGCGGCAAGCGCACCGCCAAGGCGGCGCTCAAGATCGCGGTCGACATGGCGGCCGAGGGGCTGATTTCTGAGGAAGAAGCCGTCGGTCGCGTCGATCCGGGCGCGCTCGACCAGCTCTTGCACCCGACGCTCGACCCGAAGGCCGTGCGCGACGTGCTGACCAAGGGGCTGCCCGCCAGCCCCGGCGCGGCATCGGGCAAGATCATGTTCGACGCCGACAGCGCGGAGAAAGCCGCGGGCATGGGTGAGGCGGTAATCCTCGTCCGCGTCGAAACCAGCCCCGAGGACATCCACGGCATGCACGCCGCCAAGGGCATTTTGACCGCACGCGGCGGGATGACCAGCCACGCCGCGGTCGTCGCACGCGGCATGGGGCGCCCCTGCGTCTCTGGCGCGGGAGGGCTGTCGATCGACGGCAACGCGCGGGTGCTGCGCGTTGGCGGGCGCGAACTGCGTGAGGGCGATATCCTGACCCTCGACGGCTCGACCGGCGAGGTGATGGCGGGTGAGGTTCCGACCCTGCTCCCCGAACTGGTCGGCGATTTCGGCACCCTGATGGTGTGGGCCGACAAGGTCCGCCGCATGAAGGTGCGCGCCAATGCCGAAACCCCGCAGGACGCGCAGGTCGCGCGCGATTTCGGCGCCGAGGGCATCGGGCTTTGCCGCACCGAGCATATGTTCTTCGACGCCGCGCGCATCACCGCGGTGCGCGAGATGATCCTTGCCGAGAATGAGGCGGGTCGCCGCACCGCACTCGCGAAACTGCTCCCCGAACAGCGCGCCGACTTCGCCGGGATATTCCAGGTGATGGCGGGCCTGCCGGTGACGATCCGCCTGCTCGACCCGCCGCTGCACGAATTCCTGCCGACGCGCGAGGAGGATTTCGCCGATGTCGCCGCGGCGGCAGGCGTGGGCATCGAGGCGCTCAAGGCACGCGCGAACGAGCTCCATGAATTCAACCCGATGCTCGGCCATCGCGGCTGCCGCCTCGGCGTCACCTATCCCGAAATCTACGAGATGCAGGCGCGCGCGATCTTCGAGGCGGCGTGCGACGTCGCCGCCGAAACCGGTGCGGCGCCGATTCCCGAGGTGATGATCCCGCTGGTCGCGACGCGCCGCGAATTCGACCTGATGAAGGCGGTCGTCGACGCGCAGGCCAAGGCAGTGTTCGCCGAAAAGGGGCGCGAGATCGCCTATCTCGTCGGTACGATGATCGAACTGCCGCGCGCCGCGCTGATGGCGGGCGAGATCGCCGAGACGGCGGAGTTCTTCAGCTTCGGCACCAACGACCTCACCCAGACGACGATCGGCATCAGCCGCGACGATGCGGGCCGCTTCCTGACCCAATATGTCGACAAGGGCATTTTCCTGACCGACCCGTTCGTCAGCCTCGATGTCGAGGGGGTCGGCCAGCTGATCGAGATCGCGGCCGACCGCGGCCGCAAGACGCGCCCGAACGTCAAGCTCGGCATCTGCGGCGAGCATGGCGGCGACGCACCGAGCATCCATTTCTGCGAAGCGACCGGCCTCGACTATGTCAGCGCCTCGCCTTACCGTGTGCCCATTGCCCGTCTGGCGGCCGCGCAGGCGGCGTTGAAAAAGGGCAAATAGCCGGGGAGGGCGCGCATGAAGAGCTGGCACCGCTATGCGATCACTTTGGTGGGCGGATTGGCGGTGGGGTTCGGCGGCGCTTGGGCGCTCACTAATGGCGGGCTAGGCGACGGCGGGATCCGCAACGGCCCGTGGACGACCTCGCTCGGTTACGGGACCAAGGCGACCGACCCGCTGACGCGCGCGATGGTCGCGCGCTCGGGGCTGCTCGCGCTGCCCGCGAAGGAAACCGTCTACTGGCTCGCCAAGACCGACGCGAGCGGCGCGGCGCTCGACGGCAATTGCCGCTACCGCCTGTCGGGCAAGCCGCTCGACGCGCGCTGGTGGAGCGTCACCGTCTATGATGCCGCGGGCTATCTGGTCGACAATCCGGGCCGGGTCTGGTCGGTCAACGGCGCCAATGTCGCGCTCGACGCCAAGGGCGAATGGAGCGTCAGCATTTCGCCCGACAAGCCGCAGGACGCCGCCTGGCTGCCCGGTATCAAGGGGCAACCCTTCCAGCTGACCCTGCGCATGTACAACCCCGGCCCCGCCTTTCGCGCCGATCCCGTCAAGGCGATGCTTCCGCGCATCGTGAAGGAGGGCTGCTGAGATGCGGAACTGGCTCGGACCCCTCCTTTTCGGCCTGCTCGTCGCGGCGGCGACGGCATGGGCCGCGATCCTTTACATCCCCTATGGCCTGATGAATGTCGCGATGGACCGGCTGGGGCAGGGCGGGGTGAACACCATGTCCTACGGCAATCTCGCGACGCCCGAACGCCAGCCGGTCGTGCGGCCCAGTCCCGACCTTGCCTATTCGAGCTGTCCCTATGATCTGTCGGGCGGACCGGTGGCGATCGACGTCACTCCGGTGGCGGGCCGCTACAGTTCGCTCAGCCTGTTCGACGCGGCGACCGACGTCATCTTTGTCCGCAACGATCTGGAAGCCGGCGGCAAGCCCTATCGAATCATTGTCGCGCGCGAAGGGCAGGCGGTGGCTGTGAGCGCGGAGATCGTGCGCACCGCCCATGACCGGGGCATCGCACTGATCCGCCTGCTGCTCAGGGAGCCGGGCGAAATCGCCGGTCTCGACGCGGCGCGGCACCAGTCGTCCTGCTCCGTGGTCACAAAGCTGAAATAGGGGGTTGCGCCCCTGCACACTCCCCCTTAAAGGCGCGTCTCCACGCACCCGTAGCTCAGCTGGATAGAGCATCAGACTACGAATCTGAGGGTCGGACGTTCGAATCGTTCCGGGTGCGCCATTTCCTTCATCGCAGATATGAAAGCGGCTTGGTGCCGCTTCGGCAGCTTGGCCGCGAGGCCCGATGCAAGTGGATGAATACCCCGGGCAGTACGTCCGAAACGTCTCGCGGTTGCTGATCACGGGGCCTGTATACCCCCCAGGCAGACGTCCGTGGTCGCTCCCGTGATCGTTCCCTATCATAGCGCGATTCGCGGCCGACGGACAGCGTTGTCGTCTCTCCGTTCGTCGCGCTTTTTAACTATTTTTTGCGGTCACGATCCACGCTGCGCCGTTGATAAGTACCGATGATTCGCCGGGTTGCCGGGCGAAGGTTGCGCGCACCGCATCGGCGGCTTTTGCCCGGATATCATCGGGTTGATCGGCGAGTGCGCGCGACAGCGGTCCGACCGCCGACGCCAGCAGCACGGCATCGTCGATCGCCGCCGCGCGCGTCGCGCCATGGCCATAGGGAATGACCGTATCGAACGGGGCGATTGCGATGTCCGCAAACCCCGCGGCCGCGAGGATGTCCTCGATTCGCGCGCGGTCGGCGAAGGCGAATGGGCCGGGGGCCAGTGGATCGGTCACAGGCGGCGTAACCAGATCGCGGATCGCCGTCATCGGCAGGCGCACCCAGTCGTTCTCCGCCGGTGTGCGCCAGCAGGCGAAAGCCAACCGCCCACCGGGTTTCAGGGCGCCCCGCATGTGGTCGAAGGCCGCGACCGGATCGTCGAAGAACATCACCCCGAAACGCGAAAACAGCAGGTCGGCCGCCGCCGGTTCCCACGCCGCGGTGGCGGCATCGGCGAGCCGGAATGCGACCGGCGCATCGGCCGGGGCATCGGCGCTGGCGCGGGCGATCAACTGCGGAGAAATATCGACGCCGAGTACATGGCCTTCGGACCCCGTCCGCGCCGCCAGGGCAAAGCTCGTCGCGCCCGCGCCGCATCCGATGTCGAGGATATGGTCGCCGGGTGCGACATCGGCGGCGGCGATTGCGGCATCGCCGAACGCCGCGAGCATCAGGTCGATTCGCTGTTGGTGGAGGACCCAGTTGTCGCCGCTTGCGCCGGTCCATTCATGCGTACGGGATGGTGCGGCGCTGCTCATGACGATGCTCCTTATTGCGATCTATTCGCAAGTATCGGATATCCGTCGCCGGGACAAGTCCTGCGCATAGCTATGCCCTGTTGCCAGCCGCCGGGTCATGCGACAGTCTTGCGGCCAAATTATCGCGGGATGCCGTCAGGGAGAGATATGAGCGAGTCCATCGTCACGGTCGATATCGGCGGCACCCACGCGCGCTTCGCGATCGCCGAGATTGCGGATGGCCGTGTCCTGTCGCTCGGTGAAGCCACGACCTTGCACACCAGGGATCATGCCAGCTTCCAGACCGCGTGGGAGGATTTCGGCCGCCAGCAGGATGGCACTCTGCCGCGCGGCGTCGCGATCGCGATCGCCGGGCCGACGCGCGGTGAGGTCATCCGCTTCACCAACAACCCGTGGATCATCCGGCCGGCGCTGATCGGCGAAAAGCTCAACGTCGACCGCTATGTGCTGGTCAATGATTTCGAGGCGGTCGGCCATGCCGTGGCGCAGGCCGATAGCGGCTATTTCGAGACGCTCTGCGGCCCCGAAACGCCTCTTCCCGAAACCGGCACGATCAGCGTCATCGGACCCGGCACGGGTCTCGGCGTCGCGCACATCTGGCGTGATGGCGCCGACTATCGTGTCCAGGCGACCGAGGGCGGCCATATCGACTTCGCGCCGCTCGACAGCATCGAGGACGCGATCCTCGCGCGGCTGCGCAAACGCCATCGCCGCGTATCGATCGAACGCATCGTCTCGGGACCCGGCATCGTCGACATTTACGAGACGCTCGCAGCGATGGAGGGGCGCGCGGTGACCCCGCTCGACGACCGCACGATCTGGACCAACGGCACCAGCGGCACCGACAGCCTCGCCGCCGCGGCGATCGACCGCTTCTGCCTGTCGCTCGGCAGCGTGTCGGGCGACCTCGCGCTGGCGCAGGGGGCGAGCGGCGTGGTGATCGCGGGCGGGCTGGGGCTGCGGATCAAGGACAGCCTCGTCAAATCGGGTTTCCCGGAACGCTTTGTCGAAAAGGGGCGGTTCGAAGGTTTTATGGCGGCGCTGCCGGTCAAGCTGATCACCCATCCGCAACCCGGCCTGTTCGGTGCCGCGGCCGCCTTTGCGCGCCAGCATCTCTGACGCGGTGCAACATCCCCTTTCGCATGGCGCTCCGGCTCGATAGAGCGGGGGAAACCGCAACGGGGATCAAGCTCATATGCCTTCAGGACTTTTCGCGCTGCTCGACGATGTGGCGACCATCGCCAAGGTGGCGGCGGCGAGTATCGATGATATCGGCGCGGCGGCCTCGAAAGCGGGTGTGAAGGCCGCCGGGGTGGTGATCGACGACACCGCGGTGACGCCGCGCTATCTGACCGGTTTTACCCCCAACCGCGAACTGCCGATCATCTGGCGGATCGCCAAGGGCTCGTTCAAGAACAAGCTGATCTTCATCCTGCCGGTGCTGCTGTTGCTGTCGGCGCTCGCGCAATGGGCGATCACCCCGATCCTGATGGTCGGCGGCGCCTATCTCTGCTTCGAGGGTGCAGAGAAGGTCTGGCACAGCCTGACCGCCAAGGATCATCCGCTCGAGGAAGATGTCGCGCTGGTCGCCGACAAGAATCACGAAGAGGAAATGGTGTCTGGGGCGATCCGCACCGATTTCATCCTGTCGGGCGAAATCATGGTGATCGCGCTCAATGAAGTGCTGACCGAGCCGCTCGGCATGCGCGCCGCGACGCTCGCGGTCGTCGCGATCGTTATCACGATTGCGGTATACGGCGTCGTCGGGCTGATCGTGAAGATGGACGATATCGGGCTGCATATGAGCAAGGGTGGCACCGGCGCCGGCCGCGCGATTGGGCGCGGGCTGGTCACGGCGATGCCGAAACTGCTCGCGGCGCTGGCGACGATCGGCACCGCGGCGATGCTGTGGGTTGGCGGCCAGATCGTGCTGCACGGGCTGCACGACCTGCATCTGGCCAACCTGTCCGAACCGCTTGAGCATTTTGCGGAGGCTGTCGGTGGCGGCTTGCCGGTCGCAGGCCTGTGGGAATGGCTGATCAATGCCGGCGGCGCGGGCATCTTTGGCCTGTTGCTCGGCGGGGTGATCGTCGGTGCGCTCCATCTGCTGCCGGGCCGCAAGAAGGTGGCGGCGCATTAGGTTGTAACAATCGCGCCGAAAGTCGTCATTGCGAGGAGCGTAGCGACGCGGCAATCTCCAGCTATCGACCTGGAGCACGGACGATAGCTGGAGATTGCTTCGCTTCGCTCGCAATGACGATGCCCTTTCTGCCAAGGAGGCGACAATGCACCGCGAAAACGATCCCCTCGCAGCCTTCTGGATGCCCTTCACCGCGAACAAGGCGTATAAGGCGACCCCGCGCCAGCTCGTCTCGGCAAGCGGTATGTTCTACCGCAGCGCCGACGGCCGCCAGATCCTCGACGGCACCGCGGGGCTATGGTGCTGCAACGCCGGCCATTGCCGGCCCGAGATCGCCGAGGCGATCGCGCAAACCGCGCGGACCCTCGATTTCGCGCCGACCTTCCAACTCGGCCATCCACTCGTTTTCGAACTCGCCAGCCGGGTCGCGGCGTTGATGCCCGATGGTCTCGACCGCATATTCTTTACCAACAGCGGCAGCGAATCGGTTGATACGGCGCTGAAAATTGCGCTCGCGGTGCAGCGTGCGCGCGGGCAGGGGAGCCGGACGCGGCTGATCGGGCGCGAGCGCGGCTATCATGGCACAGGCTTTGGCGGGATCAGCGTCGGCGGCATCGGCAACAACCGTCGCGCCTTCGGCCCCGGCCTGCCCGGCGCCGACCACATCCGCCACACCCACGGCGTTCCCGGCAACGCCTTCGCGCATGGTTTCCCGCCGCAGGGCGCCGAACTCGCCGACGACCTGCAACGCCTCGTCGACCTCCACGGCGCCGAGACGATCGCGGCGGTGATCGTCGAGCCGATGGCGGGCTCGACCGGGGTGCTGATCCCGCCAGTCGGCTATCTGCAGCGCCTCCGCGAAATCTGCGACCGCCACGGCATATTGCTGATCTTCGATGAGGTGATCACCGCTTTCGGCCGCGTCGGCGCTGCGACCGCGGCCGAGGCGTGGGGCGTCACCCCCGACATCCTGACCATGGCCAAGGGGCTGACCAACGCCGCGGTCCCGATGGGCGCGGTCGCGGTGAAGCGCGACCTTCATGACGCCGTGATCGACAGCGTCCCGGGCGGGATCGAGCTGTTCCACGGCTACACCTATTCGGGCCATCCGCTCGCCAGCGCGGCGGGGCTGGCGACGCTCGACCTCTACGCCCGCGACGGCCTGTTCGACCGCGCCGCCGACCTCGCCGCTTATTGGGACGAGGCTGCCCACAGCCTGAAGGGTCGGCGGCATGTCATCGATATTCGCACCATCGGCCTCGTCGCCGGCATCGAACTCGAACCCCGCCCCGGCGCGCCGACCGCGCGGGCGACCGAGCTGTTCCATGCCTGCTTCGACGACGGCCTGCTCGTCCGCGCCACCGGCGACATCATCGCGCTGTCGCCGCCGCTGATCGTCGAGAAAGTGCAGATCGACCAGATGTTCGCCAAACTCGGTGACGTGCTAGCGGTGATAGATTGAGGGGCGAGCGTCCCGAAACGGCACAACGGCTCGTCGCCTCCTTCTACAAAATCAGACCGAAAATTGCTAGGGGCGCCGCCTCTCCTCCTCCTGAAAATCTGGAATCTTCACCCGTGTTCATCGCTTTCCGTTCGCTCGCCCCGCTCGCCCTGGTCGCGGCGCTCCCCCTTGCTCCCGCCGTCGCGCAGTCGACGACGGCGGTTACAGGCCTCGATGCGCTGCGCGAGTGGAACCTGGTGGTGCTGGGCGACCTGCAATCCTCGTCCGAAGTCGAGGGCCGGACCTTCGTCGGCGGCAATCTGACCGGAAACTCGTCCAACTACAGCATCCGTCCGCTCGGCACTTCACCCACCGGACAGCCGGGACTGACCGTCGTGGGCGACGTCAACGGCGGGCACAAGAATCTAAACAATGGCGGCGGCGCGATCGTCGGCGGCAACGTCAACAGTGGCTTCAACCTCAACGGCGCTGCGCAGACGGTGAAGGTGGGTGGCACGATCAGCAATACCAATGTCAACCAGAACACGGTGGTGTCCAACCTCGGCACCAGCAACCCGTCGTTCGTGTCTGGTTTGCAAAATCAGAAAAGCCAGCTCGGCAGCAGCCTGACCAGCCTGTCCTATGACATGGGCACGCTGACCGCGAACAGCCAACTGGTCATCCAGGGCAATCGCGGCACGTTCAATGCCCAGCCGGATGCGAACGGCACGGCGATATTCAACATCAGTTCGGCCGATCTCGACCGGATCGGCGAGATCCAGTTCAACCTGAACGGGGCAAACACAGCGATCGTCAACGTCAGCGGCCGTTCGGTCAGCCTCAACGACAATTTCCTCGGCGGCACGAACAACCTTGGCGAGCATTTGATCTGGAATTTTCATCAGGCGGAGGACCTGAACCTGACCACCGCCTGGGGCGGTTCGGTGCTGGCGCCGCTTGCCGACGCGCAGACCGCAAATTACATTCAGGGTTCGGCGGTGTTCCGCAATCTCAACCAGAATGGCGAGATGCATACCGGCACCTACAACGGCGGCAATATCGGCTCGCCGGGCGGTGGATCGGGTTCGTCGGGCGGAAGTTCGTCGGGTGGCGGTTCGAGTTCGGGCGGCGCGACGCCGGTGCCCGAACCGGGGATGTTCGGTCTCTTCGGTCTCGGCGTCGGCGGCCTCCTCTATTGGCGTCGCCGGAATGCGAAAAAGGCAGGTCGCGAAGGCTAAGCTCCGCTCGCCAACGGAAAGGCCACCGACACCCGCGTTCCCTTGCCGACGTCGCTTTCGATATCGAGCTGTCCCTGATGGCGCTCGCTGATATGCTTGACGATCGCCAGCCCAAGCCCCGTTCCGCCGACCGAGCGGCTGCGCGCCTCGTCGACGCGATAGAAACGTTCAGTCAGGCGGGGGAGGTGGTCGGCGGCGATGCCGTCGCCTTCGTCGCGCACCGACAGCCGCGCGCGCTGGCCTTCGCGGATCAGTTCGACCGTCACCGGGGTGTCGGCGCGGCCATATTTCATCGCGTTCGAGATGATGTTGTGCGCCAGTTGGCCAAGTTGCGCCTCGTCGCCGAGCATCGGCAGCGGCATATCGTCGAAGACCGCGACGATATCGCGGGCGCGCGGCCTTTCGCTGTCTCGCAGCTGGGCGATCGTCGTGCGCACGATCGAGGTCAGATCGACCGGGGTGGTGGGACGCCGGAACCGGTCGGCCTCGACCCGCGAGATCGACAAAAGGTCGATGACGAGTTGCTGCATCCGCCGCGCCTCGCGCTCGATGATCGACAGGAAGCGGTGGCGGGTCGCGGTGTCGGCGTCGCCGTTCATGTCCTGTAGCGTCTCGACATAGCCGAGGATCGCGGCGAGCGGCGTGCGCAGTTCGTGGCTTGCGTTGGCGACGAAGTCCGACCGCATCCGGTCGGCGGCGTCAATCGCGGCGCGGTCGGCTAGGAAGATGATCTTCTGCCCCCCCGACAGCGCCGCGATGCGCATGGTCCAGCGCTGGCCCGGCCGCGGGAAATCGACGAGGTTGATCGGTTCCGGCGTCGCGGGCCCTTCGATCCCCGACAGCCATTCGGTCGCTGCGGGGTGGCGGATCGCGGTGCGCACGTCGGCGCCGACGATATGGCGGCCGAGTAAACGGATAGCGGCGTCGTTGGCGAGGGTGACGATATTGTCATCGCAGCCGAGCAGGGGTTCCTTTTCCTGGTCGGCCCACAGCGCGAAATCGGGATGGCGGAGCAGCGACGCCGGCGGCGGGGCGGGGGACGGCGCTGTGTCGACGCGGCTCTCGGCCATCACGGGGCTGGGCAGCGCCGAATAGACGAGCGCGGCGGCGGCGACGCCCGCAGCGGCCAGTATCGCGATCGCCAATGCGTCGCCGCCGGCCAGCGCGGCAAGGATAACCGCGATGGCGACCAGGGTCAGCGCCACGACGAGGCTGGAGAGGCGGTCGAACATCGGCGCTCGGCCTCGCACGAAGCGGGGGCGCGGCGCAAGCGGCTTTGCAGCCATTAACGCCTTGTCGCCAAATGTCCCGAAACGGGAAGTGGCGACGCACATGCGGTCTTTTGCTTTTCCCCGCGTCGTCCATGGTTTATGCGCCGATCATGGAACAGCAGGATCAGCCGAATGGCGCGGGGGCGCCCAATTCCGATGAAGCCATGGAAGCCGTTCCGTCGCGGCGACGGATGCTCGCGCTCGGCGCGGTCGGCGTGTCGGCGGCACTGACGATACGTCCCGCCTTTGCTCAGACCGCGGTATCGGTGATGAATTGCCAGATCCCGGTGCCCGACGTGTCGGGTGCGGGCAAATATATCGACGGCAGGGGCAATCTGGTCGCCGCGGGCACCAAGGGGGCGTTTCCCGGCTCGCCGCGGCCGTTCACTGGCGAAGAGGTGAAGCGCGCCTTTCGCGGCCAGACGCTGCCGGGCACGACCTCCAGCCAGTCGCAGGCCTATCTGGAATATATCCGGCGCTTGCGGGCGGGGCAGAGCGGGTTTACCTGTTTCGCCTCGATCACGATGCAACGCTGATCATCGCTTCCTTGGTTGGCGATGACGGTTCCCCCGCATCGCCAGACAAAGGAAATCCGCTTGAAACTAGCCTCGCTGAAGAAGGGTCGCGACGGGCGGCTGGTCGTCGTTTCTGACGATCTCGCCTGGTATGCCGACGCTGGCCAGATCGTCCCGACGATGCAGGCGGCGCTCGACAATTGGGCTTATGCGGCCCCCCGCCTCGCAGCGTTGGCCGAGGATCTCAACCATGATGCGATCCCCAAGGATCGGTTTCACGAGCGCGATGCGGCATCGCCGCTGCCACGCGCCTATCAATGGGCCGACGGCAGCGCCTATGTGAACCACGTCGCGCTGGTGCGCCGGGCGCGCGGCGCCGAAATGCCCGACAGCTTCTGGCACGATCCGCTGATGTATCAGGGCGGCAGCGACGCCTTTCTCGCGCCGCGCGACCCGATCCCGCTCGGCGATCCCGCGTGGGGCTGCGACATGGAGGCCGAGGTCGTCGTGGTCACCGGCGACGTGCCCGCCGGTACCGACGCGGTCGCGGCGCGCGGCCATATCCTGCTCGTCGGGCTGACCAACGACGTGTCGCTGCGCGGGCTGATTCCGGCCGAACTCGGCAAGGGCTTCGGTTTCTTCCAGTCGAAACCCTCGAGCGCGATGTCGCCGGTGTTCGTCACCCCTGACGCGCTTGGCGAGCGGTTCCGCGATGGCAAGCTTCACGGCACCCTGTGCGTCGACCTCAACGGCCAGCCGCTCGGCCGTGCCGATGCCGGGGTCGACATGACTTTCGATTTTGGTGCGCTGATCGCGCATGCGGCGAAGACCCGCGACCTTGGCGCGGGTACGATCATCGGCTCGGGCACGGTGTCGAACCGCGATGCCGATGGCGGACCGGGCAAACCGATCGCGCAGGGCGGATTGGGCTATTGCTGCCTCGCCGAGGTGCGCACGGTCGAGACGATCCTGGAGGGCGAAGCGAAGACGCCTTTCATGCAGAAGGGCGATACGGTCCGCATCTGGATGGACGACGATCGCCACCACAGCATTTTCGGTGCAATCGAGCAGCAGGTCGGCTGATCTGGAGCAAATACCCCTCCCGCGCGGCGGGAGGGGCTTTGTCACATTCCGCTGAGCGCGTCCTTGAGCGAACAGGCGGCCGGGCCAAGGATCACGATGAACAGGCACGGCAGGATGAACAGGATCAGCGGCACCGTCATGATCGCGGGCAGGCGAGCGGCCTTTTCCTCGGCGCGCATCATGCGCTCGTTGCGGAATTCGGCCGACAGCACGCGCAGCGCGCTGGCGAGCGGCGTGCCGTATTTCTCGGTCTGGATCATGGTCGTGACCACGCCCTTCACCGAATCGAGATTGACGCGATAGGCAAGGTTCTCGAACGCTTGGCGGCGTTCGGTCAGGAAGCCGAGCTCGATTGAGGTCAGCGCGAACTCTTCGCCCAGTTCGGGATAGGCGCGGCCCAGTTCCTTGGACACGCGGCTGAAAGCGGAGTCGACGGTCAAACCCGCTTCGGCGCAGATGACGAGAAGGTCCAATGCGTCGGGCAGGCCCTTGCGGATCGCGTCGGTGCGCTTCGACCGCTTGTTCTCTACGAACAGGTCAGGGGCCTTGTAACCCAACAACAACGCCGCCATCGTCGCCCCCGACCGTTTGAACGGGGTCAGGTCGGGCCACATGTCGACGCCATAGATCAGGAAAGCGACGACGCCGCCGAACACGATCGGCAGGATCAGGCGCCCAAAGATAACCGCGACCGCGAGATCCTTTGACCGAATACCCGCCTGCGCCAGCTTCTGCTGCACATCCTTGATCTGGTCTTCCTGCAGCACCTGAAGCTTGCCGAGGAAGGTGCGCATCTTGTCAGCGGTCTGGTTTTTTCGGACAAGTTTCGCGCGGCGCTTCGCGGTCGACGCAGTGATACCGGCCTTGAGCTGTTCGCGGCGGTCGTTCAGCGCCTTGACGCGCTTCGCCATCGGATCGCGCACGGTCAGCGCGCCATAAAGCGCGATCAGTACTGCGCCGACGCCGACCGCAGCGAGCGTGGTCGCGACCCAGATGACATCGACGCCCATGATGGTCGGGCCGCTGGTCGAACCGGTGAACGAGGCGAGGAGCAGGGTGATGTTCATTCGTCGCGCCCCTTAGATTTCAAAGCTGATCATGCGCGACATGATGAAGGCGCCGAGGCTCATCCATACCAGTCCGCCGAGTCCAGTGATGATCAGCCTTTCTTCGACGAAGAAGCCATGAAGATATTCGGGGTTCATCGAATAGACGATACCGAAGACGAAGAAGGGCAGCGCACCGACGATATAGGCCGACGCCTTGGCTTCCGACGACATCGCGCGAATCTTCAGCTTCATCTGCGCGCGCTTGCGGAGCACGTCGGAAAGGTTCGCGAGCGTTTCGGCGAGGTTGCCGCCCGTTTCGCGCTGAATTGCGATCGTGATGCAGAAGAACTGGAATTCCGGCGTGCCGAGCATCTCGGCCGATTCCTGCAAAGCCGCTTCCATCGTATTGCCGATGCGGATGCGTTCGACGACGCCCTTGAACTCTTCGCCGACCGGGCCGGGCAATTCCTGGCTGACGACCTGGAAGGTCTCGGTCACGGGAAGGCCCGATTTCAAGCCACGGACGAGCAGGTCGATCGCGTCGGGGAAACGCGTGTTGAACTTGGCGACGCGCTTCTTGATCAGCCGGTTGACCACGAAATAGGGCAAGCCGAGCGCGGCGATCACACCAATCAAGGCGGCTAGCGGGAACGGGCTGCGGATCAGCAGCAGCAAGCCCGCAACGACCACGAACAGGGCCATCGACGCCATCATATACTGGCTGACGGTCCAGGTCTTTCCGGTCCGGCGGAGCCGTTTTTCCATCTCTTCGCGACGCGGCATGAAGCTGGACAGGCTCTGACTGCCCCTGTTGCTTCCGGACTGGATCGTTTTGCGCATTTGCGCTGCGACCACCGCTTCGGTCGACGCGGCGTGGCGGTCCTTGACCATCGCCAGCCGCCGAGTTTTCGCCTTGCCCATCGAGGGGCCGCTGAACAGGACGAGCATGGTGAAAGCCAGAAAGGCGCCACCGATGATAAGGATGACTGACAGGTCCATAGTCGGTTTTCGTCCGCTTCTCGTCCCAAGGCCGGCTGGCGACCGGTCACCCGGCCGCCATCGTCCTTATTTCGTGCCCTTTTTGGCCATCATGCCGCCGATCCCGCCAAGCTTGCCGAGCAGCGAGGCGCCCGACTTGCCTTTGGCGGACGGTGCCACGGCCTCATCAGCCTCGGTGTCCGCGCCATCGAGGATAAGCCGCATCAACTGGTTCCACACCGCGCTGGCCTTGGTGCCCTTGCAAATCTCGGCGTAGGATTTGCCAAGCTTTGCTGACTGGCTGACCAATTTGGGGTCGAACGGAATCACGATGTCGATCTGGCGTTCGATCGACGATTCGAACTCCTTGCGCGACAGCTCGCCGATTGCGGTCTGGAACTTGTTGGCGACCAGGATGACGCGGGCACCCGGTACGTTTTGCTTGAACCAAGACAGGATCCGGATCGTGTCGCGCGCCGAGGCGAGCGTCACGTCGGCGACCAGCAGGATCGTTCCGACTTCCGACACCAGGTGCGGGAAGGGAATCAGCACGTGGCGCGGGATGTCGACGATCGTCATCTCGAATGCGTTGCGCAACTCTTCTTCCAGCTGGAAAAAGGCCGAACCGTCGGTCATCACGGGCTGGTGGATCGGTGCCTCGGCCGACAGCAGGCTGAGCTTGTCCGATGCCCGCACCATCGCGCGTTCGATGAACAGGCCGTCGATGCGGCTCGGATTGTCGATCGCGTCGATCAGCCCACGGCCCGGTTCGAGGTCGAGGGTCAGCGCGCCGGTCCCGAAATGGATGTCGAGGTCGAGCAACGCCGTCTGGCGACCGGCCTGTTCGCTCATCGCCCAAGCGAGCGATGTCGATACGAGCGAGGCGCCGACGCCGCCGCGAACGCCAACTACCGCCATCATGTGATGCGGCTTGTCGTCCATCATGTCGGCATGCTTCGGTGCGGACAGCATCGCCTGTGCCATCGTCAGCGATTCGCGGACTTGGTCGAGTGATAGCGGCTTGAGCAGATAGTCCTGGATTCCGCTCGACAGCAGGTCGCGATACAGGCGCACGTCGTTCACCTGGCCGGCCGCGATCACCACCGTGCCGGGCTCGCAGACTTCGGCCAGCGCGTTGATGTCGTTGATCGGATCGCCCGATTCGGACATGTCGACGAACAGGATGTTCGGGCTCGCCGAGACTGACAGCGACTGGACCGCGTTGCGCAGGCCGCCCTTGTTGCACTTCTCGATAGGCCAGCCCATGTCGTTGGCTGCGGCGCGGATCAACTCCAGCGTATCATCATCGCACACGAAGGCGTTGAAGGGTTCGCGCAAGCCGGCAGTTTTAAATGGCGCGTTCACTGGTTGCCTCCCCCGCTGGTTGACGTCTGTTTGAGTTCGCCGGCGCCCGAGGGCGGCCTCTCGCGGTAGGTCTTGATCGCGCGCGTCGCCGACGCGGGATCCTGACGATCGCTGCTCGCGCCCTTGATCAGGTCGTTCGGATCGGCGACCATCGCGGCGAGATTGCTGTTCGTCGCGCAACCATAGTTGGACGAGGTCGCGTTGTTGAAATTGATCGACGACTTGCTCGACCAATCGGGGCATCCTGGGACTGAAGCGGTCGCACGGGTGACGACGACACGCAGGCTGCCGGGCGCCACCGTGCCGGTGGTCACCGGAACGGCGTTGCTGAGCAGCATGCCGCGGCGTTCGATCATCGCGCGTATCGACGCCTGGGCCACGCTTGCGCCATAGGGCGAAGGATCCTCGATCGAAATGCGATCACCATAACGCACCCCCATCGCGTCGAGCCAGCCTTGCAGGCGTCCCTGTTCGCTCGGCGGCAATTCGCCGCCGCTGGTTGCGACATCGAATTGATAAATGCTGTTGCGGACGATCGGCTGATGGACCGAATCGAGACCCGTATTGGAATGGGCGCCGCCCGTGCAGCCGGCGAGCGTCGCGGCTATTGCGAGGGTCGTCCAAGTTGCGATTTTGTTCATAATCTTGCTCCTGAAAACCAGCGCGTCACTTGATGCTGAAGCCCGGCGACACATCGGCCCCGGCGCGCAGGCGATCGGCGTCGGCCGGCGAGGTGTCGAGGCGCGGCTTGGGGCGGTCGCCGCCGGTCACGCCGTTGCTCGTCTGGTTGATGAGCAGGCGCGCGGCATCGTTGGCATCCTGATAGGCGTCGGTGGGCAGCTTGATGTCGTTGGCCGAGACCGGCTGGACCAGATAGGGCGTCACGATGATGACCAGTTCGGTCTCGCCGCGGCGGAAGCTGTCCGATTTGAAGAGCATGCCGAGAAGCGGCATGTCGCCAAGCCCCGGCATCTTGTCGATGGCCCCGATCGAACGATTGTTCATCAGCCCGGCGATCATGAAGCTTTCGCCCGACCCCAGTTCGACGGTTGTCTCGGCGCGGCGCACGGTCAGTGCGGGAACCTGGAAGCCCTGCAGTTCGATCGCGCCTTCGGTCGACAGTTCCGACACTTCCGGGCGAACGCGCAGGCTGATCCGGCCGTTCGACAGGACTGTCGGCGTATAAGCCAGGCTGACGCCATATTTGCGATATTCGATCGTCGTGCCGGCGAAGTTGCCGGGAATCGGAACCGGGAATTCGCCTCCGGCAAGGAAGTCGGCGGTTTCACCCGAAATCGCGGTGAGGTTCGGCTGCGCCAGCGTCACGACCATGCCCGAACGTTCGCCCGCATCGAGCGAGGCGATCAGGTCGAGGCCGAACAGGCGACCCGCGCCGGCGAGGCTACGGATGCCGGCCGGATTGGAGATGGCATAATTGGTGCCCAGAGTGGTGCTGTCGATAGGCAGCCCGGTAACCGGATTATACGGTCGGGGCGCCGGGCTACCCGGGAAAACGGCAGTGGGCGCCAGGGGATAGGTGATCTCGCCAGCCGTGCGGCCGCCGAACACACCGCCGAGGAAACCGTTCCCCAACGGGCCGTCCTTGTCGCGGGTCAGCAGATTGCCGCTGATCTCCTTGACGAGCGAGCGGTTCACCTCCGCGATGCGGACCTGCAGGTTGACCTGCAGCGGCGTCGCGGTGCGCAGACGCGAAAGGACCTTGGTCTGATCGCCGACAAAGGCCTGGACCAGCCGCTCGGCCTCGGCGGCGTCGTCAGGCGACTGGACGGTGCCGGTGAGCAGCACAAAGCCGTTCATCGTGTTCGCCGAAATCGTCGCCTCGGGCATCGCCAGCGAAAGCATCTGGTCGATGGTCTCGATATTGTTGCCGACGCGCGCGACGGTCGAATAGACGACCCGGCCGCTGGCGTCGGTGGCATAGATGCTCGTTTCGCCCGGCTTCTTGCCGAAGATGTAGAGCTGGCGGCTCGAGCGGACCTGAACGTCGGCGACTTCGTCGTTGGCGACGAAAACGTCGGTCATCGCGGCGGGAAGGCTGATCAGCCGGCCGCGTCCCACCGACAGGTCGACGCTGCTGCTGGCATTCTGGACCGCTTGTGCCAACGCCTGGTGGGCGGGGGCCGTTACCAGCGTGGCTGCCACCAGGCCGATGGCCAGGGTGCGGGCCAGCGCCGCTGCCTTGAACTTGGGTTTGCTGCTCATCTTACTTACCCCCAACCGGAACTTCGGTCACTTTTTCGCCGCGCGTCACACGCACGATCGGACCGCGGGGTGCCGCCGGTGCTGCACCTCCATAATTCGAGTTCTGTCCGCCGCCGTAGTTGTTGTTCGGCTGCTGGCGCGGTGCCGACACGCGGCCGCTGACTGGGACCCAGAAGCGCGACACATCGCCGCCGGTGGTCGCCGAGCCACGACCCGAGGTCGGGCGTGCGGCGGCTTCGGCCATCATCTTCTTTTCGGCGGCGGTGCCGCCCTTGGTCGGCACGTTGATTTCGCCTGAAGCGATCGCGGCGTCGAGTTCGCCGGCGCTTTCGGCCAGCGGGCGCAGGGCGAGCGACAATTTGCCCATGTCCTGTGCAACGGCGATCTTTTCGGCGATCTCGGGCGTCGCTTCGAGCGTCACCGAGCCGAAGGTGCGAACCGGGGTCTTGCCCGTCTCGTCCTCGGCGTCATAGCGCTGGTCGGTGGCGAGCACGCGGACGTTGCGCACGATCGTTTCGGCGGTGAACAGTTGGTCGTCGGGATAGGCGCTGCCTTCCTTGACCTTGATTTCCTGGGCCAGCACTACGTCGACGCGGTCGCCCGGGAAGACGAAGCCGGCGACGCCCTGTTCCTGGCTGACCTTGACGGTCACCGCGCGCATGCCCGGCCCAAGCGCCGCGGCGAGGAAGCCGCGATCGTCGGGATGGACGAGCGCGCCCTGCGTCAGCGGCTGGCCGGCGGTGATCGGATAGCGAACCACCGTGCCGACAAGGCCGTTCACGTCGGTCTTCTCTTTCAGGAAATAGGCCTTCTCGACCAGTTCCTTGGGCCAAGGCTGGAAACGGAAGCTGTCGGGGCCGATAATCGTCCCGACGGGCAGCTGGCGGGTTGCCACCAGAATCATCGGGCCCTGGACGTCCGGTGCCGCGGCGGCGCGCGCTTGCGGAGCCGCCGCGCCGCGCATCATCTGGTTGACCCCGAACGCCGCCCCGATCGCAATGACCAGCGCGCCGACGATCAGCATTATCTTTCGCGTATCCATGACGATTTTTCGCCTCCTAACACTCGCCAGACGCGGCGGTGCTTGCCCTCAACTCGATGCGATAGCCTGAAACTGGTTAAGATATTGTTGGTGAAGCGCCCAAAGGCCCGCAGCGGCGATTGCAACACCATAGGGGACCTGCGGCTTGGCCTCCGGGCGCTTGACGATCTGCCAGACGAGCATGGCGGCCGACACCGCCGCCCCGGACAGCGCCATCACCATCAGTGACGGCATCGTCAGCGGAACCGGCACCCACAGGAATACGGCAAAAACGTTTTTCACGTCGCCCCCACCCATGGCGTTGAACATGTACATCACCAGGAAAGCGGCGAAGATCGTCGCGGCGACCCCAACGAGAATCGCGACGTCGGGCCACAGCGTCCATCCGGCGGCAAACCAGAAAGGAATCGCGAGGACCGCGATAAGGCCATTGAGGCCGTTCGAAATCTCGCGCCAGCGCAGGTCGCTGATCGCCGAGCAGATCATCAGGATCGCCGCGAGCAGCATCAGGATCAACTGGGGAGCATGGCCGTTCATGCCCCGATCCCATAGAGGTCATGGCTTACCAAATAGTAACCATGTTGGGCGCCGCGCATGCTTGCATTCCGGGACCCAGAAGATATGCGGCGGGGATGACCGGCGCGCTCCCTTCCGACATCGACGTCCTGATCGTCGGCGCTGGGATCGCGGGCGCCAGCCTCGCCGCCGGTCTCGCGTTGCATCGGCGTGTGCTGATGATTGAAGCAGAGGATGTACCTGGATATCATGCGACGGGCCGCTCGGCGGCTTTTTGGCAGGAAAGCTATGGCGGAACCGGCGTCCAGCCGCTGACGGCGGCGTCCTTCGAAGCGCTCGCCCACCCGCATCCCGATTTTTCGGATCGCCCCTTCCTCTTGCCGCGCACAGCGGTGATGATCGGGCGTCGCGACGAGGCCGCGGCAGTCGATGCCTTTGTCGCCGCGTTCGAGGCACAGGGTGTCGCGGTGTCGCGCCTGTCGGCGGCCGCGCTTGCCGATCATATCCCCGGGCTTCGCCCCGACTGGAGCGAGGCGGCGTTCGAACCGTCATGCCGGGACATCGATGTCGGCGGCCTGCATGCCGCCTATCTGCGCGCGGCGAAGCGGGCGGGGGCGCTGCTGTCGGTGCGCACGCCGCTCGTTTCGGCGCACCGCGAACAAGGCGGCTGGAGGGTGGAAACCGGACAGGGCACGATCCGCGCCGCGCTGATCGTCAACGCCGCGGGCGCCTGGGCCGATGCGGTCGCCCGCGCCTGCGGCGTCGCGCCGGTCGGTATCCGTCCCTATCGCCGCACGATCGCGCAGGTCCGGCTCGGGGTTCCTACACCCGCCGCGCTGCCGCTGATCGGGCATGTCGGTGGTGATTTTTATTTCAAGGGCGAGAGCGAAGGACGGATCTGGCTGAGCCCACACGACGAGACGCCGAGCGATCCCTGCGACGCCGCGCCCGAGGAGCTTGACGTCGCCCTGGCGATCGACCGGCTCCAGGCGGTCGTCGATTGGCCGATCGCGGCGGTCGAGCGCAAATGGGCCGGACTGCGCAGCTTTGCGCCCGACCGGCTCGCGGTCCTTGGTCCCGACCCCGACGTGCCGGGTTTTGTCTGGTGCGCGGGGCAGGGCGGTTTCGGTATCCAGACCGCGCCCGCGATCGCGGGTCTGCTCGCCTGGCAGCTTGGCGCGCCCGCGCCTGACGGCGCGATCGCGCGCGTCGACCCATCGCCTTATGCGCGGGCACGCTTCGCCTGATATCTCAACGGCACGCTTGCGCACGGCAATCGCCGGGCTAACATGGGTTAGCCGCACGGACCGGCGGCTGTATCTTTGGAGAACCCCCGATGGCCCATTATTTCGAGATCAAGAAGAACAAGGCCGGCGAGTTTGTCGCCTATTTCAAATATAACAGCGAAACGATGTTCTGGACCGAGGGCTATTCGAGCAAGGCCTCCGCGGTGAACGCCATCGAATCGATCAAGAAGAACGGCCCCGGCGCCGAGACCAAAGAAGCCGAATAAGCGATCGGGCGCGGGCGTTCAGCGCGCCCGCGCCTTTCGCATGATGTCCAGCGCGGCGTCGCTGGCGAGCTGGTCGGCGAGTTCGTTGTCGGGGTGCCCGGAATGGCCCTTGACCCACAGCCACTCGATCTGGTGGCGCGCCGCCTCGGCGACCAGTCGCTGCCACAGATCGGCGTTGGCGACCGGCTTTTTCGCCGCGGTCTTCCAGCCGTTTTTCTGCCAGCCGAAGACCCATTTGGTAATACCGTCGCGAACATAGACGCTGTCGGTCGACAGTTCGACGCTGCAACGGCGTTTGAGCGCCGCCAGCGCCTCGATCGCCGCCATCATTTCCATGCGGTTGTTCGTCGTATCGGGTTCGCCGCCCGACAGGGTCTTCACCACGTCGCCCCAGCGCAGCACCGCCCCCCAGCCGCCCGGGCCGGGGTTGCCCTTGCACGCGCCGTCGGTCGCGACGATCACCGTTTTGCCCACCGCCTCGGTCATGCGGCGGCGAAGAGGCTGTCGGCGTCGGCAGCCTGATAGCGGCGCAGCCGTTCGAGGAACGGCGAGGGATCCTTGCGCGTTACCAGCGCGTCGGCGGGGGTATGCACCCAGTCGTGCGCGCGGGTGAGCAGGAAGCGCAGCGATGCGCCGCGGGCGAGGAGGGGCAGCGCCGCCTGTTCCGTATCGCTGAGCGTGATCGCGCTGGCATAGCCGCGCATCAATGCCTTGGCGCGAGCGGCGTCGCAGCGCGTGCCGTCGGCCGAAAAGGTCCAGCTCGCATGGGTGACCGCGACGTCATAAGCGCGGAAATCGGTCGCGGCGAAATAGAAGTCGATCAGCCCGGTGACCCGGTCGCCGAGCATCAGCACATTATCGGGAAACAGATCGGCATGGATGACATGCGCCGGCAAATCGGTCGGCCAGTGCGCGTCGAGATAGTCGAGTTCATCGCCGACGATCGCGGCGAGGCCGGGGCGCACCGCATCGAGGTCACCGGTTGCCTCGGCGATGGCGCGCCAGTGACGATGCCCCATGCTGTTTTCGCGTCCGCCCGCATAGTTCGCCAAGGCGCCATGCATGCCGCCCAGTGCCGCACCCGCCGCAGCGCATTGTCCCGGTGTCGGATGGTTCAGCGAAATGCCGGGCAGGAACTGGATGATGCAGGCGGCGCGATCCGAGATGCGCTGGATCGCAAGGCCGTCGCGGTCGCGGATCATCGGCGGCACCGCGCAGCCGCTGGCGGCGAGATGCGCGAGCAGGTCGACGAAGAAGGGCAGTTCTTCGACCTTCACCCGTTTTTCATAGAGCGTCAGGATGAATCGCCCGGCGGTGGTTTCGAGCAGGAAATTGCTGTTTTCGACGCCCTCGGCGATGCCTTTGCACGACAGGACGGTGCCGATGTGGTAGCGGGCGACGAGCGCGGCGAGATCGTCGGGGTCGACCCCGGTATAGACCGCCATCAGGCCGCTGCCGGATCGAGGCCGCGCGGCAGTTTGAACACCATATTCTCTTCGGCGGTTACCACCACATCCTCGATGATCGGGCGATGTGCCGCGACCGTGTCGATAACCTCGCGCACCAGTTGCTCGGGTGCGCTGGCGCCGGCGGTGATGCCGAGCGTACCGATATCGGCCAGCCATGCGGGGTCGATATCGCTGCCGCGCTGGACGAGATGCGCGGGCGTGCCCATGCGTTCGGCGACCTCGACCAGTCGCACGCTGTTTGAGCTGTTCGGCGCGCCGATGACGATGACGCGGTCGCAGCGGCCGGCGATCGCCTTCACCGCTTCCTGGCGGTTCGACGTCGCATAGCAGATATCCTCGCCGCGCGGCCCGGTGACCGCGGGGAAGCGGTGCTGAAGCGCCGTGATGATGTCGCGGGTGTCGTCGACCGAGAGGGTTGTCTGGGTCAGGAAGGACAGCATTTCGGGATCGGGCGGCGACAGCGCGGCAACATCGTCGACCGATTCGACCAGGGTCATCGCCCCTTCGGGCAATTGGCCGAGCGTACCGATGACTTCGGGGTGCCCGGCGTGGCCGACGAAAATGATGTGGCGACCGCCTTCATGCGCCCGTTCGGCCTGGCGATGCACCTTTGACACCAGGGGGCAGGTCGCGTCGATATAATCGAGTCCGCGTGCCTCGGCCTTGGCGGGGACCGCCTTGGGCACGCCATGGGCGCTGAACACGACCGGCACGCCGTCGGGAACCTGTTCGAGCGATTCGACGAAAATCGCGCCCTTCGCCTTCAGCGTGTCGACGACATAGCGGTTATGGACGATCTCATGCCGCACATAGACGGGCGCGCCATAGCGATCGATCGCCAGTTCGACGATGCGGATCGCGCGGTCGACCCCGGCGCAAAAACCGCGCGGCGCGGCGATCAAAACCGTCAGTTCTGCCGCTTCGCTGCCATTTGCGGCGGGTATATTACGGGGTGCGTTCATCTCGCGGGCGCTCTAGCGCAGCGGCCGCGGTGCGGTAAAGCAACTTCGCACCGTTGCGCCCCGTTCATCGCCCCGATAAGAAGCGGCGCGCATGGAGCAGGGATCAATCGCCCTCGTCGCCCCAGCCAAGTGGAAAGCCTTGACCATCATGATGCCCATTTCGTCCCCGTCGCGTAAATTTCTGGCTGTGCTGTGCGGCACGGCGGCCATGGCGACGGTCGCGGGCTGCGCGAAGGACAATGAGCTGGACCTGTCGGGCGGCGTCGGCATCACCGCGACGCGGTCGGCCTGCCCCGCGGTGGCGGTTCCGCTCCAGACCGGCGACGTCACGCTTTTCGACCCCGCGACCAGCCGCGATGCGGCGGCGATCGACGTCGTGGCGACGATCACCAACCTGACACCCCAGTGCAACGACACCGGCGAGAAGGTCTATCAGCTCGCCAGTTTCGATGTCGTCGCGACGCGTCGCGACGCCGGCCCGGCGCGTTCGGTCACCATCCCCTATTTCTCGACCGTCGTGCAGGGCGGCACCGCCGTCGTCGCCAAGCGGATCGGCAACGTCACGGTGAGCTTCGCCGACGGCCAGACCCGCGGCACCGGTCGCGGCCAGGCGTCGGCCTATGTCGACCGCGCGGCGGCGACGTTGCCCGCCGACATCATGGAACGCATCACGCGCAAGCGCAAAGCGGGCGACCAGGATGCCGCGATCGATCCGCTGAGCATCCCCGAGGTCCGCGCCGCGGTCGCCCGCGCCAGCTTCGAACTGCTCGTCGGCTTTCAGCTGACGCAGGATCAGCTCGAATATAACGTCCGACGATAAGCATCGCGACGGCGCCGTTTCGCGCCGTTCGCGTCGGTTCGCCCTGCGGCGCCATCGGGCGACGCAGGGCTTTTCGCGTTGCCCAAGCTGCTATAGGGCGCGCGCCAGCAGCTTTGTTCAAAGATAGGCCATGCCCGTGACCCTGTTCAGCCGTTTTTCCGCCCATATCGGCACCACCCTCGATGCGCTGGTAGCGCGCGGCGCGCTTCCTGACGGGCTCGATCGTTCGTCGATCAGCGTCGAACCGCCGCGCGACCCCTCGCACGGCGATGTCGCGACCAACGCCGCGATGGTGCTCGCCAAGCCCGCGGGCATGAACCCGCGGGCGCTCGCCGACCTGCTCGTCGCCGAACTCGGCGCGCTCGACGAAGTGACCGAGGCGAGTGTCGCCGGACCGGGCTTTATCAACCTGCGTCTGGCCGACGACAGTTGGCGCGCCGAACTCGCGCTGATCCACGCCAGCGGCGACGATTATGGCCGCTCGGCGACGGGGCAGGGGCGCACGGTCAACGTCGAATATGTCTCCGCCAATCCGACCGGGCCGATGCACGTCGGCCATTGCCGCGGCGCGGTCGTCGGCGACGCGCTCGCCGCGCTGCTCGAATATGTCGGGCATGACGTCATCCGCGAATATTATGTCAACGACGCGGGAGCGCAGGTCGACGTGCTCGCGCGGTCGGTGCACCTGCGGTATCGCGAGGCGCTCGGCGAGGATGTCGGCGCGGTGCCCGAGGGGCTTTATCCCGGCGATTATCTGATCCCCGTCGCACAGAAGCTGGCCACCGAATATGGCGACCGCTTCGTCGGTGCGCCCGAAAGCGCCTGGCTTGGGATGTTCCGTGCCGAGGCAGTCAGCGCGATGATGGACATGATCCGCGCCGATCTCGCCAAGCTGGGCATCCATCACAATCTCTTCTCGTCCGAGGCCGAACTGCAGGCGGCGGGCAAGCCGGCAGACGCCGAAAAATGGCTGCGCGATCACGACCTCGTTTACGACGGTGTGCTCCAAGCGCCGAAGGGCGAAACGCCCGAAGATTGGGAGCCGGTCGAACTGCCGCTGTTCCGCTCGACGCGGTTCGGCGACGATCAGGATCGGCCGATCAAGAAATCGGACGGCAGCTGGACCTATTTCGGCGCCGATCTCGCCTATCATTTCCAGAAGGCCGAGACCGCCGACGAACTGATCGACATCTGGGGCGCCGACCATGCCGGTACGGTCAAGCGGATCAAGGCCGCGGTCGCCGCAATGACCGAGGGCAGGAAGAAGTTCGACGTCAAGCTGGTGCAGATGGTCCGCCTGCTCAAGAACGGCGAGCCGTTCAAGATGTCGAAGCGCGCGGGCAATTTTGTCACCCTCGCCGATATCGTCGACGAGGTCGGCAAGGACGCGGTGCGTTTCACCATGCTCACGCGCAAGGCCGATGCGCAGATGGATTTCGACTTCGCGAAGGTCGTCGAGGCATCGCGCGACAACCCGGTCTTCTATGTCCAATACGCCCACGCGCGGATCGCGTCGTTGAAGCGCAAGGTTGCCGAAGCGGGAATCGCGGCGGCACAACCGAACCCCGCGCGGCTCGACGAGCAGGAACTGGGACTGGTGAAATTGCTCGCGCAATATCCGCGAATCGTCGAATCGGCGGCGGCGGCGCGCGAGCCGCATCGGATCGCTTTTTATCTGGGCGACGTCGCCGCAGCCTTCCACGCCTGGTGGAATATGGGCAACGACCGGCCCGAGGCGCGTGTGATCATTGCCGACGACGCCGAATTGACCGCGACCCGCCTTTATTTGGCCGATGGAATCGGGCAGGTTATCCGGGGCGGGCTCCACCTTATGGGTGTGGAAGCGCTCGAGGAGATGCATTGATGGCGGGCGACAGCGACAAGGGGCAGGGCGAAGCCGGACTGGGGCTGGGCGACGAGGGTCGTCTGCCCTGGCTCGAAGCGGCCGACGAGTTCGAGGATGACGGTGAAGTTTCGCCGACCCGGCTGCTCGTCATGGTGCTCGGCGGCCTGTTGCTGATCGGCGCGGTTCTCGGAGGCCTCTGGTGGATCCAGAATGGCGGGGCGCGTGGCGAGGGCGAACTGATCGTCGCGCAAAAGGGCGACTACAAGGTCGCGCCGAAGAATGACGCCGCCAAGACCTTCGAGGGCGAGGGCGACGCGAGTTTCGCCGCGAGCGAGGGCGCCGAGCCGTCGGGCAAGGTCGATGCCTCGCGTATGCCTGAGGAACCCGCCGCCAGCCCCGCTGAACGCGAAGCCGCATCCAAGGCCGCGAAGAAAGCCGAGGCCGACAAGATCGCCGCCGCCAAAGCGGCGCGCACCGCCACCGACAAAGACAAACCCGCTGCGACCTCGGCGAAGACCGCCGAACCGGCCAAGGCGGCACCGGCGGCTTCGGGATCGGCGATGATCCAGCTCGGCGCGTTCAGCAGCGAGGCGGCCGCGGCCAAGGCATGGACAAACCTGTCCAAACGCTTTGCCTATCTGTCCGAGCTTTCCAAGTCGGTGTCGCCGGCGACGGTCGACAGCGGCCAGGTCTATCGCCTGCGCGCGGTCGCCGGGACGGCGGCCAACGCCCAGAGCCTGTGCGGAAAATTGCGCGTGGCGGGTGAAAATTGCGTCGTCGTCCGCTGATTCGCCCCGCTTGGCCGCAGCGGACTTTGGTTCGATATAGGGGCTGTGCCATGCACACGCCTGAGGGGGTGCCGACCGATGGAGGTTGACGCACGATGATACCCGCGATTTTCGGCCTGTCGGGCCACAGCCTCACCGACGATGAGCGCGCCTTCTTTCGCGACAGCGACCCGGCGGGCTATATATTGTTCGGGCGCAATATCGATAATCGTCAGCAATTGCGCAGGCTTACCGACGAATTGCGCGATCTCGACGGGCGCGAAAACCTGCCGATCCTGATCGACCAGGAGGGCGGCCGCGTTGCGCGCATGAAATCGCCCGAATGGCCGGCTTTCCCGAGCGGGGCGGCGTTCGACGCGCTGTACGAACGCGCGCCGGCGAGCGCGATCGAAGCGGCGCGGCTCAACGCGATGGCGCTCGCATCGATGCTGTCCGAAGTTGGCATCACCGTCGATTGCCTGCCTTTGCTCGACGTGCGCCAGCCCGGCGCGAGCGATGTCATTGGCGACCGCGCGCTCGGCAGCGAACCGATGCGGGTTGCCGCGCTCGGCCGCGCGATCCTGAGCGGGCTGCAGGACGGCGGCGTCGTCGGCATCGTCAAGCATATCCCCGGCCATGGCCGCGCGCTGCTCGATTCGCACAAGGAACTGCCGGTGGTCACCGCGCTCGACCGCGACCTCCAGACCGACCTTGCCCCCTTTGCGGCGCTGCGCGACGCGGCGATGGCGATGACCTGCCATGTCGTCTTCACCGCCTGGGACCCCGACCGGCCCGCGACGATGTCGCCGGTCGTCATCGACAGCGTGATCCGCCAGCGCATCGGTTTCCACGGGCTGCTGATGAGCGACGATCTCGACATGGAGGCGCTCTCGGGCGACGTTCCTTCGCGCGCGGCGGCGGCGGTCGCGGCGGGCTGCGACATCGCGCTCAATTGCTGGGGCAAGATGGGCGACATGATCGGCATCGCGGGCGCGCTCGACCCGATCAGCACCGTTTCGCGGGCGCGGCTGGAAGGCGCGATGGACCGCATCGCGGGCACCCACGACGAACGCCAGTTCGCGATGCTGGTCGACCAGCGCGACGCGCTGCTGGCGCTGGCGTGATGAGGGCCTGATCCGCCGATGGAGGAACTGCCGCTCGACTATGATGTGGCGCCCGCGGCCGAGCGTGAGGATGCGCTCCAGCTGTCGCTCGACAGTTGGGAAGGCCCGCTCGACCTGCTGCTCACGCTGGCGCGCAGCCAGAAGGTCGACCTCCGGCAAATCTCGATTCTCGCGCTGGTCGAGCAATATCTGACCTTCATCACCGAAATGCGCGCCAAGCTGGAGGTTGCCGCCGACTATCTGGTGATGGCGGCGTGGCTCGCTTACCTCAAATCGGCGCTGCTGCTCCCCAAGGATCCGTTGGAGGATCCGTCGCCGGACGAGCTGGCCCTGCGCCTGCAACTGCGGCTCCAGCGGCTGGCCGCGATGCGCGAAGCGGCGGCGCGCCTGCTCGCGCGCGATCGCGTCGGGCGCGACGTGTTCCTGCGCGCCAAGCCCGAGGGACTACGCGACGTAAGGTTGCGCCGCTGGGATGCGAGCCTCTACGACCTGCTGTCGGCCTATGGACAGGTGAAGCTGCGTACCGAGCCGGTGGTCCATATCGTGTCGCGGCGCCCTGTAATCACGCTCGACGCGGCGTTGCACCATCTTGGACGGCTGATTGGGGTCAAGCTCGACTGGGCCGAACTCGCCGATTTCCTGCCGCCCGACTATGACGGCCCCTTGCGCCGCTCGGCGATCGCGTCCAGCTTCGTCGCGGCACTCGAACTGGCGCGGCAGGGCCGCGTCGACCTGAAGCAGGAGGGTGCCTTCGAACCGCTGTATCTGAGGGCTGCCCAGATAGGACAACAACCGACATGACGATCGACGACCGCGAACGTGCGATAGAGGCGATGCTGTTCGCCAGCGACGAACCGCTCGACGCACGGCAAGTCGCGGCGCGCTTTGCCGAGGAAATCCCGGTGGCCGACGTCAGGGCGGTGATCCATGCGATCGCCGCGCGCCACGCGGGAAGCGGCATCGAACTCGTAGAGCGCGGCGGTCACTGGCATTTCCAGACCCCTGCCGATCTGGCGCATTTGCTCCGCCGCGAACGCGACGACCCGCGCAAATTGTCGCGCGCCGCGTCCGAGGTGCTCGCCATCGTGGCGTATCACGAACCGGTCAGCCGCGCCGAAATCGAAGCAATTCGCGGTGTCCAGACGTCGAAGGGCACGCTCGACGTGCTGATGGAGGCCGAGTGGATCGCGCCGGCGGGCCGGCGCGAAGTTCCGGGGCGCCCGCTCATCTACAAGACCACCGACGCATTTTTGCAGCATTTCGGACTTAGCAGCCGCAAGGATTTGCCGGGCATCGAAGATCTGCGCGCGGCGGGTCTGCTCGATCCGGTCGATCTCGCTTTCGAGGAAGCGATGGGCGAACTGGACCTAGTAAAAGACGGCGAAGACGCCTAATTAGGACATCAACAGACGCTCGGGTCGGGCGCAAAGGAGATTTTTCATGGGCGGATTCAGCCTGATTCACTGGCTTATCCTCGGTGTCATCGTGCTGCTCTTGTTCGGCAAGGGCCGTTTTTCCGACATGATGGGCGACGTGGCCAAAGGATTGAAAAGCTTCAAGAAGGGCATGGCAGACGACGATACGCCGGCCCCGCCGATGAAGCACATCGAAGGGCAGCGCACGCCCGAAGCCACCCCGATGCCGACGCCGACCAGCGAACAGGACAAGCTCTGATCGCCGACCGCCGGCTGGGGGAAGTTTAGTAGATGTTCGACGTCGCGCCCACCGAGTTATTGCTCGTCGTGGTGGTGGCCTTGGTGGTCATCGGCCCCAAGGACCTGCCCAAGGCGATGCGCTTCGTCGGCAAATGGGTCGGCAAGGCGCGCGGCATGGCGCGTCATTTTCGTTCGGGTCTCGACACGATGATGCGCGAGGCCGAACTCGAGGAACTTGAGAAGAAGTGGCGCGAGCAGAATGAAGCCATCATGCGCGAATTTCCGCGCGTCGATGGCGATGGCGCCCCGTCCATGATTTCGGCGGCGAGTGTCCCCGCCGAAACGCCATCCGAGCAATCGAGCGCGGAGGCTGATCAGGCTGCCGCCGCGCAGCCCGCCGAGACCCATGCCATCCCGCCGAAGGATGGCCCGCTTCCATGAGCGTCGAAACCCCGGTGACGGCGGAAGAGGAGGGCGCCGGCGGCAAGATGCCCTTGCTCGATCATCTGGTCGAGTTGCGCTCGCGGTTGCTCAAGTCGCTCGCGGCGCTGGCTGCCGCTTTCGCGGTCTGCCTTTATTTCGCCAAGCCGATCTATAGCGTGCTGGTGCAGCCGCTGGTCGCAGCCGGGCAGGGCAAACTCATCTATACCCAACTCGGCGAGGCATTTTTCGTCGAGATCAAGGTCGCGCTGTTCGCCGCCGTGATGATCGCCTTTCCGGTGATCGCCAACCAGCTCTGGAAATTTGTGGCGCCGGGGCTTTATCGGCAGGAAAAGCGGGCCTTGCTGCCTTTCCTGATCGCGACGCCGATCCTGTTCGCGGCAGGGGCCTGTCTCGCCTATTTCATCACCATCCCGGTGGCACTGAAGTTCCTGCTTGGTTTTCAGGGCAATATGGGCGGGATCACCCAGGAAGCCCTTCCATCGGCGGGCAATTACCTCAGTTTCATCATGCAGTTCATCATGGCGTTCGGTATCGCCTTCCTGCTTCCGATCCTGTTGATGCTGCTTGAGCGCTCGAGCATCGTGACACGCGCCCAACTGGTTTCGGCGCGCCGCTACATGATCGTTGGCGCCTTCTTCATCGCGGCGATCTTCACGCCGCCCGACGCGGTCAGCCAGTTGTTGCTCGCGGTCCCGCTGGTGTTGCTTTACGAGTTGTCGCTACTCGCGATCTGGTTCACCCAGCGCCGACGCAAAACAGGCGCCGAAACGGCGCCTGTCGAACCTCTCGAAGAGGTTTAGGGTAAGGACCCGACGGGATCAGTGAATCGCGTCGCTTCCCGCCTGACCAACCGACTCGATATCGCGGCCGACGCCTTTCACGGTGTTGCAGCCAGCGACCAGAAAGCTGGCAAGCAAAGCGGCAAGAACGATACGGACATTCGACATGATCAGAACCTCGTGAAATCTGTGTGCAAAATGGCCCGGCGCGCTTCGAGGGGGGGGAGGGAATACGCACCGGGCCAATGTTGCTGAGCAGCGCTGCGGGGGGGCGATGACCGCTGCTCATATGGGAAACTGCCAAGGCGGTGGATAAGTTCCCTAAAAAAATGCGGCTGGGGAAATTTTTTTCGATTCTTTTGAATCGCTTGCGATTCCAGCGCTTTGTCAGTTCAGGCTGGTGAGCCCGCTGGCCACCGCGAGGCCGAGGAAGGCCAGAAAGCCCATGGAATCGGTCGTCATGGTGACGAAAACCGAACTCGCGACTGCCGGATCCTGATCGAGCCGGTCGAGCAACAGCGGGATCGCGACCCCGGCGACGCCGGCGACGAAGATGTTCACGATCATCGCGGCGGCGATGACGCCGCCGAGCTGGGGATTGCCGAACCACAGCGCGGTCGCCGTCCCTGCGATCAGTGCGATGGTGCCGCCGTTGAGCAGCGCGATCTTCACCTCGCGGAGTACTGCGCGCCAGCTGTTCGAATCGGTCAGCTGGTTCATCGCGAGCGCGCGCACCGTCACCGCCAGCGTCTGCGTTCCGGCGTTGCCGCCGACCCCGGCGACGATCGGCATCAGTGCGGCGAGCGCGACCATATGTTCGATCGCGCCGCCGAAGAAGCCGACGATCGACGAGGCGACGAGCGCGGTGCCGAGATTGGCGACCAGCCAGCGCACGCGCGCCACATAGGTTTCGCGGATCGGTTCGTTGATGTCGCCGTCGCCGGCGCCCGACAGGCGCAAAATATCCTCGCCCGCCTCTTCCTGGATGATGTGGACGACATCGTCGACGGTGATCATGCCGACCAGCCGCCCCGAACGGTCGATGACCGCCGCCGAGATCAGCGCATATTTCTGGAAGCGCAGCGCGACCTCTTCCTGGTCCATGTCGACCGGGATCAACGTCTGCTCGCGTTTCATCACGTCGCTGATCGCAATCTCGCGCGGGGTGCGCAAAATCCAGCTGAGCTGGCAGGTGCCGACGGGTTTGTGCATCGGATCGACGACGAAGATTTCCCAGAAATCGCTCGTCAGGTCGGTGTCCTCGCGCAGCCGGTCGATGACGTCGCCGACCGTGACATGCTCGGCCACCGCAACGAACTCGCGCTGCATCAGGCGGCCGGCGCTCTCTTCCGGGAAGGACAGCGCGTCCTTGATCGCCGCCCGGTCCTCGGGCTCCATCGCGTCGAGGACGGCCCGCTGGTCGTCGGCCTCCATGTCCTCGATGATCGCGACGGCGTCGTCGGTATCCATCTCGGACGCCAGTTCGGCGACTTGCTCCGGCGCGAGCAGGTCGATCAGCTCCTCGCGCACATAATCGTTCATTTCCGCCAGCACGTCGGCGGATAGAAGGTCACCCAAGACGGCCGCGAGCATCGGCCGCTCGTCGGCGCGCGCGAGTTCGAACAGATCGGCGATGTCGGCAGGATGCAGGCGGCCGATGCGCTCGCGCGCCGCTTCGGCTTCGCCGGCCTCGGCGAGTTCGATGACGTCGCGGACGAATTCGGGTTTCAGCCGGTCATCCTCGTCGAGCTCGGTTTCGGGCAGGGCGGTATCGACCAGCACATCGTCGGGGGGCAGGGAGTCTTCGCGTTTATCCATCGCGCGGTCCTCCCTTACCTATGCCGGAAAACCCGGCTGCGAACCGGTCTTCCCCCTAGTCCCGGCCCGCCGCGAAGGCAACGACGTGCGCGATGATCGGCAAAATTTGCGTGGCATCTGCGCCGCCCTTGGCTATGGGACCGCCAATCCCGCTTCACAGGAGTTTTTCATGACCGAACAGACCCTCACCCTGTCGCTGTCGACCGGCGATGTCGTCATCCGCCTGCGCCCCGACCTCGCGCCGCTGCACGTCGAGCGCATCAGCCAGCTCGCCGGCGAAGGCTTTTACGACGATGTCGTCTTTCACCGCGTGATCCCCGGCTTCATGGCGCAGGGCGGTGATCCGACCGGCACCGGCATGGGCGGCAGCAAGCTTCCCGACCTGCCGCAGGAATTCAATGCCGAGCCGCATGTTCGCGGCGTGTGCTCGATGGCGCGTTCGCAGAACCCGAACAGCGCGAACAGCCAGTTCTTCATCTGCTTCGACGACGCGCGCTTCCTCGACAAGCAGTACACCGTCTGGGGTGAAGTGATCGAAGGCATGGAAAATGTCGACGCGCTGCCCAAGGGCGAGCCGCCGCGCGAGCCCGGCAAGATCGTCAAGGCGACCGTCAGCGAATAAAGGAAAATCCCCGCTTCGGCGGGGATTTTTTTAGTCGCCGATAAAGCCGTTCAGCCGTTCGCAGGCGGCGATCCAATCCTCTTTGAATTCCTGCACCACCTGGCCGGCGCCCATCGCCTCGTTCATCAGCCCGACGCCCTGGCCGACCCAATAGGTGGCGAGATGCTTCGCACCCTCATGACCGCCTTCGGACAATTTATCGACTTTGCGCAGTGCGGGTTCGCTGACCAGTGACTGGAGCGGCATCGGGAGCGGTTTCGGCGCGCCTTCGGCTTCCCATGCGTCGGTCCAGGGCGAACGGAGCTGGCGCGAGGGTTTGCCGGTGCGGCTTTTCGAGCGGACCGTGTCGCGCGACGAGGCGGCGAGCATCTTTTCCTTCACCACCGGATTGGTCTCGGCCTCGGCGGTGGTCAGCCACACCGAGCCGGTCCAGGCGCCATGCGCGCCCATCGCCATCGCGGCGGCCATCTGGCGCCCGGTGACGATGCCGCCCGCGGCGAGGATCGGGGTGTTCGCGCCGACCGCCTCGACCGCGGCGGCGACTTCGGGGACGAGCACCATCGTCGCGACTTCGCCGCAGTGGCCGCCGGCTTCGCCGCCCGCGACGACGAGGATGTCGACCCCGGCGCGAACCTGCGCCAGCGCATGGTCGCGGGTGCCGACGAGCGCGGCGACGGGGACGTTGTTGCGCTTGCCGAGTTCGAGCATCAGCGGCGGCGGGACGCCGAGCGCATTGGCGATCAGTGCGATCGGGTGGCGGAAGGCGACTTCGAGCAAGGCGGCGGCGCCGGCATCGGTCATATTGTCGCCGAGGCTGGTGCGCGCGGCGCCGGGCAGCGACAGGTCGCTGTCATCGACGCCATGCCTTTGCAGCAGCCCCGAAATGAAGGCCTTATGCTCGTCGGGAATCGGCGGCAGCGCCGCATGGTCCTCGCCCTTGCCGGCGAAGCTGTTGGGGACGATCAGGTCGACGCCGTAAGGGCGACCACCGATATGCTCGTCGATCCACGCGAGTTCTTCTTCCAGCCGTTCGGGCGGGAGCGAGGCGGCGCCGAAGACGCCCATGCCGCCGGCTTTAGACACCGCGACGACGACATCGCGGCAGTGCGAGAAGGCGAGCAGGGGGAATTCGATGCCGAGCATCGCGCAAATGGGGGATAGCATCAGGTCTCTCCAGCTTGTCTATTTTGTCGATCTTCACGCATATCGCCCATGTCAGCGCTAGTTTACGTAAACGTCAAGTTGATTTGCGCGGGCGCCGCTTTATCGCGGACGGCATGAGCGATTTTTCCCTGCCCGGCTTCGATCTCGACGCCTTCGTCCGCGCCACTTTTGCCGAAGATCTGGGCGAGGGGGGCGATATCACCTCAATGGCGGTGATCCCCGCCGATGCGCGCTTCGCGGGCGTGATGGACAGCCGCGACGCGATCATCGTCGCGGGGCTGCCGATCGCCGAAGCTTTCTTTCGCGCGCTCGATCCGGCGATGCAGATCGAGATACTGGTCGAAGAAGGCGCGCGCGTGCCCGCGGGGACCGACCTGATGCGGCTGTCGGGCAACGCGCGGGCGATGCTCACCGCCGAACGCTCGGCGCTGAACACCGTGCAGCATCTGTCGGGCATCGCGACGCTGACGCGCGAATATGTCGATGCGCTGGAAGGCAAGGCGACGCTGCTCGACACGCGCAAGACGATCCCCGGGCTGCGGGTGCTGGAAAAATATGCGACGCGGATGGGCGGCGCGACCAACCATCGCATGGGATTGTGGGACGCCGCGATGATCAAGGACAATCATGTCGCGGTCGCGGGATCGGTCGAGGCGGCGGTGCGCCGCGCAGTCGACGCGGGAATCGCGAACATCATCGTCGAGGTCGACCGGGTCGACCAGGTCGAACCGGCGCTGAGCGCGGGGGCGACGCACCTGTTGCTCGACAATATGGACCTTTCCGCTCTGCGCGAATCGGTCGCCATCGTTGCGGGCCGGGTGCCGGTCGAGGCGTCGGGCGGGGTGCGGCTCGATACGATCCGCGACATCGGCGCGACGGGGGTGACCTATGTGTCAGTCGGGCGGCTGACCCAGTCGGCGCCCGCGGCCGACATCGGGCTCGATTTTGCGCTGGCCTAGGGCTGCCGCGGCGCTGTTGGCGCTGGCGCCCACCGTCGCGCTGGCGCAGGCCCCATCGTGCGTCGCCCCCGACCGCACGATCATCCCGCGCCTTGAGCAGCCGAAGCGGGGCGAGCCGGTGCGCAATCCGCCGATCGCGGGCTATCTGCTGAGCCTGAGCTGGTCGCCCGAGCATTGCGCGGGGGTGCGCAACGCGAAGGACGCACGCGACCGGTTCCAATGTTCGGGCGAGAACGGCCGGTTCGGCTGGGTGCTGCATGGGCTGTGGCCCGAGGCGGCGACCCCCGGCTATCCGCAGTGGTGCCGCCCGGCGAAGATCGTGCCGCAGCCGGTGCTGCGCCGCCATATGTGCATGACGCCGTCGGCGCAGCTGTTGCAGCATGAATGGGCGAAGCACGGCACCTGCATGAGCCCCGATCCGGCCTCCTATTTCCGCGCCGCCGAAATATTGTTCCGCACCGTGAACTTCCCCGACATGACGGCGCTGGCAGCGCGGCCGCAGACCGCGGGGTCGATCCGCCAGGCGTTCGTGGCGCGCAATCGGGGCATCCGGCCCGAGATGCTGGCGGTGGCAACCGACCGCGACGGCTGGCTGTCCGAGGTGCGCTATTGCCTCGGCCCGCGGATGAAGCCGCAGCGCTGCCTGCCGTTCCAGCGCGGACTCGATGACAATAGGGCGGTGAAGGTGCGGCCGATGCCGCGTTAACGGTTCTTGTTTCGCGCGTCCCCGGGCGGGACAGGCCGGCGTTAACGATTTTTTAACCTTACCGACTCGTTAACCCCGCATTAGCTTGGGGGCATGAACGAATTCGACCCCGAACTGCGTATCGACATCCGCGACCGGCTGCGTTCGCATGGCCGCCGGCAACTGGTCATCGCGCGCATGAGCGCGCCGGCCGATTGGGAAGGCGCGCTGCGTTACGATCTTGCGCAGCACCGGCGTCCGCAGCCGGTGGTCGGATCGAGCGACTTCAAGCTGTTCCTGCAGAGTTTCGCGATCTTTTTTACCGCGACGATGATGTTTTTGATCTGAGGGGCGGGAAGCGACCGAGAGCCGACCTCTATAGTTTCGTCACCCCGGACCTGATCCGGGGCCTGCCTGCCTTGAAGAAAAAGGCAGGTCCCGGGTCACGCCCGGGATGACGGAGGTCCGGAAACGACCAATTGCTGTCGTTCCATTCCCGTCACCCCGGGTTCGACCCGGGGCCTGCCTTGTCTTTGCACCGGCAGCGAAAAAAGAAAGGCGGGTCCCGGGTCAAGCCCGGGATGACGATGATGGAGGCGTCCGCCTCCCACCCCTAAGCCGACCTTTTTAGCGCACCGACAGTTTGCCTTCAGTCGCACGCCCGGTGGAGCTTGACCGCCAGCCAGGCGGATATCAGGCACATCACCGCGCTCATCAGCAGCTGGTCGACGACGCCGACGCCGGCGAAGCCCAGCCCGATCGCGAGCAGCGAGCCCGCGACCATCGCGCCCGAATTGACGATATTGTTCGCCGCGACGGTGCGCGCGGTCTGGTCCTTGGGGACCGTGGTGGTCAGGAAGGCGTAGAGCGGGACGACGAACATGCCGCCGCTGATCGCGATGCCGAGCAGGCTGGCGAGCAATGGGATGACGTCGGCGTGCGCGAGCAGGCCCGACACGCCGTACATGACCCCCGCCGGGTCCTGTTCCCAGTTTCGGCACACCCAATAGAAACAGAGGACGAAGCCGCCCATCACGATCACGCTGGCGGGGCTGTATTTGGCCGAGACCTGGCCCTTGAGCAGCCGGTTGACCGCGACCGAGCCGATCGCGATGCCGATCGAGAAGACCGCGAGGAACAGGCTGGCGACGCTTTTGTCGGCGTGGAGGATGTTCTTTACCAGCGGCGGGAACTGGATGAACAGCACCGCGCCGATCGTCCAGAAGAAGCTGATCGAGAGGATCGCGAGATAGAGGCGCGGGATATGCATCGTGCCGCTGACGAGCGTTTTCGACGAGCGGATGATGTGCCAGTCGATGCCATGTTCTTCATGTTCGGGCGGGGCCGGCGGCACCTGGCGCGAGGTGACATAGCCGAGCGCGGCGACGAGCACGACGCCGAGCGCGGCCCATTCGACGTCGATGACCCCGGCGAGGATCGTCCCGGCGAGGATCGCGATATAGGTTCCGGCCTCGACCAGCCCGGTGCCGGCGAGCACTTCGTCGCTTTTCAGATGTTGCGGCAGGATCGCATATTTGATCGGGCCGAAGAAGGTCGAGTGGACCCCCATCGCGAACAGCGCGAGCATCATCAGCGGGATGGCCAGCAATTCGATGCCCCAGCCCATCCAGGCGAGCACCAGCCCGGTGCCGCCGACGATCATGATGATGATCTCGCAGAATTTGACGATGCGGATGATCCGCGCCTTGTCGCGGGTGTCGGCGAGTTGCCCCGCGAGCGCCGAAAGCAGGAAGAAGGGCAGGATGAACACCGCGGTCGCGACCGCGCTGAACAGGGTTTCCTGCGTCTCGTCGTTGTAGACACCATAGACGACGAACAGCACCATCGCGTTCTTGAACAGATTGTCGTTGAACGCGCCGAGCAGCTGGGTGACGAAGAGGGGCAGGAACCGGCGTTGCTTCAACAGCGCAAAGGTGCCGGTCATATATTGGTCCATCCCGTCAAAATTCGTCCGACCGCCTCGGGCCTTACAGGCATTATGGTTGTCGCCCGGCGGGCTTATCGGCTAGGGACAGCAGGGTCAAAGCCAAAAGGCCGCGCGAGCGGGAAACAGGGGTCATGCTCAGCCTTCCGAATATCCTGACGCTGTCGCGTATATTGGCGGTGCCCATCCTGCTCTTCCTGCTGTGGCCGGGGGTGGTCGAAGGGTCGATGCAGCCGAAGCCGATCGACTATGCGCTCGCCTTCGTCCTCTATTGCCTGATGGGCATTACCGATTATTTTGACGGCTATGTTGCACGTTCGCGCGGCATCGTGTCGCGGCTGGGTGCCTTCCTCGATCCGATCGCCGACAAGATCATGATCGCGGCGGTGATCCTGCTGCTCGTCTTCACGCGCGACATCACCGGATATCATGTCATCGCCGCGCTGATGATCCTGCTGCGCGAGATCATCGTGTCGGGGCTGCGCGAATTCCTCGCGACGCTGCAGGTGTCGATGCCGGTGACCCAGCTCGCCAAATGGAAGACGACGTTCCAGCTCATCGCCTTCGGGGCGCTGATCCTCGCCGGCGCATTGCCCGCGATAGTCTGGATCAAGGCGGTCGGCCTCGCCTCTTTGTGGGGCGCCGCAGTGCTGACGCTGATCACCGGCTGGGATTATCTGCGCGTCGGCCTGAAGCATATGGATTGAGCGCATGGCGCTGACGCTGAGCTATTTCGCCTGGGTGCGGGAGCGGATGGGGGTCGCCGACGAGGCGGTCGCGCTTCCCGACGACGTGCACACGGTCGCCGACCTGATCGCCTGGCTCGCCGCGCGCGACGATCGCGGCGGGCTGGCATTCGCCGAACCCGCGCGCATTCGCGCGGCGGTCGACGGGCAGATGGTCGGTCCCGATGCCATCGTCGTTGGCGTGGCCGAGATCGCGCTGTTTCCGCCGGTGACCGGCGGATGATCCGCGTCGCGGTCCAGCCCGCGGCGATCGACGTCGCCGCCGAACTGGCCGCGCATGATGCCGGCGGGCACGGAGCGAGCGCAAGCTTTGTCGGCCGGGTGCGCGGCGACGGCGGGCTGACCGAGCTGTTCCTCGACCATCATCCGGTGCTCACCGTGACGGGCCTGGAGGAGTTGGCGAGCGAGGCGAAAAAGCGTTGGGGAATTTCGGCGCTGACCTTGATCCACCGCGTCGGCGGCATGGCACCGGGCGAGACGATCGTGCTGGTGCTGGCGAGCAGCCCGCATCGCGGCGAGGCGCTGGCGGCGGTCGAGTTTCTGATCGACCGGTTGAAGACCGATGTGATGCTGTGGAAGCGCGAGACGTTCGGCGACGGGCGGGCGGCATGGGTCGAGCAGCGCGGCAGCGATCATAAGCGCGCGGAGCGGTGGGATTGATTTCCTCGTCATTGCGAGCGTAGCGAAGCAATCTCCAGCTTTCGGCGTTGCGCTAGGCCGATAGCTGGAGATTGCCGCGTCGCCTTCGGCTCCTCGCAATGACGGGGTTTGCTACCCCGCCTTGTGCTGCCGGAAAATCTCGGCGAGCATCTGAAACTCTTCGGCGCGCGGGCTGCCCTTGCGCCAGACCAGCGCGATCGTCCGCCAGTCGTGATCCGAATCGAGCGGGCGGGTGTCGATGTCGGTGTGATCGAGGATGCCGGCCTCGATCGCCATCTGCGGCAGCATGGTGATGCCGAGGCCATTGTCGACCATCTGCACCAGCGTGTGCAGCGACGTCCCCATCATCCGCGCCCCGGCGCGCAGTTCGGGGCGGTTGCACGCCGCAAGCGCATGGTCCTTCAGGCAATGGCCATCCTCGAGCATCAGCATCTGCGCCGGGTCGATCTGGTCGGCGCTGACCATCGCGGGAAGATCTTCCGACTGGTCGCCGGGGAAAGCGACGAACAAAGCGTCGTCGAACAGCGCCTCGCTCTCGACGTCGCCGCACGCATAGGGGAGGGCGAGCAGGACGCAGTCAACGGCGCCGTGGTGGAGCGATTCGCACGCCTGCGCGCTCGGTTCCTCACGCAGGAAGAGCTTGAGCGCGGGGCGGGTCTTGCGCAGCAGGCGCAGCATGCCGGGGAGCAGGAAGGGCGCGATCGTCGGGATGACGCTCATCCGCAGTTCGCC